>Ga0315904_10012420_pt1 | contig 10758 bp, 18 predicted proteins | sample LakEriMetagenome_6_FD_203529 | JGI IMG/M metagenome (GOLD analysis project Ga0315904, IMG submission 203529) | Freshwater fungal communities from buoy surface, Lake Erie, Ohio, United States - Buoy 12 MA120 | ecosystem: Environmental > Aquatic > Freshwater > Lake | place: USA: Lake Erie, Ohio... | reverse complement strand
AATGGTATATGAAGGAATGAAATTAAAAAAAAAAGCTTTCGTTTCTAAAGAACTAAAACATCATTTAGATGAGAAGATTTCTTTATGTGAATCTGAATTTAGATATGGTTCTAAAAAACATATTGAACTTATAAAAGAAGTAAAAGAACTTTATAATAAAGGTATTATTTCATTAAATGAAGCTGATGCTTTCATTGTTGATGAGTTTGACCCAACTCCTGTTAAAATTAAAGGTATTGGTGAAGTTTATCTTGGATTAATTCAAGAAGAGTTTCAATCTGATGAAGAACTTTTATCTGAAGCAGTTTATCAAGGTAAGAAAGTAGAATTAGGTAAACCAAAGCGTGGTGGAAGTAAAAAGTTTTATGTATATGTGAGAAATCCAAAAACAGGTAAAGTAAAGAAAGTATCTTTCGGTGCAGCAGGTGGTGGTAGAAATCTTGCAGTTAAACTAAAAGACCCTAAAGCTAAAAAATCATTCTCAGCAAGACATAATTGCCCACAAAAGAAAGATAGAACAACCGCAGGTTATTGGTCTTGCAGATTACCATCTGTGGCTAAATCACTTGGCTTATCAGCAACAGGAGGATATTGGTAATCAATGAATACATCTAAACCATATAATGAAAAAAGAAACGGTAATACAATTTATCGTAATTTCTCACAAGATATTGATGAGTCAGAACTTATTTGGCATAGGGATAAGGAAGATAGATATGTTAAAGTATTAAATGAATCTGATTGGGGATTTCAAATGGATAATGAATTACCAATCAGATTAAAAAAAGGAACTGAACTATTCATTCCTAAAGAAACATATCATAGAGTTCTTAAAGGTAGAAGTGATTTAAATATTTTAATTAAAGAAGGTATGGAAATAAGTATAGGTGTTAACATAAATGATGATAGTCAACCATTCACAGACCTTATATTGAATGGAGAAAAAACTATTGAAACTCGTAATACACCAACATTAAGACCATATGTAGGAAAAAGAGTTGGTATAATAAGCACATCAAAAAAAAGAAAAGCTAAACTAGTTGGATATATTGATATTGTAAAAGAAATAGAATATACCAATGAAAAACAATTTGATTCAGATTATAATAAACATCTTGTTGATAAAGATTCACCATTCTATATTAAAGATATTAAATATGGATATGTTTTAACTAATCCTGAAAGAATAGAGCCAAGAGATATTGATAGTAAAGGAATAATATCTCGTTCATTAATTAAAGAAGCTATGGAACTTCAAGATGAAGAATTAACTGCTTATCATGGTAGTCCATATTCATTTAAAAAGTTTTCAACCCAAAAAATGGGTACAGGTGAAGGCGCACAGGCTTTTGGATGGGGATTATATTTCACGGATTTGGAAGATATTGCAAGACAATACACAAAAGCAGGTGAAGGAGCAATATTCATTGACAAAACACCTTTATCTAAAAGAGCAAGGTTTCAAAAATTACCACAAGATGAAAAAATAGAAGTTGAGCAATTATTAAGAGATATAGCAAATGGTGAACTTACGAGAGATGAATTGTTCGGTATGGCTGCTTACAGAAAAGGAGATTTTCTTACTGCTTATAATTTTATAAGGGATGCTAAAGAAGTTAAATTTTCACCTGAAGCGACTTTGTATAAAGTATCCCTTCACAAAGGCAAAACACCTGAACAATATACTTGGTTAGAGTGGGATAAAATTATAGATAAATCAATAAACACTAAATTAATAGAACAAGCAAAAAAAGAGGGTATATTAATAGAAAGAGAAGGAAAAACACCTGTTATTAGTAAAGTTCCAACAGGTGCGTATTTTACTAATGATAATATTAGTGGACAAGATTTATATGAAAATCTCACAATAGCATTTGGTTCTGATAAAGAAGCATCATTATTTTTACTTCGTGCAGGTATTGATGGTATCAAATATCCTGCTGAAAGTATAGCAAGAGGTGCAACAAGTGATACTGCAAGAGGATTTAATTATGTAGTCTTTGATGAGAATGCAGTTAGTATAGAAAAACAAACACAATTAGAAGAAATGGAAGTAAGTAAAAAAGATTTAATCCAAAATTGGTTAAACAATCCAAAGAAATTAAAAGAGGATGCTGAAGATGCAAACTTTATGGAAGAAATCACAAAAAGTGAATTAGAAGAAGCAAAGAAAGCAAGAACAAAACTTCGTAAAAAAAGTAAAGGTGATAGATGCACTAGGATTGCTAAGAGTAAATATGATGTATGGCCTAGTGCTTATGCTTCTGGGGCTATTGTGAAGTGTAGACAAGGTAAAATTTGGAAAGGATTAAATGAAGAGGAAGAAGAATCATTAGACAACTATCCTAAAGAATTAATTAAAAAAGCACATGATGCAATTACAAGAATAAAAGGTAGAAATCATGCTCCTACTGTACATGAAATACAAGCATGGATTGATAAGAATCAAGAATCTTTAGATGAAAAATGGTCAGAGAAATATAAAAGAAGCATTGATTGTAATAACCCAAAAGGATTCTCTCAAAAAGCACATTGTAAAGGTAGATTGAAAGAGGAAGAACAATCAATAGATAAAAGGAAAATATATGTATTAGTTGGTCCACCATCAGTTGGTAAATCAACTTGGATTAAAAATACATTTGGTGATATTCAACCTTATGTAATCAGTAGAGATGATATTGTTGAACAAGTTGCTGATAATCTTGGTTGGTCATATGATGATTTATTTGTTGCTCCACCACAAGGTTCACAATTAGGTGATTATGATGAAAAATATGGTGAAGTAATTAAATCACCAAGTTATATGTCATGGCAACCATTGTCATTCTCAAAAGTATTGGAAGCAAATAATCAAGTTCATGTAACATTTACTAAGCGTGTTTCTAATGCTGTTAATTCAGGAAAAGATATTGTTGTTGATATGACTAATATGACAGCAGGTGCTAGAAAGAATGCATTAAAAGCAATTGAAGGAAGTGAAAACTTATTTGAAAAAATTGCAGTAGTATTTCCTTTTCAAGGTGCTGAAGATGTTATTATTGATGTTGCAAGAAAAAGAGCAGAAGCAGCAAAGAGAATGGGTAAATCAAAAACATTACCTGATTCTGTTATGAGAAAAATGTTTGCATCATTTCAAGATGTAAGTCCTGAAGAAGGATTTGATAAAGTTGTTCGACAAGATAATAGAGAATTATTATCAACCTTAAATGAAGAAATTGATGCTAGTGAAGCATATGAGGTTGATAGTGCAATACAAACAGTTATTGATAGAAAAAGAAATGTTGGATTAGTTGATTTAGATTCAACTGAAGTAGAAGACCTTAAACAAAAAGGTATTAATTTAATTCCTGTTTTCCCTGAAGGTAGTGATATTAGAAATCAATATACTAAAGAAATGTCAGGTTGGGGTGAAAGTGGAGCAAAACATTTTGCAGATAGGTCATATATAATATATAATAATGAAGGTAAACAAGATGCTATTAAGTTATATAATTATATGAAATCACATAAAGGTTTTGTTAGTGATTCTTCACCTCAAGAAGCAATGTATGTTGGTAAACTATTAGGATATAGTGATAGTAGTATAGAAGATTATATTAATAGAAAATATAATATAAATGAAAAAACTGATTTCTCAAAAGAGAAAGAGCAAGGTCTTCATGGATGGTTTGCACGTCAAGGTGGAAAAGGTAAATCAAAAGGATGGGTAGATTGTAATACCTGTCGTGATGGTAAATGTAAATCTTGTGGTAGAAAAGAAGGTGAAAGCCGTTCTAAATATCCTGCTTGTAGACCTACACCATCTGCTTGTAAATCTAAAGGTAAAGGTGATTCCTGGGGAAAGAAAAATGAAGAATTCCCTATTCAATCACTATATAGAGAAAAAGAAAATATGGAAATTAAAAAGAGAGATATGTTTGATGAAGATTTAGTTTTAAAAAGAGACCAATCTAAAAATGCAATATATGTTCAATCTGATTTAGATAACGATAAAGCAAGGTCACAAGAAACCTTTAAAAATAAAGAAGCATTAAAAGGAGCAGGTTTTAAATGGGATGGTGATATTAAATCATGGAAAACTGATGATGTTAATTTCATGTTAGCTAAGAAGACAATTGAAACCATTAACAAAAAAGAATATCTAATAGATAAATTAGAACAACTTGAAGAAATAGTTGCTAGTACTGAAAATTCGCCTGAGAAAGATACTTTAATGGGTAAAATTGATATGTATATCAATGATTTATCTAATGCTACTGATGAGGCTGCTGTATCTGCTGAGATTAGAAGGTATTTAACTTTCTTTTCTAAATTTAGAGGACATAGTTTATTTAATACTTGGTTAATATATATCCAATCAGGTGGTAAAGCAACTAAAGTTGCAGGATTTAGACAATGGGAAGCAAAATTCCATAGAAGAGTTAAGAAAGGTGCAAAAGGTCTTCAAATTTTTGTTCCAATATTCACAAAGAGTAGTTCAGTTAATGATGAAACAGGTGAAGAAATAACAAAAGAAAATGCTGTTAGATTTAAACCTGGTTATGTATTTGATATAAGTGATACTGAAGCAATTGATGAAAGAGGTGATGTTCCTCAAGAACCAAATTGGTTTGCTGATTTAGAACCAACTGAAAGAAGTATTGAATTGTATAAATATTTTATTGAACTATGTGAAGACATGGGTATTCAAATAAGTAAATCAGATTCTGAACGTGGTGAAAAAGGTTATTCAGCAGGAAATAAAATTAATATATCTTCAGCAAGAGAAGGTGCAGGTGAAGTTTCAACACTTGTACATGAAATTGCTCATGAACTTATGCATTGGAAAAAATCTTCAATATATTTCCAAGATAAAACTGATGCACAATTAAGAGAACTTCAGGCTGAAAGTGTATCATATGTTGTTTTAAAACATTATGAATTACCTACTGAACATCATCCAACTTATTTAGCATTATGGAAAGCTAATAAAGATAAAATAAAAGCTAATTTAAAAGTTATTAGCGATGTTGCATCTTTTATAATCTCTGAAATTGATAAGATTGAAAGAAGACATAAAAAAGATGATAATACTCAAAATGTTTTAAGTGAATCAAGAAATGTTTTATTAAAAAGAGAACTTGAAAGAGAAATTAAATTAGGTGAAATTAAAGATGTATTCAAAAGATACATGGGTAAAATTTAATCTTCATCATAATAATCTTCATCATCAAATAAATCTTGAACATCATTTATATTTTTAATATATGAATTTGTTGATTTAATAAAATCAATAAATCTTGTATTAAAATATTTATCATAGTTTTCTGTTTGTAGATAAACAGAGTCAATACTATCTTCTCTTATTGAATTATATATATTATTGACTCTTTGTTCATTATCTAATACATCACCATAACATCTATAATGATTTAACAACATATTTTGTTTTAATGTTGAATTAAATGTATAGAGTTGTTTTTTAATCATAAGGTTCAAAGTAGGTGTCCATCAACTTCCTATAACCATGTGCATTTTTGGTCATGGAAGAATCAAACTGTCTTGTAATAGTATCTAGTCTTCCAATATTAGAATAGTAAAATAAAAACCTTTCATCTAAATTTCTTTGATTCCTTAATCTATATGCTCTTGCAGATGTAGTTGTCTTTGTATCTCTAGAACATAAAGTAACTTTAACTTTCATTTTTAATCAAATTCTGAGGATGAATAATCAAAACTTTTATTCGGTCTTTTTTCTTTTGTATTTGTTTTCTTTGATTTAGGTTTAGCTTTATTGCTAAAGTTCTTTTCTTTGTCATTATTACGAAATGTCTTGCCCATAAGTATATCTCATGAACATATAATACGATAGAAATAAAAAAATCTCCGATTGATATCGGAGACTTTAAAAGGATGTTGGAAGTTTTGCTAGTGTTGTAGGTATCGGGTTGAACCGATGGTAGAATTAGAAGTAACTAAGCAAATAGCCAACCTTTGTATCGTTAAGAGAACAGGAAATTGAATAGGTAGATTTAAGTTGTCCAATTTTTAAGTAAGAAGTAACACTATTCATAGCCTAGCCGTTCTCTGATACAAATATATAGTATTTTTTTTAAAAACTTCAAAAAATTTTATAATTTATTAGGTTTGTCTGAAAAAATAGTTTTTTCAAACACATCATAGATAATTTCAGATGTTGTCCAACCACCATATTCATCAAATACTAAATGCTTATTTTCATCATGAAAAATATCTTTTTCAGGTATATTGATGACAGTACCTTCATCAGCCCAATACAACATATATAACATAAAATTACCTTTACGAGAATTTAAAAAAAGATAATTAGTATAATCATAAATACCTAAATCAGCAAATAGATTTAAAATATTCATGTTATCAATTGTTCCTTTTGTATCTCTTGCATCAAAATCAAAACGCAATTTTTCAATTGAACCATCTTCTTTTGTAATTGTTCTTCTTTGTCTGATGAAATCTAGTACATCATCTTTTGACATTTGTTTTAAAATTTCTACTGTCATGTATTTAAATTTTAGGTAAATATAACACTTTTTTTAAAAAGCTTCAAAAGTTTGTGATTTTTTTTCTAAGAAATCATTATGTAGTGTAACTACATGGATTGCAAATTCATTATCAATTGCTCCCATTGGTACTACTTCGGATATTGTATCAAATCTAACTTCGTCTTCTTCACTTTTATTAACCTGGTATTCAATAGGTTCAACAGTTTCAATAATTCTACACCAACAGGATTCGCCTTGACTACAGGTAGTAGTTTTCCAAGGTCTTTTATATAGTTCTTGTTTTGCTTCTTTATATGTCATATAATATTATTTATAAACTTCAATTTGTCTTTTATTTTCTTTAATTAGTTTTTCGTATTCCTCAACTGCTTTTTGGAATCCTTCATGATATCCATCCATAAAAGGGATTGTTTCCTGTTTATAGGTATAACCACGACTTTTGCAAGACTTGGTTGCAAATTCTTTGATTTCTTCAATGGTATTCATGATACAAATATAGAACTTTTATGTCTTAAAAGTGCTTTTTCTTCTTTTTTTCTTTTCTCACCATCCCTACAATAAATTGCGGTTGTGATTATACCAATAACATCATCAGTATTATAATAATATTTATTATTTATTTCTGAGAATTCTCTATATGTATAACCATCAAAATAATATCTATAATACCATTTAGGTAATTCTATAAATGGAAATAATAAATTATTCTGATTAATACATTTAATTTTTATACTAAAGAAATTTGTACTTGTTTCAGGTTGGTTTGAATCACCAAATAATTTCCATACAATTTTACATTTGTATAATTCATTCTCTAAATAAATTTTGAAGTATTCACCTTCAAATATAACATCTTTCATTTAATCAACTTCTTCAAGTTCAAGTTCTTTTTCTTTAACCAGTTCTTCAATATCTTCAGGTGCTATACCAAATCTTTTTATATTGTAACCTCCGTAGAGTTTGTTATCGGGTTGTACTTCTTCTAATACAAAATACTTATCATTTGTAAGCTTTGATATACACATCTTAACAACAGTATATTTCTCACCCTTTTTAATCCAATGTTTATTACTTATATCATTGGGTTTAGCAGAATCATCAATACAAATTACTTTATTCATTTTTCATTTAATTTATCCAAATCTTCTTTTAATCTTTCAATGAAAGATTCTTCTCCATCATCACCTGATAATAGCCAATCAATTCTTTGAGCATATATTTCAGCTTTCTTTAGAATATCAACAGCTTCTTTAAACTTTTCAATTATATTATCAGGGTATTTGTAATGATATAACTCTTCAGGAAACCTTTCATAGTAATCTTTTCCATGCCATCTTTGGTTTTCCTTTATTAATTCTTCATCCAATTTTAAACCATTATTATCAATGGTTTGTTGAATACCTTCAGCTATTTCACCAATCTTATATTGGTTGTAAGAAAATTTTCCACCTGACATGTAACTTATTTTTTATATATTCTCTATTTCCTTTTTAACTTCATTCCAATACTGACCAAATGGATTTGGTATCATAATTTTATTTAAATAATCCAATACCTCATCTACTGCTATTAATGCACATTGCTTGCCTAATCTTTTATCAAACCAATTGTAATTTGGTTCTTGCAAATTCATAAATTTTAAGATTAATTCTTCAGCTTTTTCTTTAGGATTCATATATTTCCAATTTCGTTTTTAACTTCTTCAAGAAATGCTATTCTGTAATCAACCCATTCAAGTTGAGCAAATGTGCTGTTTTGTTTATATTCATTTAACATCTCATCAATAGCAATGATTGCACATACTTTTGCAGTAGGTTGATAAATTTGTGAGTAATCAGACATCTTTACTTGTCCAATATTCATATACTTATCTACTAACTCTTGTGCCTTTTGTTTTGCTTCATTTCTTATTTCCATGTTTTATTTTCTTCTTTAATAAGTTTATAAATTATGTTAGCTAATTGAGTTGCTAAAACCATCTTTAACATTTCTTCTATTGTTACACCTTTCCATATATTAAATGATATGAGTATACACAATAACCACAATAACATAAAAAATCCAAATGTTTTCATACTATTGCCATTTAAAAGGGTTTCTTAAATCCATTTCATTCCATATACCAACAAATCCAAACATTAAAACACCTATAATAAATATTATTATTAGTGTGGGATATGTTAAAGGATTAAATGGATTTATTCTATGAACTTTACGAATGCGTTTACCATTCTTTGCAAGAGGGTCATTTACTTCTATTGTTTTCTCTTGCGTTATCCAAAGAAGTTTTAATAATTTTCTCATGTTTTATTTTTATTTAAAAACTAAGTATAGTGTTTATTCTATTACCCCTTTATTTCACACTAACCTGCTTATCTATCAAAGCGTACTCCAAATACTGACACCTGCTTTAGTGGGTGTACCATATACGAATATGATTCTTCTTTGAATAATACGAGTTTTTCAAGGGTACAGGTTACTTAGTTTATTTCTTCAAGATAGATTTTTTGCGAAAGGTATCACTTTTCGGTACTTTATGCAAAAAATTTATTTATTTACCATTTGATTTCCCATAGTACAACCACAAACACCGCTTCCTCCATTTTTAGGATTGCAAGAACATATTTCTGAATATGGTACTGAATTTGTTGGTGGAATATTGAAAGATGGTGACTGTAACATCTGAGTTCTTAAATTATCATTGTAAATGATAGTATCATAATACTCAACAGCTTTTTTGTTTACTTTTGAAGTAGAATTCATTGCTTCTGTCATAGCTTTGTTAGCTTCTATTCCTGATAATAGGAATTCTTTAATTAATTTAATCATAATTTATTTGTTTTTACTATTTCAATTAACTTATTTAAACAAGCAAGTTCTGCTTCTTCAAAAGTATCTGAATCTCTATCTCTAAAACTTTTTCCTGCTAAACTATCATATGTTTCCATTGGTTTTTCAATGTAAATATCATCTTCATTTCCTAATTCATCATCAGTAGGTAAAACCAAACTGAAAACATCATAATCAAAAGATACTCCACCTTTGTACTTACTCCAACTTATTTCATGTACCAAATTATACTTCTCTCTAAACCATCTAAATGCTTGTTGGTAAAGTGGTGCTGAAACACAATACCCGATAGTGTGAGTTGAGTTTTTATAACTACCACTAATTTCAAATATATCTTCGCTACCATACCAAGCCATACAAGGCTCATCAAATCCTAATTCTTTAAGTTCTACCGCTTGTTCGTAAGGTATAAATTCATTTTTCATATTTATCCTTGTTGGTTCTTTTAATTTATCCAAATGGTGCATCTCACTAAACTTTTCCAACCATTCTGAATATGTGATTGGTTCATTTTCTTTTAACCAATTTTTATATTGTGTTTCTAGTGTTGCCATTTATTTCCTTTTTAATTTATTAAACTATTTTGATATTGTTCTTTACACATTTCTAATAGTTCAGGGTCATTAAAATTATAGTTATCAGGAATATCCAATACTTTAATTTTTTTCATACCTTCTTCAGTAAGAATATCTTTTAAGTCTTCTTCTACATGTCTATAATTTTCTTGATTGACAAATACAATTTCATCTGCCCAACATACTAAGGCTTGTGAGATTGGAATAAGAGCATAGGATTCTACCGTTCCACAATTCCTAACATTATATTCATATTCTTTAACTAAAAAATTAGCTAAAGTAGCACTTCTTAATAATCCTGCTGAACATACTGTCAAAACTTTTTTAGTTTTGCCTTGTGCATTGTTATGCACATTGAATAATTGATTTCTACTTGCTTTAATCATATTTTTCCATAAGTTTCGTTGTAGTATTGTTCGCCTGTCAAAAATTCGCCTAACTCATTTGTTGAACTATCTTCATTAGCATCTATTATCTGTTTCTTCTCCATTGCTTTGGCTTGTTCTTGAATGTGAACAGGAATAAATTCCATATTCTTATGAATTTCTTCAATTAACCATTCAACTGCTGTTTGTTTATTTTCCATAGTTGGTTCTTTTAATTTATCCAAATGGTGTATCTCACTAAACTTTTCCAACCATTCTGAATATGTGATTGGTTCATTTTCTTTTAACCAATTTTTATATTGTGTTTCTAGTGTTGCCATTTATTTATTTTTTAATTCATTTACCATCAATGGAGCAAAGGGTAAAAAAATGCCACAATTAAAATATATCATTGCAAATCTTAGACCTTGTGACCACATAGAT
>Ga0315904_10012418_pt1 | contig 10759 bp, 14 predicted proteins | sample LakEriMetagenome_6_FD_203529 | JGI IMG/M metagenome (GOLD analysis project Ga0315904, IMG submission 203529) | Freshwater fungal communities from buoy surface, Lake Erie, Ohio, United States - Buoy 12 MA120 | ecosystem: Environmental > Aquatic > Freshwater > Lake | place: USA: Lake Erie, Ohio... | reverse complement strand
TATTCATGTCCTTAATACCCGCTACGGTACTCGCTATTTGAGTACCCGCACTAACTACTGCTAATGATGCACTTACTGGCATATATCATATTTTAAGTAAATAGTATTGTGTGATGGTTTTAACAAGGGGTCAATTTCTAAGCCACAACTACATAGCCATTTAATCGCCCTCGTATTGTATTCATACATAACACTATAAAATTCATATTTTAGTTTTGCCTTAATATAGTTAAATATAGAACTAAGTATATCCTTTTTTCTATACTCTACATTAATACCAAAACTATAAAGCATCGATAGTTTCTCGCTTAAAACGATAAACCCAATCGATTTGCTTTCAAATTCGATTCCTAGTAGGGATAGTTGTTCATCAAGTTCCATCATATCACGAATCTTTCGACTCGTATCTTTCACCATCCCCTCTAGGGTTCTCCTTTGTAGTGACCTGTCATAGAACTTATCTAACTCACTATCTCCTTTCCATGCACACTTTATATAATCCTCTATTTTGAGGATATTCACCGCCCTTATTACTATCATCTTCTTTTTTACCTTACACACCTAGATTGAACTTACGAGGCTTAATACCTGTAAGTCTTTCAAATTCAGCATCTCTTTCTTTTTGTTGAATATTCTTTATAGCAAGGCTTAATTTCTTTTGTTGCTCCGCGGCATCCGCATTTTTAACTAGTGTGAGCGTTTTATCCGAAATACCAGATTGCTTTAGTATCTCATACTTCTTTTCTTTAGATACAGGTTGAGCAAGGATTTGCTTTACTTTCTCAAAATCAATCTTAAATTGATTAGGGTCAATTTTTATTTTTTTATCCCCTACAACGATGTTATTCCCTTCTGCGGTTATATCACCTTCTCCTAAAACATCAATTTCAGGCTTGTCACCTTTTGCATTTTTGTCCTTCCCCTTTTTATTTGGATTCCTTAAAACAAAAAAGAGAACGACCCCTACAACGAGGACACTACCTAATCCAACCCATAAAAGTGTATTATCTTTTTTCATGACTATATTTTTATTTTACTTCCACCCATTCTGGGTTAAAAAATGCAAACTTATCTCCATCTGTCGCTGTGATATTACCTACTCTATCCACTTTGAATTTTGCATATCTAGTGAACCCTACCTTTTCTCCATCTTGCCAAACTTTAGTAGCACTTCTAACTTGTCTACCATCAGAGGTCACATTTCCCACAGTTCCACTATGCCTTCTAACGGAATAGAAATAGTATGCGGATGGATTACTATTAAATGTTGCAATTAATCTATTTGCAAGTGCAATTCTCTCAATTTGCTTGTTTATAGTATTTTGTTGAGAACTTCTTGTTGCTTTAAGACCTTTTATTTTATCAATGTCTGCTTGAGAATCTATTTTAGTTTTACCTAAAAGTGCTTTTACTGCCTTCTCTGTACCTGTTCCAAATTGACCATCAGTAGGATTTTTACCCAATAAAGAAACCACATTAGGTTGTCCATCATCAACTATTGCTTGTTGTAATTCCTTTACCTTAGAACCACGACTTCCTATTCCCATAGGGAAATCGGGTTTTATAGTAGAGCCTCCACCACCACTACCACTACCACTACCACTACCGCTACCACCACCACTAGTGATTATAGGTGTGTTATTACCTCCTTGTTCTTTTGCCTTTTTTTTCGCTTCTCTTTGTTCTTTAGTAAGAGTTCTATATACAATGAATCCCCCAACTAAAATTGGTAGGCTAACCAATGCCCATTTTAAACCGTTATTCATTTTTTATTTTTTTGTTATGTATTGAGATGAAACAAATCCAACTATTTTTTTACCATCATCACTTACTTCATGCCATCCTTCCTTTTCGCTAGGTCTAGCAAGTATTTCAGTTCCTTTTGGTAATGATTGTTTTATGTTGCCACTTGTAGAGGGAATATCTCTCAAATTTAGATTGCCCTTTTGTGTAGCAATTATATACTTTTCAAATTTCTTATCATCATCATCTTTGTCATCCTTATCATCTTTGTCATCATTGTCATCTAGTAAATCATCTTTCTTAGGTTTGAATATAAAATAAGCACCTGCCCCTAATGCAAGTACTCCAAAAATTATTAATGCTATTTTTACTCCTTGATTTTTCATTTTGATTATTTACTTGCAAACCATTTTAAAAATATTGTCCATAGCATACCGACTACGCCAAGACCTCCAACAATTTTAGCGTTCCTAATCTTGTCGTTGTCAACATACTTATTTAGTTTGGCAACTTGAGATACCAATCCCTTGTGACCAAACTTTTCATCTCCAATAACTGTTGTGGAAATTTTAGTTAGGTGCGTATCAATGTCATTAAGCCTGTCATTCATGCTATCCTGTTTTTCGGATAGTTGGACAAGCATTTGCTTTATATACAATAAATCCGCAACTTCTGCAGCCATAAATTTTCATTTAGCACGAAGTCGCATAACCATATCAAAAATAGGTATTTTAATCAAAAAAACATTACTGTTCTTTCTTTAATCCAAATTTTATATACCTATACCATACTCGCTCATGGATATAGTATTGAAGGGGTTTATAGACAAGTTCAGCAATCGAGAATATTGCTCCTGCTTTTATACTTCCTGTGGCGAAATACATAACAATGAATCCAATGCCAGAACTTATGACCCTATAACTTATAGTTTTGGCTATGTGCCTCTTTTTTTCAACTATCATATATTGGTTTTTTTGTCCTCTTGTTCCTTAAGTTGTTGTCTAATCTTAGTTCCACTAATCTCTGCTATTTCTTTAGGTGGTACTAACTCCTCCACTTTATATCCAACAGAACGACCATAATATACCCCTTCAATATCGGGTATAATCATGATTTTTACCTTTCCTATTTCTATAAGTTCTTGAAAATGAAGGTCTAGTATAAATTTAACCTCTTTAGCAGTTCTTGGATTATTTTCATCGACCTCTACATCCCTAATAGCAATTATGATGGGTAATCCCTCTTTTAATTTTTGGTTAAAACACCATAAATGCCCTTCGTGAAGGTTTTGCCATCTCCCAATGAATAGTGCGTGTTTCTTTAAACTCATAGTATCGATTTAATTTTAGAAATACAGGAATCTAGCGTAAGGTCGCTAGTTCTTAAATGTAAGAAATTTTCCTCTTGTGAGGAGGGTATATCGAAATCCTCTACATGGTAGTTTTCCCTACCCCTCTCCCCTTGATAGTCTAAGTATATCATCCTAACATCCCCTAAGATTTCTCTTATCTCATCCCTCATGCTTTTATAAGGGGTAACGAAAGAACAAATTACAGTAAATCCACAATGCTCCATGTATTTGGCAACAATTACTGCTTTTCTTATATTATCAATCCTACCTTCTCTCCCATACTTTTTGTTTTGGAATATCTCCCTAAACTCATCACCATCTATCAAATGAGGTCGCCCAATAATTTCTCTCTTGTCTTTTAATACTTGAGCGATTGTAGTTTTTCCACTACAAGGTTGTCCAAAAAGCCAAATTATCATTGAAACGAATTTTAATTTTCACTATCTTAGCCTCATCAAAATTAAAGACTTTTAGAGATAATTACAATGAATATTAGGATTCCTGTTTCCATAGGTGAATTATTTGACAAAATCTCTATACTAGAGAACAAGTTAAAGTATATCCAAGAGCCATCTAAACATATAAACATTCACAAGGAGTGGACTATGTTGGTTAAGATTGCAAAGAAAATTGACTCTAATTATCACAAGACAAAATACTTCAAGGAACTATCTAATGTTAATGAGGATTTGTGGCATATAGAAGATGGTAAAAGAGAATGTGAGCGAAAGAAAAACTTTGATTCCTCTTTCATTGAACTTGCTCGTAGCGTGTATAAGAAAAATGATTTGAGAGCAAAGATTAAGAGAAAAATTAATGAGAAGTATGGTTCATCAATAGTAGAGGAAAAGTCACATAAAAAATACTAACCTATGCCTTATAGTTACACCCTTTACAAAGAGGAAGTAAAAGAACATTTCTTAAAGAATCTAGTAAAGCGTATTCGCATTTTGGATGTTGGTCCAGGTTGTGGTACATACTCGCATTTACTAAAGGAGCATTTTCCCAATATGGATGCGATTGAAATATTTGCAAACTACATAGAACAATTTGATTTAAATAGTAAGTATAACAAAGTTATTTTAGGAGATATTCGTGAGTTTGATTTTAGAGATTATGATTACATAATCATGGGTGATGTACTTGAGCATTTAAGTGTGAAGGATGCCCAACAAGTAATCAAGAGGATTCAAGACCTAGATATTCTTTGTTTGATTGCTGTTCCCTATAACTATGAGCAAGGTACTTATATGGATAATGTTCACGAAACACATTTACAACCCGACCTTACGCCAGAGATATTTTTGGAAAGATACCCTATGATGAAACTACTTGTAGGGGATGATAAGTATGGTTATTATATAAACTATTGATATGGTAGAAAAGATATTTTTTCAATCTAGCCTTCCTAGAAGCGGGTCAACCCTTTTACAAAATATTATGGGTCAAAACCCTGATATTTATGCTACTCCCACTAGTGGATTAATGGAATTGCTTTATGGTGCAAAACATAATTTCACTAATGTAGATGATTACAAATTTAGCCTTACGCCTGAGTTACACGACAAAGCATTTTCTGCTCTATGCAATGCTGGTATACACGCTTATGCGAATGTGCTTACCGATAAGAAATACTTTTTAGATAAAGGGCGTTCATGGTCTTTTTACATAAGATGGGTCGAGCATTTCTTAGCATACAAACCTAAAATGATTTGTATGATTAGAGATTTAAGAGATGTTTATTGTAGCATGGAAAAGGCTTTTAGAAAAAACCCCAACAAAGAAACCTTAATTGAGTGGCATGAATTAAAGAATAACACCGTGCCAAAAAGGATAGATTTTTGGGCAAAAGGTATTCCAGTAGGAATTGCAATAGAACGACTAGAAGCAATTATACAATCTAAGGATGACCATAAAATACTTTTTGTAAAATATGAAGATTTTTGTTTAAACCCAGAGCAACAAATTGCTAGGATTTATAATTACTTAGAGATACCCTACTTTCAACACAATTTTGATTTTATTCCTCAAATCACACATGAGAATGATGCTGTAAATATGGGATATGGCGACCACATCATTAGAAACTCTTTAGAGATGAAACAATCCGATGCACAAGATATATTAGGAAAAGGTGTGTGTGAATGGGTCGTTAATAGATACAAATGGTTTTACGATTATTTTAGATACTAATGAAGCCAATAGCATTAAACTTAGAAGATTGTAATGGGTTAGGCGACCTTATATGTGCTACTCCTACAATAAAGAAACTACATGATTACTACGAGAGAAAGGTAACTATCATTTCTCGAATGGCAGAGGTATTTAAGATGAACCCTTATGTGGAGGCTAGTTACAAATTTAGTAGCGTAGACATGGGTTATTTCAATCAAAACTACATAGTACATAACTCATTTTATAATGTAGGAAAGAAAAATGAAAGGGGTATTGAGTACAAGCATAACATGATTGATATAAGGCAATTCCATGCTATCCATTTAGGATTCATGTTGGCTAAAGATGAGATGGAGTGTTATTATAGACCCATAGAGGAACTAAATATTGAAATCCCAAAAGAGTATGTGTTAATTCATCCAGTGAGCACATGGGCGACAAGAACATGGCAATCAATTAATTGGATGAATTTGACTCAAATGTTAAACGATATAGGTTTAAATGTTATCTCCATAGGGAAGGATTCAAGTGAAACTGGTTTCTTTAATGTAAAAAAGCCTGTATTTAACTTTCATATAGAGAAGGGGTTAAACCTAATGAACAAGACCTCTATAAGCCAATGTTGGCATTTGATTAATAAGGCTAGGTGTTTTATAACTATGGATAGTGGATTATTGCATTTAGCAGGTACGACAGAAACTCCAATAGTTCATTTAGGTTCTTCTATTAAGCCTGAGTTTCGTATTCCTTATAGAAATGGCTCTCAAGATTATAGGTATAAATATGTTCGTGGGGGGTGTGGATTGGAGTGTGGGTCTAATGCCAAGCATGGTATTAAAGAATGGGGAAACATACAAGGCGTTGCTCCTCTTATTAAGTGCTTAGAAAACAAGCCAACATTTGAATGTCACCCTAGTGTAGAACAAGTTTTTGAAAGCATTAAATCTTTGATATGAAAAAACTTTTAATAGTAACTCCTCACTTAAGTACTGGTGGTGCTCCTCAAGTAACCGCCAATAAAGTCGAACTACTAAAGAATGAATTTGATGTTCTTGTAGTTGAGCACTCATTCGTTGCGTGGAAGTTTGTAGTTCAAAGGAATAAAATTATTGAACTAGTTGGTAATGATAAATTCAAATCACTAGGAGAAAATAAAACGAGTGAGTTTCAAGAAATAGTAACCTCCTTCTCCCCTGATGTTATATCTATGGAGGAGTTCCCAGAGATGTTCATGAGTAATGAATTAAGCGATTGGGTATATAGAAACGATAGACCTTATACAATAATAGAAACTACGCATGATAGTAGTTTTAATCCATTGAGCAAGATTTATATGCCTGACAAATTTGTATTTGTTAGTCCATACAATGCCCTTAAGTACTTGCACCTAAATGTTCCTTACGAAGTAATAGAATACCCAGTAGACATAAAACCCCAAGATAAGGGTGCGTATAGAAAGAAATTGGGTCTACAAAATGATTATAAGCACATAGTGATAGTAGGCTTATTTACTCCTAGAAAGAACCAAAAGTATGCTTTTGAACTATGCGATAAATTACATGAGTATAAGTTAAAGTTTCATTTTTTGGGTAATCAAGCAGAGAACTTTCAATCATATTGGAAACCATTGATGGATTGGAAGGAGGAGAATGAAAGGCTAAATAATTGTGTAGTGTGGGGAGAGAGAAGTGATATTAACGACTTCATGATGGCTGCAGACCTATTTTTGTTTCCATCAAAAGGCGATAGGGGTAATAAAGAATTAAACCCTATTGTAATTAAAGAGGCTTTACAATACCCTACTTTACCAAAGTTGATGTATAACCTAGATGTTTATTTGAATAGGTATGATGGCATTGAAGGAATGAATTACCTAACTGGTAATGTGGATGAGGATGCAAAAATGATACTTGAACTCACTAATCCTAAAAAAGAGCAAAACAAGGAGGAGGTCATAGTAATTGGAACATACCCTAATCTAAAAAGTAGAGTTCAACTAACTAAAGAAACTATACAAAGTTTAAAAATTTTAGGTAGGAAGATTGTTCTCATCTCTCACTACCCTGTGGATGCTGATATTCAAAGGATGGTTGATTACTACATATTCGATGCTTATAATCCCTTGACTCACCATTCTTATTACACTAGATTTTATCGCCATACTAATGAATACCATGTTGATGTAAATATAAATGGATTAAAGCATAGCAACCAATCACTAACTGTACTAGTAAACCTATTTACAGCAACTAAGTTTGCAAAGGATTTAGGTTACAAGCGTTTCTTTTATACTACATACGATGTAATCCTAAACGAATTAGATGCTCCTACTATTGAGGCATCTTTTCAAAGTGTAGAGCAATCAAACACTGCATATTTAGGTAGTTTGAAAACACCTTTTGGTAGGGGTATTCAAACGAATGGTATGACCTTTGATGTTGATTTCTTTTTGAACCTATTTGATGATGTAAGGACAAGTGATGATTATAATAGAGTGTGTTATAACATAGGTGCTCAAAATTTCCTAGAGGATTACCTAGTTAAGAAAATAAACACTAGAATTAATGATGTAGTATTGATAGATAACCCTCAAGAAACACTATTGGTTAATAGTGGTTTGGGGGTCGCCTCTAATAGTGAATACTACTCTATTGTTCCAATAGATAAGCACCCCAATCAATATATGTTCTATTTCTATACCTACAATGTAGATGATAGGAAGGTGCAAGTTACTATGAAGGAAGATGGGGGTGAGTTTTATAATGGTAGTTTCCAAATAAGCAAAAGTCGTGAGTTTAGAAAGGAGTTTACCTACAATGGTAAGCCTATTGATATATCGATTGATTTCTTTGATGGCGATTCAATATATAAAAATGAAAAATATTCACTAAATTCAAAGAACTTAAACACCTATAATGGAACTGGCTCATTTAAATGGGTCAATAAAAAGCCAAAGGTTAAATTAGTTCACATACAGACAACGATAAACGATGAGAGAGAAAAAGCGAGTAGGGAATCGCTCCAAAGGGTCACGCAACACGGAATCGAGTACATCCTCCACACTAACGAACCCTATAAGGATTTACCACCAAAATTCAACTGTCAACGACCTCAATGCGTTTCAATGGAACTCTTTGATGACAATACTGTACATAAACTCGGAACAGCCCTCACCCCACCCCACTACGGATGCTACGAAGCGTTCAAAAACGCAGTGTTGAGTGAATTTAATGATTGTGACTTTCTTATAGTATGCGAAGGGGATTGCATTATAGAAGTTCCTATTGATGAGTTTGCCAATAAGGTTTTTGAGGCTTGTAGAATCATTGATGATAATAATATAGGCTACTTTAGTTTTGGTGACACTAGAACATTAGAACATGGATGGTTACAATCTCCTGTGATTCAAGAGGTCGCTAATCAAAACCTATTATTTATCACTAACCACATTATAGGTTTACAATGTATCATGTTCCCCAAGTTTGTTGAAAAGTGGCTCAAGGAGAAATTTAGAAAAGAAAAATGGGATGCAAGTGATATGTATTTCAACTTGATATTTAAGAATAGTCCTTATAAGATGGGTATTGTCAAGCAAAGACTTACTTCTCAAGTAAATGGATATTCTCTTATTGATAAACAAGATAAAAGGTTCTTATGAAAATATGTCAAGTAGCAACAGGAATGATACCTATTAAACCTATTGGTCAAATGGGATGGGGTGCTGTTGAAAAGATTACTAGAGAGTATAGGAATTGTCTAGAAACATTTGGTAACGATGTAGATATTAAGTTTTTGAGCGAGGTCGAGCCAAATCAATATGATTTTGTTCATGTACACATGGGTAATCTAGCCTTAGAATTACATAGGAAGGGAGTACCCTATGTGTTTTCTTTACATGACCATCACACTGAGCACTATGGTAAGGATAGTTATTGCTTTAAGCATAACCTTGATGCTATGAAAAAATCTATTTTCTCAATAACTCACGCTGAACATTTATTAAACTACTTCGATGAAACGGATAAACTTTTTTACCTACCTCATGGGGTCAATACCTCATATTTCATACCTAATACAACTAGACCTCTTAACCATAGGTTGCTTATGGTTGCAAACAATGGATTGGCGGGGGATTATGGCTTCGATAGAAAAGGCTTTAGGTTTGGTGTAGAGGCAGCGAGGGAATTAGGTTTGCCTATTACCATAGTGGGAACTGATGCCAATCAAAAGTTCTTTGATATACACAAGGACTTGTTATCCTATGAAAAATTAAATCTAGTTGCTACTAACCCTAGTGAAGATGAGTTATTAAAGATATATCATAGCCACACTATTTTCTTACATCCTTCAATGCTTGAGGCAGGGCATCCAAATTTAACCTTGATGGAGGCTGCTAGTTGTTGCATCCCTATGGCTGCTACCTACAATGGCTCTATGGAAATAGTAGGATTATTTAAATTAAATCAAATAACTACTAGTGAGGTCGTTTCAAGGGTTAAGGAGATTATTGATGGTTATGATGAAACTATAAATCGCATGATGTTTGTTCGTGAGAAATATGATTGGATGAATGTTTCAAAGAGGCTTAACGATATGTACAAAGCAGTAACTAAATTTCATAATCTAGATAGCGAAACGATTAAGAATCGCTATGTAAATGTTTATACAAATACAGAGAAATGTTAACATATATCCTACATCATGTAAAGGGTCTATACTTTGAATTAACTGGGGATGAGGGAAAAAATAGGGAATACGAAGTATCTTTCTTAGATAGGCAAACGAAGGAAACTCTCTTTAAAACACAAATGAAAAAGGGAGGATGGGCAAGACTCGATAGAAAATATTTATCGGATATTTCCATCATAATTAGATACGAGGGTAGAACGATTGAACAAATCAACTTCCTTGATAGGATAAAAGGCAAAAGGGTTTTTATTTCATTTGAGAGCAAAGCACTAGGTGATACACTTGCTTGGATTCCTTATTGCCTTGAATTTGCAAAACACTATGAGTGTAAAGTGATAGTTTCAACATTTAAAAACTTCTTGTTTAAGAATAGTTACCCAGAGTTAGAGTTCGTAGAAAGAGGTGAGGTAGTTAGCGACCTTATTGGTATGTTCGAGATAGGTTGGTATTGGGATAAAAATAGAGAGCCTGTAAACCCAGTTTTAATACCCCTTCAACAAAGTGCTTCAAACATATTGCATATTCCTCATAGGGAGATTGTTCCCATAATTGATTTTGTACCCAAGCCAAGACCCATAGAGGAAAAGTATGTGTGTATCTCTATATACTCTACTTCTCAATGCAAGTTGTGGTACTATTGGCAAGATGTTATTGATTTCTTAATAGGTAAAGGATATAAGGTGCTAGAAATTTCTAAGGAAGATGAGATGATGTATCAAAAAACTAGCGACCTTAAGGGATTAACTCCATTTGTAGACAAATCTTTGGAAAACACTATGAATACGATTTACCATAGTGAGA
>Ga0315904_10012417_pt1 | contig 10759 bp, 13 predicted proteins | sample LakEriMetagenome_6_FD_203529 | JGI IMG/M metagenome (GOLD analysis project Ga0315904, IMG submission 203529) | Freshwater fungal communities from buoy surface, Lake Erie, Ohio, United States - Buoy 12 MA120 | ecosystem: Environmental > Aquatic > Freshwater > Lake | place: USA: Lake Erie, Ohio... | reverse complement strand
ACGGTGACAAACAAGATCACCAGTGAAATACGAACGATTTTCATATTTTAAAATTTGAACGAAAATCGAAATTTCCCACCTGCCTGCCCGGTTTGCCAGGTGTCAAGATATAATTCGAAACAAATCGATGTAACTTTCTCGTCTTTTTTGCTACTTACCTGAGAGTAATGCACCAAAACACTTCTCAAACGGAGTTTCTGAGGCTTGTAGAGCAACATAGGGGGATCATTGTCAGGATCTGCTCTATTTATGCCCGTCAGCCGCAAGAACGCGAAGATCTTTTCCAGGAGGTTATTGTGCAGTTATGGCGGGCTTGGCCCTCTTTCAAAGGACTGTCTAAATTCAGCACCTGGTTATACCGCATCGCGTTAAACACTTCTATCTCGGGATTGCGAAAAAAGCAAACTGACCTGGTGTATATGGACCATTTGCAACTTCCCGAGTGTGCCCATGAAGACGACCAGCTGAAGCAGGAACAACTCTCCGCCCTGTACAGGGCTATCCGATTACTGCCGGAAATTGACCGGGCCGTAGTCATGCTTTTCCTGGAAGACCATTCCTATGAAGAAATGGAAGAGATCCTCGGTATCTCCCAGGGTGCTTTACGGGTCAAAATGGCCAGGGCGAAAGAGAAATTAAAAAGAACCATTCAAACAATAGAACATGGAGTTTGAGCAATTGAAAGACATGTGGAAGGAACAGGAGGCTTCGGGCCCGCAGATCGAAGTTCAGCCATTACTGGGGAAGAAATCAAACTCCCCCATTGCCATCATGAAAAGGCATCTCACCGTGGAACTCATACTGGTGATCGTACTCTTCGGACTGGTGATCGCCTACTACCTGATCGCTTTCAACGGAAAATTTGCGGTGGTTTCTACGATATATACTATAACAGGTATCCTGTTCTGCTTTTACTATTATAAGAAATACAGGCTGTTGAATGACATGGAATGCATGGCCTGCCAGGTGAAAAGCAACCTCAGCAAACAGGTTAGTACCCTGGAAAAATACGTTCGAGTCTACTTGCTCGCGGGCACAGCCGTTCTACCGATCTTCATGATTTTTTTCTACTGGTTCGAATACACATACATCCCAAAGGGCCGACCCCACATCTTCCTGCTCCCTTCCGAAACCGTAGGCCTTGCCAAGTCTTTGGGTGTGTTTTCACTTTGGGTGGTTGGCGCTTCCGTTGTGGGCTATTTTGTCAACCGCTGGTATGTACAAAAGCTGTATGGTAAGCATATTGACAAGCTGAAACAAATGTTGTTGCAGATGGAGGACGATACGGCGCTCTCCTAGTGAATATATTAACTTCATGTAAATATCAATGTATGTCTATAAGGTGTCTCCTGATCCTGTTGGTAATGGCTACTTCGTGCAGTGTATCAAAAAATTCAAAGAAGGCCGTTGGCAAAGATCCCGGGGCCGGTATCGAGAATGCCTTGCTCTGGTCCGTTTCAGGTAAAGGCCTCTCCGCGCCATCCTACGTTTACGGTACCATACATATGATCTGTAAAGAGGACTTTCTTTTCTCCAACACGTTGAAAGAAAAAATTGCCGAATCTCAGCATATCTACCTGGAGATCGACATGGACGATCCCACCATGATCATCAAAATGGCAAGCCTGGCGATGATGAAAGACAAATCGCTGAAAGACCTGATGAGCAACTCCGACTATGAGATGGTTTCCAGATATGTGAAAGATTCACTGGGAATGCCCATGATGATGATCAATAAGATGAAACCGATTGCGCTCATGAGCCTGCTGTACACACGCATGTTGCCCTGTTCCTCCAATGAGTCTTACGAACAGAAATTCGTTGAGATAGCAAAGGCCTCAAAGAAAGAGGTGAAAGGCCTGGAAACCATAGAAGCCCAGATGGCCGTGTTTGATAAGATCCCCGATTCCCTGGAAGCCAAAATGATCCTCGAGATGATCCGCACGATGCCCGAGCAACGCAAGCAACTGGTGGATATGGTGGATTCCTACAAAAAAGAAGACCTGACAAAACTTTCCAACCAGATGAGTGAATCTCCGGAATGGAAAGGCTTCGAAGATATCCTCCTGGCCAACAGGAACCGCAACTGGATCCCTATTATAGAAGCAGCCATGAAACAGGGCAGCCAGATGTTTGCCGTAGGAGCCGGCCACCTTCCCGGAAAAGAAGGCGTGATCAATTTACTCCGCGACGCCGGATACAGAGTTACGCCCATTCAACAGAAGGACAATTAATTCATTGACTAATTAACTCATTAGCTCATTGACTCATTCTTCAGGTCTGGACATCTTTAGAGAACTCAACACCAAAGAATGAGCTAATGAGCCAATTAGCCAATGAGTCAATTATTTAGCGACTCCAATAGAAGCAAGATCCCTGTCAAACATATAATGTCCGGCCTTATCGTCCCCGATCAGGCGGAGTTTGTCGATCACCTTCCTGGCCAGCGCCTCTTCTTCGATCTGCTCACTCACATACCATTGCAGGAAGTTATGGGTAGTGTAATCCTTTTCGTTAAGGCAGATGTCAACCAATTTATTGATCTCGTTGCTTACGTGGATCTCATGGTCCAGTATCATCTGGAACACGGGCCGGATACCCTCATATTTTACAGGCGGCTGCGACAACAGGGGAATGATCCCGTGTCCACCCCGTTCGTTGACGAATTTAACCAGCTTCAGCATATGCATCCGCTCTTCGTCGGAATGCGTATACAGGAAATTGCTGATCCCTTCATAACCCTGCACTTCGGCCCAGGAGGCCATGGCAAGGTAGATCTGGGATGATTCTGCTTCTAATACAACTTGTTGATTTAGTGCGGCTTCTATAACGGGTGATAACATAATGCTGTTTTATTTAGGAAAGATAGTCAAGTTTACGATTTTGGAAAATAATCGGGCCAGGAATGGTCTTTAACGTAACTAAACAATAAAAAGCGTCGGTTGTTCTTAATTTTGTACGCTCAAACAGCCCCATTATGATACAGACAGGAAGTCCAGTGATCAGCATATACACCGAAATGACGCCCAACCCGGAGACCATGAAGTTTGTGGCCAACAAGCTGCTTTACCCCGGCAAAAGCATCGATTTCCCGGATATTGACTCAGCAGGACCATCACCCATGGCCGTTGAACTGTTCGGATTTCCTTTTGTAAAGGCAGTGTTCATAGCCAGCAACTTCGTTACCATCACTCGCACACCGGACGCGGATTGGGAAGATGTGAAGCCCACCATTCGCCAATTCCTGAAGGAATACCTGGAAGAAGGTAAGGCGGTGATCAATGAGGACCAGGTGGTGGAAACCGAGAAAAAAGACAACAATATCGTCCTTTCGGAAGATGGGGACGTGGTCAAGCGCATTAAAGAGCTGCTGGAAAATTATGTGAAGCCGGCCGTGGAGATGGACGGTGGCGCGATCCAGTTCAAGAAGTTCGAAGACGGCGTCGTGACCCTCATGCTGCAGGGAAGCTGCTCCGGTTGCCCATCATCCATGATCACGCTGAAGGCTGGCATCGAACAAATGATGAAGCGGATGATTCCGGAAGTGGAAGAAGTAGTTGCAGAAGCAGAATAACAGAAAAATGATATAGCAGGAAGGCTGGACGATGGTTCAGTCTTTTTTGTTTGTAGCCAAGCCAAACCCTGATAAGGCATCAGTCTCCAATGGGAACCACCCATCCACGTACAGGGATGAACAACACCAAAGCCAGTGCGATCAGCGCAGGCAGTGCCTGCACAAAAAAGATCTTCTTGCTCGCCGTGACGGCTCCATAAATCCCGGCGATCGACACACAGGAAAGGAAGAATATGGCTACATTAATACTCCAGGCCGGGTCGCTGATCAGCAGGCTCCAGATCAATCCGGCCGCCAGAAAACCATTGTACAGGCCCTGGTTCGCAGCCATCGTCCGGGTAGGTTTAAACAACTCCGGAGCAAGCGCACCCCGGAAAACTTTCTTCCCTGTTTTCTCCCAGGAGAACATCTCCATCCAGAGAATATAGAGATGTTCCAGCGCCACTACGGCAATAAGGATCTGTGCAGCTGTATTCATGATCGATGTTTTACAAACTTCATCCTACTGGCAACGCGTCTCCCCGGGCCTCGTTCCTCGCCCTCCTTCCAGCCCACGTTCCGCTTCTTCCCCCTTCGTCAACCCTTCTTCCAAACCACGTTCCGCTCCGCCAGGTAGGCCATCACATAGTCAAAACAAGCCTTGTGTTTACCCACCAGCTCGGGCGGGAACACGCCCCTGCCACTGAACAGGCCCGCTCCCAGCATATTTACCGTGGCAGTAGCCACATAGCCGGTGCTCCTGCTCATGGAAGAGATCCGGGTGACCGGATCATAACGGTCAAGCATACTGTAAGTTACCGTCTTTCCTTCACCATGCAGGATCACTTTCATTACGGTCAGCTCCTCTTCCTCCTCTCCCAGTTTCCACTCCCTGAACAAGATCCGCGACGTGAAATCCAGCGGGCTGATCTTCTGCCCGTTGACGTAGATCGCATCTTCATTGAAAAATCCGGCTTCCCTCAATGCAATGACCAGGTTCACATGCCCGGGGTAACGAAGGGTTTTCTCCTTCTGGTTGGTAATATGCGGCATCGTGTATAACAATGACCTGAGGCCATCCGTATTAAAGGATTCCAGTGTTCCCAATTCATCAAACTCCATCCACTCCAACTCCGTGAGGGCCGGCTTCACCACAATGTGGCCATTCTCCATAATACGCGCCGGACGTGTATACTCCTCGATCACATCAACCGGTGAAAAAGGAGCCTTATACTCAAAGGGCTTTTTCCGCACCTTGGGCAAACCACCCACATAGACTTCAAAGGCATCGATCTTCATCTCTTCGTTATACCTGCCGATGATATAATTGCTCATACCTGGCGCCACACCACAATCCGTAATCACCGTAACCCCATGCTTTTTTGCCAGGGCGTCCAGATCCAGCGCACTCTCCGGAAAGAAAGATATATCTACAATATTTTTTCCCGCCTCGATCACGGCTTTCACCGTACTGAAGCCCATGAAGCCCGGAACGGCGATCAACACCAGATCCGCGTCTTTGAGCCATTCCCCGAAATGCTCATGCCTCGTGAGGTCAGCGTGGAAGGTATCAATGGCTTGATTCCGCTGCCGCAGCAACGATAAATGGTGCTCACTGAAATCAAATACCCTTACTTCATGGTTCGATGCCAGGTCAATTGCCATGGCCCTGCCTACCATCCCGGCCCCTAAAACTGATATCTTCATATCCCAGACATTTATACAAATATGAAATTTCTTGTTGTGAATTTTTGTTTTGATTTTTGAGCGATCATGCAGGAAGTCTGGAATTCGTTTATACAAGGACTGCTTCAAACCGGCTGGCTCGAAGCTATTGCCGTAGTGGCTGGCATTGCCAGTGTGATTTTTTCAAGGAAAGAGAATATCCTCGTATTCCCGGTGGGCCTCATCAATACCATCATATATATCTACCTCAGCGCCCAGGGACAGCTCTTTGGCGAGGCCGCCGTCAATGTATACTATACCATCATGAGCATATACGGCTGGATATTATGGAAAAAGAAAGATGAATCACAGCACATCAAAGTACATGTGGAGTTCTCCAACAGGAAGATGTGGTTAAGCCAACTGGCATTCTTCGCTTTCTGGTACATCGTCATTTATGCAGCCCTAAGCTACCTTAAACAAGAATTTGCCCCCGGTGTCATCCCTGCCGCCGATGCCTTTGCATCAGCAACGGCATTTACCGGCATGTGGCTCATGGCCCGCAAGAAAGTGGAGAGCTGGTGGTGGTGGATCGCTACCAACATCAGTTCCATACCCCTCTATTTTGTAAAAGGATACGTGTTCACCAGCGTTTATTATTTTGTTTTACTGATCCTGGCCGTAGCGGGACTGATCGAATGGTCAAGGCGGGGGAAATCAATTGGCTAATTGGCTCATTGGCTAATTGGCTAATTCCCGAAGATTGCCAATTCCATTAATCATGCATGAGCTAATTTTGAATACAACTTGTAAATCGAAAAGGCCTTATCAACTCTTCAAATACATTAACTGAAAACCGAAGCCACCATACCGGGATGTCATGATAGGTCAAACGCCATCCAGGCTCCTGCGGTAAAACGCATTGTGGTGATCGGACCGGAATCCACGGGTAAGAGCACACTCTGCGAGGAACTTTCACAGCATTTCGACGCGCCATGGTGCCCCGAATTCGCCCGTGAATACCTCCTGGCTTACGGCACTTCCTATACGTACAACGACCTCCTCACCATTTCAAAGGGACAATTGGCTCTGGAAGATGAATATGCGATCCTGGCCGACAAGGAATGGAATGAACAGCAAAACCGCCAGACCAAGATACCGTTGTTGCTGGTGGACACCAATATGTATGTGATGAAAGTATGGTGCGAATTCGTATTTGGTAATTGCCACCCCTTCATCCTGGAACAAATCGTAGCAAGGCCCTATGACCTTTACCTGCTCTGCAATACGGACCTGCCATGGACAAAAGACGAACTTCGTGAGTACCCCGACCATGACACCCGACAAAAGCTGTACCTCATGTATAAAGATATCCTGGTGAACCAGCATGTTCCCTGGGTAAACATCTCAGGGAACGATGAGGAACGACTGCAGGCAGCACTGGCCGGCATACACCATTTTCTTCCTAACCTTACCATTCGCCCATGAATTTTATCCGATCCAAGGCCCGCGATCTTTTTTACCTGTCTTGGTTGATCCTGAACCTCCTGCTGGCAAAGAATACCGGACTGCTCGACGATGAAGCTTATTACTGGGTCTATTCCAAATTCCCCGACTGGGGCTATTACGATCATCCGCCCATGATCGCCCTGCTGATCAAGGCAGGGGATTCCCTGTTTCATAATGAATTCGGGGTTCGGTTTTTCATCGTGCTGATGAGCACGCTCACCCTCTACCTGATTGACAAGCTCTGTGAGAAACGAGATGATCTTTTGTTTTACTCCATAGCGGCCTCCATGTTCCTCCTGCAAATCGGCAGTATCCTCGCGGTGCCCGACCTGCCCCTGATGTTTTTCATCGCCCTCTATTTCACGGTCCTGAAAAACTTCCTCGCCGGACCCAATTGGAAGAACAGCCTGCTACTCGGCCTGGTCATGGCCTGCATGTTATACAGCAAATACCACGGAGTGCTGATCATTTTCTTTACCCTGGTGGCAAACCCCGGACTGTTGAGGAAATGGCAATCCTACCTCGCTGCCGCGGTTGCCTTCTCACTGTTTCTGCCCCACATTATCTGGCAGATCCAGCATGACCTCCCATCAGTAAACTATCATTTGTTTGAGCGGAACGCGACCCAATACCAGTTCGAATTCTCCCTGCAATACATCACCGGACAGCTGCTCCTTGCCGGACCACTGATCGGTTGGCTGATCCTCTATGCAGCCTTCAATAAAAAACCCGCCAACACATTTGAGAAAACACTGAAATGGAGTACGCTGGGCATTTTCGGGCTATTCCTCATCGCCACGTTCAAGGGTCGCTCGGAAGCAAACTGGACCGTGCCCGCTTTCGTGGGCCTGATCGTACTCGCCCACCAGCATATTAGCGAAAGACCCGATTGGAGAAAATGGGTGTTTTGGATGCTGGTGCCTTCCCTGGTCATTGCCTTCGCCACCCGTATTTATATGATGGCAGATGTGAAGCCCCTGACCTGGTTGAAAAAAGATGAGTTCCATAAAACCAGGGAATGGGCCCAGGCCATTAAAGACAGCGCGAAATACCTGCCTGTAGTATTTCCAAATTCCTATCAGCGCGCATCGCAGTATTGGTTCTACACAGGGAAGCCTTCATTTTCGCTCAATACCATTCAATACCGAAGAAGCAACTACAATTTCTGGCCACTCGAAGATGAGTTGCAGGGGAAAAAAGTATTATTGGTTTACCCCGATGATCTGGGACTTTACCCGGACAGTCTGCCAAATGAGAGAAAGCCCATGCACTCAAGAATTGTAGACTCTTTTTACTCCCATTCCAACATTTTCCTGGAAGAACAAAAGAATGCCGCCATCATCAATGGGAAAACACTGCGCGTCAGGTTAGGGGGTAAGATGACCAAACGATTTGCTAAGAGCCAGACACCGGTCTTCCTCGCTTTATACGCGCATGATAATGATGTGGCATATACCTTGAAAGGGAAAAAATTCCTGGGCATCTATAGTGGTGAAAATCCTTCATCCTTCGCCATTGACGTGGATCTATCCTCCGTAAAGCCGGGTACATACCGTTACAAATGGGCGATAGAATCATGCATACCGGGATGGCCAACACTCAATAGTTCGTCGAGGGAGGTTCTTATTCCCTGAAACACCAAGCTTTGTTCTTGAAGTATTCTTCACATTCCCACATTCATTCCCGCATTCACCATATTCATCACATTCACCACATTACGGTTCAATAATCGCTTTCACCTCCGGATCACTGTCCAGATGGCTCATCTGCCGGAGCACCCAGCGGGAACGTATGGACACGTAGCGCGAGGGCGGCTTGACCGAATATTTTTTCGGATTGGGAAGACAGGCTGCGATCATCGCGGCTTCGTTGCGGGTCAGGTTCTTTGCGGGCTTATTGAAATAAGCCTGCGATGCCGCTTCAATACCAAAGATCCCCTTGCCCATTTCTGCCACGTTCAGGTACATTTCCAGGATGCGCTGTTTGCTCCAAAACAATTCGATCATGAACGTGAAATAAACTTCAAGCCCCTTCCTGACCCAGCTTCTGCCCTGCCAGAGAAAAACATTCTTCGCTACCTGCTGGCTGATGGTTGAAGCGCCCCGAACACGGCCAGGCTTTTTCTCGTTATAAGCCATCGCCTTCTTGATACTTTTAAAATCGAAGCCATCGTGGTCCGGGAAGATCTGATCCTCAGACGCCATCACCGCAAGCTTGGCATTGGCAGAAATACTGGTTCGGCCAACATAGTCGCGTTTCAGTCCATGGCCCTGAAGAATACTGCCCACCTGCGTAAGGGTAATGGGAGGATTGATCCAGATCAGAACAATGAGATAAAGAAAATGGGAAACAAATAGAAACAATAAGATCTTCCTGATTATTCTAAACATCGGTAAAGGCTCATTTTGAGGTGGCCGGCTCCGTGGATGTGTTGATGTATTTCAGTTGGTAACTTCCCCCGATCGTATATCTTCTTTTCCGCAACTTACTCATAACAAAACCAGCTGCAGCAATGCCTGTTGATATGGCTACCGTACTCCAGATCACGGGCTCTTTCTGATAGGCTGCATTGATCAGGTGCAGGGCCGTATAGGCTGAACCACCCACCATAAACAAGGTCCCACTCCGAAGCAGCTCAAAACCGGCCTTATCTTTTCGGATCCATAAAATCTCATTATAATGGTAGGGGAGAAAATAGACGGATAGGGTATCCTGCACCTGCGTGCCCCACATCGTGTAAGCCTGTCGGATATCATATTGCTGGATGAACAGCGTGTCCCGCTCTATCTTCCGGATCATCCCTCCGATCACGCGGCCGTTACTGGCCCCAAATTCGATCGTTTTGCCGGAGAAGTAAGACTTCACCGTTCTGTTCTGGCTGTTGCGAAGTACCAGCATATCAAAGGACCCCGTTTGTGCAAACAGGGCAGCGGTGGTGAACACCAGGAAAATCATAGTGATGCATTTCTTCATGATCAACCTCTTAATTACGTAAAAATATCGCGCTGTATAACAACACTGAAGCGAAGATAACCAGTATTGTCCCTGAAATCTTGTTGATCAACAAAATATGCCTGGGCGTAAGACTGTTCCTGATCTTACCGGCGCCAAGTACTTTAAAAACATCTGCCAGCATATTCAAGCCCAGGCATACCGAAAAAATCACCATGCGCTCCCAGAAACTATGTATGGTGGCAAACGCAGTAGCATTGACCAGCCAAAAGATCAGCACGCTGGGGTTGAGTGTGTTGATAAGAAAACCCGAAAGGGCGATCCTGGAAAAATCAGTTTTGGTAAATGTCCTCACCAGTTCAGTCTCTCCCGCCTGCAACGTTACTTTTTTGAAGAAGATGTAATAGATCCCCATGCACGCCAGGAAGGTGCTGCCTACATAGGCAATGGCATGGCGGAACTCGAGTAATTCCTTGACCAGCTCGGAAAAAAAATTGCTCAGCAAAACAAGCAAGAGATCGCTGATCCAGACACCGGCCACAAAACTAAATCCCCCTTTATGCCCGTTGTTAATGCTCTGTTTTATGATGGTGAAGATGACCGGGCCCACGGAGAGGACAAGAAGCAGACCGAGGCCTATACCCTTGACGATGGCTTCCAGCATTATGATCCTACTGTAGGTTGTTTGTTACCTGTGAACTGCTGCCATTCCTGCAGCAATCCGCCTTTCAAGACCCTGGGAAATTTATGTTGCCCGCCAACCTTGCCTTTTGAAGCCATAAAGTCCATGAACGTTTTTTCAGGGAAAACATCCACGATGAGCTCTTTCAATGCGCTCTTTCTTTCCACTGCATAATCATCGTTCAACTCCTTCAGCTTTCCGTCAAGGATGGTTTTCAGCTCCTCTGCGTTCACGGGGCTATCACAAGCCAGGTACCAGTGGTGGGCAAAGAAACTACCATAGGGAACCCCGGCCACAGTAAACTCAGGGATATGGATATTCATCTCTTCGCTGGCCAGCTGAAGAGCCTTATTCATATTGTCCACACTGAGATGTTCGCCAACGAGGCTGAGGAAATG
>Ga0315904_10012410_pt1 | contig 10765 bp, 9 predicted proteins | sample LakEriMetagenome_6_FD_203529 | JGI IMG/M metagenome (GOLD analysis project Ga0315904, IMG submission 203529) | Freshwater fungal communities from buoy surface, Lake Erie, Ohio, United States - Buoy 12 MA120 | ecosystem: Environmental > Aquatic > Freshwater > Lake | place: USA: Lake Erie, Ohio... | reverse complement strand
CCTACCTGAAACCACAAAACTAACAGAAAACATAAACCACAGCCACCTGCTTCAGCTAAAAGCCTTGAAGAATTTTACAGAAAAAAATTTGCGCGGCCCGAATAATTCAAACAGTTGTTTCGTGCGAGTCTGAACTAGTATCCAAATGAGGTGGCCCTGAAAGCTAAAATTCAAAGGGTTGCACAAATCCGGGGGACCGTCTTGAATCCCGGTCCCCGTCGTGCCTTTAAAGGCAAACGTCGCGGAACCACTTCAAACACAAACCCCGAAAACCATATGAAAATATCCAAGAACAAATTCTCCAGCGAAGAAGTCGTCCTCGATTTCCACGAGTATGAAGGCTGCGAATTCACCAACTGCCGTTTTGTCGTCCTCGGCTACGGACCCTTCGCTCTCAACCAGTGTGAGGTGACGAATTGCGAGTTCACCTTCGCCGGCCCGGCCGCAAGCACGATCCAGACGATGTCGTCCATCTATCAAATCGGCGAGCAGGGTAAAAACCTCATCGAAGGCACCTTCGAGCAAATCCGCAACGCCGGAGCCAACAAGCCTGCGTGATCCGCAGTCGTAGCCAGCCATCTACTCCCGGCGCTCAATCCACGACGGCATGACGCCCGACGTGAGATAGAGCGTGAGCATACACCGGCAGCGAAGTGAAACTGCCCGGATCAAGCCAGCAATAGCCCGGCCACCCCGGCGAGAGAAAGTGTGACGCCGAGAAAGTAACTTAGGCGCGGGCGTGCTCCTTCCAAAGGCCGGGCGGCCGGGATGCTCAGGAGAGTGGCGGTGGCGGCGACGGTCTGGACCAGACCGGGATTGCGGACCAGACTGACGGCCCACATCAGGCAGGTCACGCCCAAGACCGGGCCAAACAAAGCGTTCAGCGCGACCCACGCCTGTGCCGGCAGAAGCGACGGAGGAAATGGTGCCATGGGAACCGGTGGGTCGCGCCGCCCGCGCGCTCCCCATCGGACCACTCCGTGGATCAGGATTGCTGCGGCGAAACCGCCCCACAGCCGCTGGTAGGCGGCCTCGACGGGCGCCACCGGGTTTTCTAACAGGTTGAAGCCATGCTTTGACAGATTGATGCTGACGGCTTGGAAACAACCTGCGGCCATGGCGAAGGCGCAGGCGCGGCGAAGGAGGGTCCGTGGCAGCGCGGGCAGCGGACCGGGAGAAGCGCCGAGAACCACACCGATCAGGATGAGGGCCATCCACGCAAGTTGAGGGCCGTGGAGGGCGGCACCCAGTGCGATCCAGCCGATGGCGGTGGCGGCGAGGGCCGCGACGCATTCGATGACGAGCAACGCGAGGGTCGAGCCGCCGTGGCGCAGCGCCTGCATCGCGCACCAGCCACCGAGTCCGAAGCCGACCGCACCGGCAGTCGGAAACCACGGCATCAAGCCATGCTTCAGGCCGGGGCCGAAACCATGGATCCATAGCGCAAGGATTCCCAAGGCGATCGCCAGCCGCCAGGCGTTCGCACGGCCTGCGCCGAGCATGCTCGATGCCTGCGCGGCACACACGCCGGTGAGTGCGAAGAGGATGGCGGTGAGAATGGCGGCGTGCATGGTGGCATGGTATCACCACGCATGTTCGAGGCGCAGGCTGAACGTGCGGCTGTTGGCGGGGAGGAAGATTGAGGTGGTGGACGGGTTGGCCGCGCGGTCGAGCACTCCGGAGGTGCTCGCAATTGTCTTACGGTCGAAGAGGTTTTGAATGCCGAGGATCACGCTCCAACCCTCGTTCTGGCGGCGGCCGAGTTCCAGCGAGAACAAGGCGGTGCCGCCGTAGGAAAGGTCATTGGCGTGGTCGGCATAGGTCGAGCCGGAGCGCAGCAGGCAGGCGGGTGTGATGAACCAGCCTGCGGAGTGGGTGAACGGCAGCGCGATCGTCGCGACATGCGGCGGCACACCACCGAGGCGGTTGTCACCGAAACCCGGGTCGTCATCGAACCGCGCGTCGCTGTAGGTATAACTTGCCGCGAGCGCCGCCGCGATGTCGCCGCTCTCAAATATGTCCCATTGGAATCCGGCTTCGAATCCGCGGTGGATGGTATCACCGGCATTGACCGTGCCGCGCGGCGCGCCGTTTTCATCCACCAGGCGGAGCAGCTCGCCGTCCCACCATGATTGATAGAGGAAAGCGGACCATGAAATCGGACCGTGGCTTCCATGGCAGCCGATTTCCAGAGTGTCGGCGCGCTGCCAGTCAAGATCGGTGACGCGCAGCACCCGCGCAGCGGGCTGGCCGGCGGTGAACAGGAGATCGCCATAGGTCGGCGGCTCATGGGAGCGCGAGGCCGAGGCGGTGAAGGTGATGGTTTCGGATATGTCATACGACCACGCCAAACGAGGTGCGAGGAAATGATCCGTGTGATCGAGGTTTTGGGCGGTTCCTTCGAAGTTGAGCCGGTCGTCGATCTCGCGGCGGGCGGCCAGCCAGGAAAGTCCGAGATCGACGCGCTGGTGGTTATTGATGCGGATCCGGTGGTCGAGCGCGGCGGTGAACGTGAGCGGGCGCAGGCGCTGGTCGCCGATTTTCAATCCCTTGTTTCCAGCTTCATTGCGATAACGCAGTGCGTCCCACCAACCGGCCTGCAGCAGCACGGACAGGGCGGTGAACTGGCTGCCGCCGCACCATTCGCGTTCGGTGAGCAGGCGCAGGTAGGCGTCCCATGCGTCGGTGGTCGAGACGCCGTTGGGTTGGAGTTGATAGAACGTGTCATCGGTCGCGGTGACGCCGGCCGACACGAGATGGCGTGCGTTGCCGGTGCGGCGGGTGGCGGTGGCGTTCAGATGGGCATGGCGGGTGTCTCGCCGCGGCCGGTCGCGCCTGACAGCAGGTGAAATGGATGTGGGATCGTCGATGGCTTGTGATTTGGTCAGCGGGCCGGGGACTTCATACCACGGAGTGCTTGCCAGAAATGAGATCGTTAATTCGTTTTCCTTATCAAAAGTGAAACGGGAGGCCGCAAAGACACCTTCGCGTTCCTGGCGGGAATGGTCGCGCCAGCCATCGGTGCGGAACCACGCGGCGCGGCCGGCGAGTGAGGTGGTTTCGGCCGCCCATGCTCCCCGGGCGTGGATGGCATGGGTGTCGTCGCTGGCAAGGGACGCCGCCACGCCGGCCACGGGCTGGAATGCATCCGGTTGGAAATCAAGCGCGCCGCCCAGTGCGGGAACGCCGGCCGCGGTGCCGCGGGCGAGCGCGGCGGATTCGAGCCATTCGCTCTCGATGAGTGACAGATTGAACGAGCCATCGGCCGCGTTGAGCGGCAGGCCGAACCATGACATCGCGATGCCGCGGCTGGTCGGCGCGCTTTGGATGCCGGACCCGCGCACCATCATTCGTGGCGGCTCCAGACCACCGAAGCTGTCTTGCGTCACGATGCCGGGCACGCGGCCGAGGGATTCAAACAGGCGGCTGTTAGAAGATGGGACTGGTGTGACGGTGGCAAGGGGGGAGGGGATATCGTCCTGCTTGGCGGTGACGATCAAAGGCGTGAGCCGGGCGGGTGCTTCTGCGGCGGCATGGGATGCCGTGGCGAGGAACAGAACCAAAGAGCGGCTGAGCATGCAGGGGAATGATCCGACTGATTAGTCGGATTTTTTATTTTTTGGCGGTGGGCGGGATGCCGTCACAGTGGAAATCAGGAGCCGGAGGCTCCAGCCACGGTCACTTCTGATAGGCCGGCCGCGCATGGTAGTGGACATGGAGCAACTCGTGGGCGCGCGCGCCGAGCGGCTCACCGAGATAATCCTGATAGAGCCTGAGCACATCCGGGTTCTCATGGCTGAAGCGCAGGGTCATCGCGCTGTCGGCATCGTAGAGGCCGCGGGCCCGTGCGAGACGCAGGTCGTTGGTCACGCCATACGGCTGGCCGCCGCCGCCGACACAGCCGCCAGGACAGGCCATCACCTCGATGAAGTGATAGGGCGGTTCCTCACCCGCCTCGCGGGCGGCGCGGATTTCGAGCAGCAGTTTCTCGACATTGCCCAAGCCGTGGGCGACGGCGACGCGCACCTTGGTGCCGTCGATGTCGATGGTGGCTCCGCGGATGCCTTCGAGGCCGCGAATGGCGGTGATGCTGACGGCTTCCTTCTCCAGGTTGCGGCCGGTGACGCGGAAGAAGGCGGTGCGCAGCGCGGCTTCCATCACGCCGCCGGTCGCGCCGAAGATGAGTCCGCCGCCGGAGTAGGTGCCGAGGATCGAATCCGGATGGCCGTCGGGCAGGTCATGGAAAGCCACACCCGACTGCTTGATGAGACGCGCCAGCTCGCGGGTGGTGATGCATAGGTCCACATCGGGAAAGCCGGAGGAGCTCATTTCCTCGGTGCGCTCGATTTCATATTTTTTGGCGGTGCAGGGCATCACTGAGATCTGATAGATGCGCGCGGGATCGATGCCGGTTTTATCCGCGAAGTAGGTCTTGGCGAGAGCGCCAAGCATCTGCTGCGGCGACTTGGCGGTGGAGAAATTCGGCACGAAATCCGCAAACCGTTTCTCCATGTAATCGACCCATGCCGGACAGCACGAGGTGATGAGCGGCAGCGTGCCACCCTTGGTGAAACGCTGAACGAACTCGGCGGCTTCCTCCATGATGGTGAGGTCTGCGGAGAAGTTGGTGTCGAACACCGCCTTGAACCCGAGCCGGCGCATCGCGGTGTAGATCTTGCCTGTTAGATCAACACCGGGCGGATAGCCGAATGCCTCGCCGAGGGCGACGCGCACCGAGGGCGCTATCTGCACGGTGCAGAAGCGCTCGGGATCGCGCAGCGCCTCCCACACGGCGGCGGTCTCGTCGTTTTCGACAATCGCGCCGGTGGGGCAGTGCGCGGAACACTGGCCGCAGCGGATGCACGGGGATTCCACCAGCTTGATGTCGCCGGCCGGGGCCATGCGCGTGTGGATGCCGCGGTCGAGAAACGACAGCGCCCAGACGTTCTGCATTTCCTGGCAAACTTGGATGCAGCGGCCGCATTTCACGCATTTGGTGAAATCGATGATGATCGAGCCGGTCGAGTTGTCGGACTCGATGTCCGGCACGTGGCGCGGAATTTCATCGTGGCGGATGCCGAACTCGGCGGCGAGCGTCTGTAGTTCGCAGTTGGTGTTGCGGCCGCAGGTGATGCAGGTGTTCGGGTGGGTCGAGAGGATGAGTTCAATGGTGGTGCGGCGGACCTCGGTGAGTTGGGGGTCGTGGGTGGTGATTTCCATGCCTTCCTCGACGGCCGTTGAGCATGCGCGCGGCATCTTGCCGCTCCCTGCGATGCGCACGATGCACAGCCCGCATGCCGAGGTGGGCCGCAGGTCCGGGTGCTTGCACAGCGTGGGAATGCGGATCTGCACGCCGCGGGCGGCGTCGAGGATCGAGGTGCCCTCGGGGACATGGATCGGCATGCCATTGATGGTGGCGCGGACCATGGCGCGGGTTTTCGGCGGTTCGGGTGCGGTGATCATGGCGGGAAACGACTTGGCTGTTAGACGACTTCCTTGAGGTTGCGGCCCTCCTCGCGGGCCTTCTTGAGTTTGCGGGCGAACGGAATGCCGCCCTCAATGTAGGCGAGGTATTCTTCCTCGAAGAACCGCAGCGTCGAGAGCACCGGGTTGGACGCGGTTTGCCCGAGGCCACAGAGCGAGGCGCATTGCATCGACTGGCAGATGCGGCGGATCAACGCTATGTCTGACGGCACGCCCTTGCCCTTGGTGATCTTGAGCAGCAGTTGCAGCAATTGGAAGCCGCCGGCCCGGCAGGGCGCGCACTTGCCGCAGGATTCATCGACGCAGAATTTGAGATAGAACGCGGCGACATCGACCATGCAGTCGTTCTCATTCATCACCAGCATGCCGCCGGAGCCCATTATGGAGCCCAGTTCGATGAGGTTCTCGTAGGTGATCGGCGTGTCGAGGTGGCGTTCCGGGATGATGCCGCCGGAGGGGCCGCCGGTTTGCACGCCCTTGATCGGCACCTCGTCCTGAACGCCGCCGCAGATGCCGAAGATGATATCACGGACGGCGATGCCCATCGGCACCTCGACCAACTGCGCGTGGCGCACCTTGCCGGTGACGGCGAACACCTTGGTGCCCTTGGATTTTCCCGAGCCATGTCGGGCGTAGGCCTCGCCGCCGTTGGCAACTATCCAAGGCACGGCGGCCAGTGTTTCCACATTGTTGATGCTGGTCGGCTTGCCCCAGAGCCCTTGGACGGAGGGATAAGGCGGACGCGGTTCCGGGCTGCCGCGGCGGCCTTCGATGGAGGCGATCAAGGCGGTTTCCTCGCCGCAAACGAAAGCCCCGGCACCGAGCCGGATTGCTGCGTCGAAATCCCAGCCGGAGCCGAGGATGTCCTTTCCTAACAGCCCACGGGCACGCGCATGTTCGATGGCGAGTTGCACGCGTTTGACCGCCAGCGGGTATTCGGCACGAATATAGAAATATCCTTTCTGCGCGCCAATGGCATAGGCGGCGAGCATCAACCCTTCGAGCACGGCGTGGGGGTCGCCCTCGAGCACGCTGCGGTCCATAAACGCGCCGGGGTCGCCCTCGTCGGCGTTGCAAATGACGAACTTGCGGTCTGCCTGCGGCTCGCGGGTGAGTTGCCATTTCAGTCCGGTCGGGAAACCGGCACCGCCGCGGCCGCGCAGGCCGCTGGTTTTCATCGTGGCGATGACATCCTCGGGCGTCTGCTCGGTGAGCGCGCGCACCAGCCCCTCGTAGCCGCCATGCTGGATCGCGTCGTCGATCGACTCCGGATCGATGACACCGCAATTGCGCAGGACGATGCGCAACTGCGGATCGGGGCGCGTCCAGAGCAGGTGCTCGAGCACCGCATGGCGGGCGACCGATTCGGTGACGATGCGGGCGATGTCGCGGCTCAGCACGTTGGTGTAGGTGACGCCGGATGGCAGGAGTTGCACGGCCAAGCCCTCGTCGTAAATGCCGAGGTCGAGGGCGCGCACCACCTGGACTTTATCCGCCAAGCCGGCATCGCTGAGTTCGAGTTCAAGCGATTCCTTGAAGAACTGGGTTTTATCGCCGCTGGTGGTGTTGGTATCGCGCACGAGGATGGCGGTGATCGGTCCGGAAATTATTGTCCCGCGGCGGCGCGCGCCGATCACGTGATCATCAATGAGTTTTCCGGCGACGAGGTGTTGGGTGGCGATCGCCTCGGCGACCGTCTCGTCCACGCGGCCGTAGAGCACCGGCGGACAGTCCGTGGTTTTCACTTCCACGAGCGGATCGGCGAACGAATAGCCATAGGAGCCGACACGGCGCACCGGGATGTCGAGGCCGGCATTGCCGATGGAGGCGAGCAGTTGGTCGAACAGGCGTTCCGCACCCGCCGCGATGCCTCCGGTGTCCATGCCCACACGGATCCATGCCTGCCCTGGCGGGCGGGCACTGTCGTTGCGCAGGGTCTGCCAGGTGGTGGTGAAGTTCTTTTTCATGATTCCCCGGTGGTTTCGTCCTGAATGCGGATGCGTTCGATTATCGAGGCCACGTCGGTAACGTTGACGCGGCCGTTCGTGTGCTTGTCCACGACCACTGCCGGCGCCATGCCGCAACAACCGATGCAGCGGACGGTTTCGAGGTGGAACTGGCGGTCGGTGGTCGTCTGCCCCTCCTTGATGCCGAGGCGGGTTTCCAGTTCGTCGAGCAGTCGGGTCGATCCTTTGAGGTAACAGGCGGTGCCGTTGCAAACGGTGATGTTGTGGCGTCCCTGCGGGATCAGCCGGAAGTAATGATAGAACGTTAGCACCTCGTAAATCCGGGCGAGCGGGATGCCGGTCTTCTCGGAGAGCAGCAGGCTGCATTCGCGCGGCACGTAGCCGTGGTGGTTCTGGATCTCATGGAGGATCATGATGAGGTTTCCCTCCTGATCGCTCCAGCGTTCCACGCAATCGTCGATTTCCTTGAGGATATCGGGTTCCAGATCCCGCAGCGGCGGCAGGACGGCGGCAGTGCTCATGGCGGATGGGGGTTGGGGTTTGGAAAAGGAACATGTAACCGCTCATGTTGGCGGAAGGCGGCACGATCCGAGGGGATTGCAGGCGGATCCGATCACGAACCGGGAGATCGGTGGCAAACCGGATGAAAATGGCCTGTTCATCACAAACGGACGAAACTTGGAGTTGCGAAACGCACTACTTGGGCTCGTGCCCGATCGCAAGAAATGCCATGTGAAATGCGAAACGGAGGAATCAAAAAAGCAGGATATGCGGAGGTGGGTGCAATCCGGGTTCTTCTCAAGGCAAGCATGGGAACGCTGTCTCGCGCTTCTCAAGGTTTGCGACGGGATTTCATCAAAATAGGATCGTCGGATTTCCTGACGGGGCATGATGCCAGGGACTGCGCATATCCTGCCACAAACACTGCGGGGTTTTGCGCATGCCATGCGGAGCGACAAATGATGCCGGGTGTGAAATTTCACGAAGCCGATGGCAGCGCCCAAACAACCGAACCTCGTCTCCGTCACGACAATCAATCAGGATGGGTCGAGGTATTTCCTACACCCCTCCGATGTGAGGGGGCGGTGGAACATTTCCCGGCGCATTGTGGGTGTGATCCTGATCGCCATTTATATCCTGCTGCCGTGGATTCCGATCAACGGCGCGCCGGCGGTGTTTCTCGACGTGGAGAACCGGATGTTCCATTTGTTCGGGCTGACGCTGGTGCCGCAGGACTTGTGGGTGATGTTTTTCGCGATCAGCGGGCTGGGCTTCGGGTTGTTTTTCATCACCTCGCTACTGGGCCGGATCTGGTGCGGCTGGGCCTGTCCCTACACGGTCTTTCTGGATCATGTGTATCGCCGTATCGAGAGATGGATCGAAGGCGACGCGCCGGCCCGGCGCGCGCTGGATGCCGCACCGTGGAGTCTTGGAAAAATTTTCAAACGCGTGTCCAAGCATTTGATTTATGTGATCATTGCAGCGCTCATCGCGCACGTTTTCCTGTCTTACTTCATATCTTTGAAACGGCTTTACGGCTTCATGCAGGCGGGTCCGCTCGAACACGCCACCGCATTCGGAATCGTCGCTTTTCTCACGCTGGTGCTGTGGTTCTGCTTCGGATACTTCCGCGAGCAGTTCTGCATCATCATGTGTCCCTACGGCCGCCTGCAGAGCGCTCTAACCGATGATGACACGATCAATGTCGGCTATGACTCGAAGCGCGGCGAGCCACGCGGTGCGTTGGGCAAGGTGGAGGGCGATTGCATTGACTGCCGCCGCTGCGTGCATGTTTGCCCGACGGGCATCGACATCCGCAACGGCCTGCAGCTTGAATGCATCGGTTGCACCGCCTGCATCGACGCTTGTGATGATGTGATGGCGAAGGTCGGGCGGCCGACAGGTTTGATCCGTTATGATTCTTTCAATGGATTCGCGGGAAAGACCCGCCGGTTGTTGCGTCCGCGGATCCATGCCTATTGCGCGCTTGCACTGCTGGGGATGAGTGCGCTGGCGATCGTGGCGTCCAAGAAGGCGCGGCCGTTCAACGCGACGGTTTCGCGGGCGGGTGGCGCCGGGTTTTACAGCGATGCAAGCTCGGTGAGAAACATATACAAAGTGCGTTTCATGAACAAACGCAACCAGGCGGCCACCGTCACCATCCGCCTCGGCGGGGATACACCGTCCGGATATCAACTGAGCGGCGCCGAGCAGACTTTCTCAGTCAACGCGCTCGATGAGATGACGCGCACTTGTGTGGTGATCGCGCCGGCGGATGCCTACACCGGAGCCTCCGATGTGGTGCTGGAGGTGCACGCCGACCCCGGTGACGTCACCATTGAAAAGAAGGTGCGCTTTCTCGGTCCCAATCCCCAATCCCTGAAACCAAACCCCTGAATCCATATGAAAACAGCCGCTGATTATCTCGCACGCCATCCGTGGATCTATGTGATATTCGCCTTTCTGCTATTGATAGGCGCATGGTCCACGTTGATCTCGATCGCCGCCAAACACAGCCCGCAAGTCATCGAGGTGGGGAAATGACCACGGCCGCCGCGCTACTGGCCGGGCTTGCCACCAGCCTGCATTGCGCGGGCATGTGCGGGCCTATCGCCTGCGGGCTTGGAACACTTGCCAAGACCGAGGGCGAGCGGCTGACCGCCGCCTCGCTGTATCATGGCTCGCGGTTATTGTCGTATGGATTGACCGGTGCGGTGTGTGGCGCACTTGGGCGGCAGCCGCTGAAATGGTTTTTCGATTCGCCCGCCGTGTTGCTGCCCTGGGTGTTGGTGGTCGTGCTGCTGGCGATGGCTCTGGGCCTTGATAAAAAGGTGCCGCGGCCTGCGGTGTTCAACCGGATCACGGCTCGCGCGCGTTTCAAAGCCGGTAAACTATCCGCATACGGCGGAGCTTCGGCGATGGGATTGCTGACTCCGTTGCTGCCTTGCGGGCCTTTGTATCTCGTGTTCGGCGCGGCGCTGCTTGCGGGATCCGCCGCGAAAGGCGCGGAGTTCACCCTCGCGTTCGGCCTGGGCACCGTGCCGCTGCTTTGGCTCGCCCAACATCAGTTCCACCGCATCCGCGCGAAGCTGACACCGATGGCGATGAACCGTCTGCGGCGCGGACTGGCACTGGCGACCGCGCTGATGCTGGCATGGCGTCTCCATGACACGATCCCGACATGCATGCCGGGCACTCAACCCGATGCGCAACAGCCAGCCTCTGAACTCCCCTCCTGCTGTCACTGAAACAAAAAAGCCGCCGGATCGAGTCCGGCGGCTTTGATGAATGGTTTATTGTGAGGGAATAGATCA
>Ga0315904_10012409_pt1 | contig 10765 bp, 6 predicted proteins | sample LakEriMetagenome_6_FD_203529 | JGI IMG/M metagenome (GOLD analysis project Ga0315904, IMG submission 203529) | Freshwater fungal communities from buoy surface, Lake Erie, Ohio, United States - Buoy 12 MA120 | ecosystem: Environmental > Aquatic > Freshwater > Lake | place: USA: Lake Erie, Ohio... | reverse complement strand
TCATGTTGTCGTAATGGGAACTTGCGGGCGGAATCCGTATCGAAAGGACCAAAAAAGAATGACCAGACCGGCAACGATACCTAGAACGCTAATCCATTGGGAGATACTGAGCGGAGTACCGAAAACCCCTTGTTCATCGACGCGGATGATCTCTTCGAGGATGCGAATGATCCCGTAGCCGACCAACCCTGCTCCAAAGACGAAACCGGGTCGCTGCACCCAGGGTGCGATCGACAGAGTCCACAGGCACAACAAGAGACCGCTGATCGAGGCATAGATCTGGGACGGGTGAACCGGCAAGCTTCGTTTCGGAAAGGCCTGGACAGGCACTTCCATTCTCTTGCCGTCCACGATCAAGCTTGCCACAAACTCAGGGGATGCAGTTGGTTTATCGGGGGGAGGTGGCAAGATGATGATTTTCATGTCGTCGAGGACTTGCCCGGCCTTCAATCCTCGAGACGCGGCCCAACCGTTGGCATCGACCGATTCAATCTCCCGAGAATCGCCACTCCCCTTTCGGGTGCGCATTCCGAGCAATCGGCCATGTTCGAGTTGATCCATGTAGGCTGGCGCCCCCGGCGGAAACGCAATCGACGGCAAGTGCGACTCGCAGACTCCGCCAAAACAGCAACCGTTGAGCAGGCAACCGATCCGACCGAACGCCAAACCAATAAAGAAAGCGGGAACCACCGCATCGAAAAGCGGGATCGGACGAACGCGATTCCACAAAGTCCACGCGAGGATAACGACCATGGCTCCGAGCACGCTTCCGTAGACGACCAGCCCTCCTTCGGTAAACTTCAGAGCGACGCCCAATTTCTCGCGAAATGTCGTCCCCTCCAATTCGTTCCACTTTTGGACAACATAAAACAGCCTCGCTCCGATCATTCCGGATACGACGACCAAGACCAAAAGAACAAAAAATGCATCGTCGGAAATCCCGAGCTGGTGGATCCGCCGGCTTGCGATTTGCACGGCGCAAAATATTCCGATGACGACCATGACGCCATAGCCTCGGATGGGTACACCGAGACGCACTTCCTCCGGCGTCCCCGCAAACATGGTCGTTTCAAACTGTGGAGCGAATACACCGAACATGAACGTCACGATGCCCCCCCAAATGCACCATCCAAGAAAATCCTCTCTCAGGCCTCTCCACGGATCGGCCTTGGTTCCGCTCATCGCGATCATCAGGGTCGCGTAGAGGACCATTCCCAGCATCACCCAACTGACCAATCCAACCACGGGCAGTGGTCCGATGGCATGAGGCAAGTAAAAGAGGGTTTGAAGCATGGAGCGGACTTCCTTCCGTGCAGCCGTTATGCTCGTCGCACCAGCGTCTGGTTATCGATCAAGCGGGTCGTACCTACGCGGGCAGCGATGAGCGCCACTCCCTCGCGTTCCACCGATTCTAATGGCTCGAGCGACTCGGTGTCCACGACGACGGCGTAGTCAATCGAGTCGACAGGCGACCTCAAGAGCACCTCGCGCATGGCTTCCTCCAACTCCGAGATCTTGGTGCAACCAGCATCCAACAACTCCCGGGCTCGATGCAAGGCTCGGCTTAATCCCAAGGCTCTCTCCCGCTCCGACTGGGACAAATAGCGGTTGCGGGAACTCATGGCCAACCCATCCCGTTCTCGAATCGTCTCACAAGCCTCGATGCGTATCGGAACGGCCAGATCCCGAACCATGGCCGAGATGACGGCGACTTGTTGGTAATCCTTGCGACCAAAGTAGGCGACGTGGGCTGGGATCAGCATGAACAGTTTCAGCACGACGGTCGCGACGCCCCGAAAGTGTCCCGGTCGGAGTGTTCCCTCCAATCGGTTTGCCACCTCAGGAGGCTCAACGAACGTGGAATAGCCCGCTGGATAGATTGTTTCCGAGGATGGAGTAAAGACAAAGTCGCAACCTTCGGCCCGCAGCATCTGCAAATCCGCGTCGAGAGTTCTCGGGTAGCGATGGAAATCTTCGTTGGGACCAAACTGCGAGGGATTGACGAAGATCGTGGCGACACAAATCTCGCATTCGGACTTGGCTCGCTGCACGAGCGACAAATGTCCTGGGTGCAACGCTCCCATGGTGGGAACGATCCCAATCTTCTTTCCATCGCGCCGAAGATGATCTAGGGTGCTGTAGATCTGGTATGGATTGGAGATGACGTTCATGCGTTACCCAAAATAGGTCACCGCGTTCCGGAACAATTTCAAACCATCGCCATGTTCCGGTAGGCTGGCCATCCGAGTCCACTGGGGATGATTCATTGGAAAAAGAAAACGCTCGGGATGCGGCATCAATCCGAACACCCGGCCCGAGGGATCGCAAATGCCCGCCACATTCCACTGGGCTCCATTAGGATTCCATGGAAACGGCAATTCGGTGTCTCCCGTCATGCCTTGAGGATCGCAATACCGAAGCGCGATCTGAGAATCGCCCTTGAGCTTTTGCTGTGTCGTCGCGTCGCGCATCAGGAAACGCCCCTCTGCATGCGCCATCGGCAAATAGATTTCGGAAATGCCTCTCAAAAAGACGCAGTGGTCCGATTCTGGCTTGAGATGCACCCAACGGGTTTCAAATCTCGCCTGACGATTCCACGTCAAGGTCGCAGGGGTTTGGTCGATATCCTCGTCGAAGAAGATCCCGAGCCGCATCATGATCTGAAATCCATTGCAGATCCCCAGCACCAGCCGGTCTTCGCTCCGAAATTGGGCGAGCGTGTCGCTCAGTCGCGTCTGCCATTGCACAGCTGCAATCCGGCCCGCTGCAATGTCATCGCCGTAGCTAAACCCTCCCGGAAAACAAAGAATCTGAAACCGCTCGGCCAGTCGCGGATGATCGATGATCTGATTGACATGCAGACGCTGCGTCTCGGCTCCCGCCAACTCAAACGCGTACTCGGTTTCGACATCGCAGTTGGTCCCAGGGGCGCGAACAATCAAGACTCGAGGCTTGGCCATTGGCCGACATTCCTTCCTAGATCAAAGGGTGAATTTCCACGCCACGGTATCGTACCCTCAACCCGGGCAAGTCAACAATCCATCCTGGTCTTCTCCGGCCCGCGATCCACACGTCTCCGCAAGAAAAAACCGGGAAATCTCAGAAGTCACGGTGCGGACTCGTTGAGGGCAGCCTGCAATTCCCGCATCGCAGCAACGTCTTTTGTATCGCCGGTGTGGATCAAGGTTGAACGCAGGTTGTTGAGGATGCGTTCAATCCACTGCCTAGGATGACAGATCGGGAACCAATCGACATCGTCCTGCCAAGGCTGCTCCACCACCCGTTCAATCATCGTGACACCTTCCACAGCGGAAAGCACCCGCCCGGCATGAAAAGGATCGACCAGCATCGTATCGCGATCGAGATGAACCCTCACCAAGAAATGTCCGGGACTGTTAACGCCTTCGATGTCCAACCCCACCAGGCGACCAACCGTTGTGTAAATCAAACTCAACGTGATGGGGATGCCTCGCTTGGTTCGGAGCACGGATGGGATCAAGCTATTTTCGATGGCGTAGTAATTCGCTTCGTTGCCGGTGAATCCGAGCTCCTCGAACATGACTTCGTGCAATCGTGCTACCAGGGCGTCCGGTGTAGCGTGACGAACACGCTTGCGAACCGTCTCGGCCATATCCAGGACCGACTCGATCGACGGCTTCAAGGACTCGGTCGGCTGGAAATGGATCGCAATGGCGACGGCGGCCGAAAACAAACCGAGCGGCGTTTCAAGCTGGGAAATCGAGTCCCGGAAGTGAGCCAGCGCAGGTGGGTTACAGTACTTGGGTTCTCGAGGATGCATCGCTAAGTGGCTCGGTTGAAACCACCGGAATGGAAACGACTCGCCCAACGCTCAACAACACCAATGTCAAATCGAGTTGGTCGGTTCGCAACCCATATTGTTGGCGCAGAACGCCGCCATACAACCGCAATTGGGGCGAGTGCTCCCGAATTCGATCAGCAATCCAAGCCTCCAAGTCCGAAGATTCGGTCACTTGATCGATCTTGAAGTCCAGGACTTCGCCTCGTACTACCCGCTCCCCGTCGTAGCCCAGCACGCAGCGATCGATCGACCCCCGGACGAGCTGTCGGTCGAATTGCTCCAGGAGTCGGCGCTCGCGCGAAACCTCCAGCCGCAGCAACTTGGGGCGGTGCCATGCCTCGTATCGTCCACGCGACAGTGCGGCACGCACTTCGGGAGCTTCCAAGTACTTCCCAAATCGGTCGATCCATTCGGGAACGCGGATCTGAGACAATTCATCGAGTGTCATTGAGGCATTTGCCAATTCCTGAAGCCGCTTTCTTCCGGGCACCCCATCCTCGATCCAATCGCGAATCTCTTCCATCCAACGATGGACGAGCTTACCGACGACAGCACCCTGGTTCGTCTCCGGTAGCCAAACATTGGAAAGGGATGTCTCGGTTTCCTGGGTCGCTTTCAAAGAACTTGGCGCGACGATTCCGTCGACCACCCCATCGACCACTGCGTCCATTCGCGAAGCCAACGCAATGCGGTAGAATTTCACGCGGTCGGATCGACTATCGTTCGACAAATCGCTCTCGACGGGCTCAGCCCCGAACTCAGCCTCCGCACCCGTTTCGGATGACGGACCAGCGTTCTTGAGATACTCATACCAATCCGGTTTGCCGCTCTCGTAAAGCATGGCGCCGGGGCGACTGGAAGTCGACGAGTTTCCGTAAAGAGTATGCAGAACAGACCCCCACGTTTTGGTCGGGTTCTTTTGCGGCACTGTGACCAGATACAGCGCATGCCGCGCCCGCGTTAGCGCCACGTAGAACAAACAAAGCGCATCCCCGAGTTGCTGCTGGGCCGCCTCCTTGAATGCGATCTGCCAAAGAGGATCGAGGTAATTGTGCAGTTCACGCGTGACATAACGCATGATCCCGATAGGAGGCGAGACCGGGGATTCTCGCATGACCAAGTACGACGGAGGCCGAGACACAATCTTTTTTTCGAGCGACGGAAGAAACACTGCGTCGAATTCCAGTCCCTTTGCTTGATGGATCGTCATGACGCGCACCCGACTCTCCGAAGGCAGGCTGACGCGATTGGCATTCAGGAATTCGATGAACGCATGAAGATGATTGCTTCGGAAATTCATGAACCGAAATGCTTCCTCGACCAACTGGCGTAGCCGTTCCTGATCCCGAGCGTTGCAAAACGAAGCGATATGATTGACGAGATTGCTGACCGTCGCTCCCAATCCTCGCAGATCGATCTCCCGGCGAAGTTCGCGAGCCAGGAGGTTGGGTGACATCCGTACGGATTCGGGCCAATAGCTTGCCAACGGCGATTCGGTCACATGAAAATGAGCGACGGTATCTCCCGGATGGACCGCCAAATGCAATGCGCTCCTCAGAACCAGCACCGCAGCGGTATCGATCAACTCGTTTCCCCCTTCTTGACTGGCCTCGATCCCGCGCTCTCGCAACAGGGAAATCATTTCGGCCACTTCGAGATTGGTCCGTGTCAACACACCGATGGTCGCTTTTGGAGCTTGCTCATGCAACGTCGCGATCTGCTCCGCGATCGTTTCGAACACCAGGTCCTCTGCCGACGAGGACTCCTCACCCTCGGCAATCACCGGTGCATTTCGGATCTGGATGTACCCGGGCAGTTCCTCTTGGAACGTGGAGTGGTCTTCGAAATATTTTTTGATCCATGCCGCGATGACAGGGTGGGGCCCCGTGGACTTGGAACTCGTATCGTCCCCAAGGTATTTGGGGTGTTGCGATAGACGCTGAAACACGTCGTTGACAAACGCGATGATGATCGGGGCGCTTCGGCGACTGGAGGCGAGATTCTCCAAGTGGATCTTGGAAATCTCTCGGCCGACGGATTCAAAGACTTCGGAGACGCCGCCCCGCCAGGCATAAATCGCTTGTTTTGCATCGCCGACCACGAAAAACGAAGCAGCCTGCGGTTGGTCGGCCAGCGTTGCTTGGATAGCGAGCGCGAACGGGCGAAGGATCTCCCACTGCTGCGGCGACGTATCCTGAAACTCATCGAGCAACAGATGGTCGATCGAACAATCGAGGCGATGGGAGATGGAATCCAACGACCGCTTGCCCGATGCGGCATCCGTTTCATCTGTGACTGTCCGGCTCAACCAGGCAGCGATACGGTTGGCGATGTCGGTGAAGGTAAAGATGCGGCGTTGCTGCTTGAGATACCGAAGTTGCTTATCGAATTGCTCCAACAACTCAAAGGCCGCTTTATTTTGGCTGTTTCGGCTGGATAAGAACGCGACCGAAGCATGCTTGGCCAGAACTCGCATCGCCTCAGCAATGGGAGCCTCGATCTCCTTGCGGCTGTAGGTCGGCTTGTCGTTGTGGCAATTGATGACCAGCGTTTCCTTGAGAAACTCCTCCCAATCCTGATTGAAAAATTTCTGGAGTACCGAATCACGGCGGGCGTCACGGTCGTCGCTTCCCAAGCTCCTCTCCTGCACGACTTGGATCGCCTTTCGAAGTACCTCTTCGCTGGGCGCTGGGGAGATCTTCAGCGTTTCCCACACCTCCAACTTTGGCGCCTGTTGATAGAGGAGATAACCCGATTCGACGACATCGTCGATCTGGTTTCGAATGCTGCGAATCGCATCCCCCTTGGCCAGCTGCGAGATCATCGATCGCAGTTGGACCTGCGCGATATTTTCGAACATGCGAGTCACCGCGTCGCGACGCAATTGCTCTTCCTGGGATGGATCGATCATCGTCCAGCCTGGTGGCAACTGCAATTCGAGCGCAAACGATCGGGCGAGCTGAGCGTAGAAGCTGTCCAGGGTACTGACTCGGAATCGATGCAATTGGGCGCAAAGCCGAGCCAACTGGTACCGTACCGCCTCGCGTGACACATGCACTGGCTCGAGGATTTTCCTCAGCTTGGTCAAGTCCTCCTCCGTTTCGCAGGCCTTGGCCAAGAGCGTGAGTATCCGATGAAGGATTTCGCCAGCAGCTTTGCGGGTAAACGTCGTTGCCAGCACGGTTTCCAATGGCTGATCGGCGAAGAGTAGCTGGATAGCTCGTGACGCAAGCCGATACGTTTTTCCAGTCCCGGCCGAGGCGCGAATCATCTGCGGCTGGAACCAAACGGGCGGTATTTCCCCCTCGATCGCAACCGGCTTGATTTCCAAAAACCGCGGAGCATCCATAGGCATTTTCGGCCTTGGCAGATTGCTCGGCGGTTCCTCGCAGTTGGGCACCTCGCCAATCTTGGACACTCCATCGGGATCCCAACGACGAACGACCGATCGCTGCGTGATCGCTTCGAAATCATCGTAGTCGACCGCGATCCCTTCCTCGGGTGGCCAGAACTTGCCATCCATGACGCGACTCGCAATCTCTTTCGCCGACTCGACAGCCGACTCCAATTCCTCCTGCTTAAAATCCGCCGGTAGAAAAGCAGTCTCCCCAACGTTTTTGGGAATCAAGATATAGCCGAACGTGGCCTTGGCCAGATCCACCCCCATTTTCGCACGGATCAATTCGCCGTAGAGCGGCAACTGCCAGTCGGCCCACTTGCCAGACTTGAGATGGACGTCGCGCGGTTTGCCAGACCGATCCCCCGTCTTGTAATCCCACACCGCCCAACGATCGTCCGCTTCATGCCGGTCGATGCGATCGATGCGACCATGCAGGTTCATCACTCTTTCGTCGTCCAGTTCGAGTTCTACCGAGCCCTGGCGTTCGACCTTGAATTCGGCTTCCTGCATCACCCAACCCTCGCGCATGCGTTGAGCGTGAAGCGGGGCAAAACTCTTCAAGCGCGTTTGCGCCTGTTCGATCTGTACCACCACTGCGGGAGGAGGCGAGATTCCGAATCGCCGCTCGCTCTCCTCCTTCAAACGGGATGCCAGCCATTTCTCGATCGGCTCCGGTTCCTTGGCACCGGCGACTGAAGAGTGGAAGAAATCCTCGAGAACTTGATGCACCAAATCACCAAAGGCCCCGCCATCGAGTTCCAGAGGAAGATGTTCGACCGACCGCAACTTCAGGATCCGATTCAAATAGAAGCGATACGGGCACTCGCTGTATTTTTTGAAGTCGGTCACCGCCATATCGGTCACTGCATCGCAATCCTTCGGCATAGGGATCGCGATATCAGATTGTCCGATACGAGGAGTCCATGTCGCTACTTTAGCCCGCACCGCTTCGGTGTCTGAAATCAATTTCAATACGCGACGGGCGAGGCGTTCCATGGGAACCGACAGCAGCAGACGGCTGGGAGTTTGCGGATCCCCGTCGCTGTTGAGGCGGTTCAGGATCAACTCGACTTGCTCCCGCGTCTTGAGAATGGTCATCATCACGTACGCATCACGCGCGTAGCGGCGAGCGTTGTCGATCAATCCCAAACGGCTTCGCAATTGGTTCGGCAGGAATGCGTCCGAGTTGAGGCTCTCAGGAATTACGCCGTCATGCATGCCGCTGAGCATCAACACCGGCGCATCGTCGAGCGCCAGTTCGAGCCAGCCTATCATTTCGATCGAATGAGGATCTCGAAGCGGCGGTATCTGAACCCCATGCAGCATCTGATGAAGCCACATTAACGCATCCTGAAGTTCGATATCGGCATTCAAGTTGGCAGGGGTAAACGTCCACTGCTCAAGGGCATTGTTGATTTCCGCGCAGGATCGCCACAACGCATTCCCCTCTTCGGTTCGCTGATCGATCTCAAAACCCCCGTACAGGGTTTTCAAAACCGCTCGGATCGGATCGACCCATTGTGACAACGGTCGCTTGCCCGATTGCAACGGTTCCAGTAGCGAGTTGAGAGCGATGACCACACGCTCGAACTCCGGTTTTCCCCGCCGTGCCTCCGGGAAGACGGGGGTTCGAACGCTTTGCAGCAACGTCGTGTTGAGATACTCGTCGATGCTGGCAAGGTAATCGTCGGACAACTCGCACTGGCGACGCAACCATCCGTCGACCGTCGTCTCGCGGATCAAAGCGTGAAATGCTTCGGTCTCCCCACTGGCGAGAAACTCTTGAATGAGACCCAACAGTTTCGTAGGCTGAGTCGATTGAATGGCCACCCCCGGTCCATAGCGCAGGGCGACACCTGCGCGATGCAACGATTCTTGAAATGCCGGAATCAACGCCGGATCAGGCACCCCGACCGTGATCTCCGCTGAGGAGCGGGTCGTTCCCAACAGCGCCAACTGGACCGCGAGTTCATCGGCGGCATCGCGCACCGTGCTTCGTACATGAAGCGACTCCTCGTCGATGGGGATCTCGAGTTGCTGCCAAAATTCGGATCGGAGCGTTCCATCGTCATCGAAGCCTCCGGAAAACGACTTGGGAGCACCGACCAGCGACGTCACTTGCGGACCCACTGCGGCCAGGAACCGACGCTGGGCTCGGTTCAAGTCGACCGTGCCGATCAAGACAATGTCGTACTCGCTCGGCTTGACCTCACCGTGCTGGAGCGCAAATCGGCGAGCGGTCTGAATGTCCCACAGCCCGGCTTCATCGAGGGCATCCAAATACCGGCGTTGCAAGGTTGCAAGGACACGCCAGCGAGGCTCCTCGGCTGTCCCATTCAATGTTTCTGCGACATCGGAAAAATCGAGAAGATCGGAGGCCAATTCACGATGCAGCGATCCGAGGATTCGCCCCAACTCCATCCAGGGAGTCAACTCGTCGGTCTGCGGAACCTCGAACAGGAGAGGTTTCAACTCCTCGAAAGGCATGGTGCGCAGCACCTCGGTCCATGCCATGACTTGGTCCAACTCGCTCGCGAACGGCCGCTTGGCTTGGTAGAGCCGCTCGGGTAGCTTGCCCAAAGTCAGTATCTCAGGAGGGCGGAGCACCACCCCCTCGCGCGCCGCCCGATGCGCCAGCAACATCTGCAATCTGCGACCAGCCAGCGAACCGGGCAGAACCAAAAGCATCCGATCGAGATTCCACTCGCGCCCCCGCCCATGATGGTCGAACAAGTAATCGCAGGCGGAATGGAGAATCGGCCGCGACCAGCCTAGATACTCTAGGCGTATCGGGCGGGGTTGATCGAACAGCGGCATTCGTTTCGGGGTTTTGGATGTGCTCTGCATGGCGATGCCTCCTAGCAAGTGGACGTTTCGATCAGCAGACTACCATAACGGTTGTCCATCGATTCGCTGTCGAATGTATCCGAAGCGTGGATGTTCAATGAACGGGGTGACACGTCTGGTCACCAGCATCCCTGTTTTGAGATTTTTTCCGATTTATCTCCGCTCGCACGCGGTTCCGAAAAAATTTTTCGAAAAATACTTTTGGTGGCAGGAGTGGAAATCTTTACGTTGCGACTCCCCGACTCAGGATAACCACAGCGGACAAAAGTCGATCTTCGTTTCCATGAGCCTGAGGCGCTAGCCGATTTCTTGCACGTCGAACGAGCTCGGCGAGCGCCCCAGGCTCATTTTTGTCGGCGGTGTCAGGACACCGGACTTCCAGTCCGTCGGTTGTGCAGCACGAAGTTCGTTCCAAGGACTGGGCGTTTCTCAGGCCCGAATGGGCCGACGGTGTTCCTCAGGCCCGCATGGGCCGACGGTGTTTCTCAGGCCCGAATGGGCCGACGGTGTTTCTCAGGCCCGAATGGGCCGACAGTGTTTTTCAGGCCCGAATGGGCCGACGGTGTTTCTCAGGCCCGAATGGGCCGACGGTGTTTCTCAGGCCCGAATGGGCCGACAGTGTTTTTCAGGCCCGAATGGGCCGACAGTCTGAATGCCGGGGCGACGAAGTCCCCCGGTCGCCGAGTTTCCCCCTCTTC
>Ga0315904_10012404_pt1 | contig 10767 bp, 10 predicted proteins | sample LakEriMetagenome_6_FD_203529 | JGI IMG/M metagenome (GOLD analysis project Ga0315904, IMG submission 203529) | Freshwater fungal communities from buoy surface, Lake Erie, Ohio, United States - Buoy 12 MA120 | ecosystem: Environmental > Aquatic > Freshwater > Lake | place: USA: Lake Erie, Ohio... | reverse complement strand
CAAAAACGCCCTCGATCCCCGCTGGCGCTGGCGCGTCGCCCGGATTTTAGCCGCCTCGATTGTCGCTTGCAAAAAAGCGAAGATAATCTGACGGGGTATACTTTGCCTTGTGTCCAGCGAAAACGATGACTCAGACGGCTCGATAGTCCGACTTCTCGACGACAACACGGCTAACCAGATTGCGGCGGGTGAGGTGGTCGAGCGGCCTTCGTCGGTGGTCAAGGAGCTGGTCGAAAATAGCCTCGACGCAGGAGCTACGCGCATCGAGGTGGAGCTTTTCGAGGGCGGCAAGCAGAAGATTGTGATCCGCGACAATGGGGCGGGGATGAGCCGTGCCGATGCGATTCTGGCGCTCCAGCGCCACGCCACCAGCAAGATTCGTAGCGCCGATGATCTTTTCTCCATCCACACCCTCGGCTTTCGCGGTGAGGCCCTGCCCTCGATCGCGTCGGTGTCGGACTTTCGAATCTTAACCAAGCGCCCACAAGATGAGACAGGCACGGAGCTGATCGTGCGATCAGGTGACTTAGCCGAGGTGCGCGATGCTGCCGCGCCCGATGGCACGCAGATTACGGTGGAGAACCTATTTTTCTGCGTCCCCGCGCGCCTGAAGTTCCTGAAGACCACCCAGACCGAGCTGAATCATGCCACCGACTTTCTGCACCGGCTCATTCTCGCCTACCACACGATTGGCTTTCGGCTCACCCACGACAGTCACGAGCTGATCTCCTATCCCGGCTCCTCCGACCCACGCCAGGCACTCGCCGCTGTCTATGGCCGCGACGTGGCCCGCGAGATGGTGCCACTTCTCTACGAGTCGCCCGGCTTAACGATTCGTGGCTCAGTGAGCAAGCCCAGTGTCAGCAAAGCCACCCGCAGCGCCCAGGCGTTTTTTGTCAATGGCCGCCACGTGCGCAGCCGCACGGTGCAGCACGCCTTCGATGCCGCCTTCTCGCGCCTGATGACCACCGAGCGTCACCCCGTAGTCGCGCTATTTGTGGAGATTGCGCCGGAGCTTGTAGACGTCAATGTCCATCCCGCCAAGACAGAAGTGCGCTTCACCCGCGACGGCGAAGTCTACGCTGCCATCAGCCGTGCGGTAGAGAACGCTCTGCTCACGGGCGGCCTAGTTCCTGAGGTCACCGTCCAAGCCTCGCTCCCCGAGCTCGCAACGCCCACGACTCTCGCCATGCCCGGTATGGGTGAGCGCGGCAGCGACCGCCTCGCGCCGCCACTGCGCACCAGTCTCTCAAACTACGTGATCCCTCCTCCCCCCAGCCCCCCGGGTACCCTCTGGGTGCCAACCCTGGGAGCCAGGGTTGACGGAGGGGGAGAAAACGAGAGGGGGTCTTCGGGTTCCCCTCCCCCGATCTCCTCTCAGGATTGGGAGGAGGGAAGAGCGGAGCGAAGGGAGGAGGGTACGCCCTACATCGGCTTCGATGGCTATAAAATCGGGCGGTTGAGAGTTTTGGGACAGTCGCGCAATACCTATATTGTGGCCGAGACCGACGATGCCCTGCTCCTGATCGACCAGCACATCGCCCATGAGCGCGTGCTCTACGAGCAGATGATGAACGGCGCAACCGAGAGCCAGAGCGCGTGGGGTGTGGTGACGCAGCACCTTGCGGTTCCGCAGACCCTGGAGCTCTCTGCCTCGGATGCCCGCGTCGTACAGGAGCGACTCGGGGCGCTGGAAAAATCGGGGTTTGTGCTGGAGCACTTTGGCGGCGACACGTTTGTGGTGCGGGCTGTCCCGTCGCGGGTGGCGGATAAAGCGTATCTTGAGATTCTCAAAGAAATTATCGAGGAGTTAACCTATAGTAGCGTGGCGCGACGCTTGCTGGTGCCCCATGAGTCGGCAATTATCATGGCATCGTGTAAAATGGCAGTCAAGAAGGGCGACCCGCTCACGATGGACGAGATGACGCGCCTCTTGGCAGACCTGGCCCAGATGCGCAATCCCTTCACGTGTCCTCATGGACGTCCGATTTTGCTGGCTCTCTCCCACCACGAGATGGACCGCAAGTTTCACCGGATTGGCCCCCACTAAAAATTTTGCTTATGAAACGTCTTGCACTTACTCTTGCCGCCTGTTTTGGCGCACTTCCTCTTACTGCCCATGCCCAGCCTGCCTGGTCGCCTCGTGTTCAAGTTCGGGGCACGGAGCTACGCGTCAATGATGTGCTGGTGCTACGAACACGGAGCGCTGTCGGGGGGATTGCCCCTGCGGAGCGCACACAGCTCAGTGCGGAGCGGCTACGTGAGCTGACAGTGTCGGAGGCGGGGCTTGAGCCGCGCGAGGTGCGTGTGGATGTGGAGACAGAAACCCGCTACCGCACCGAGACCCGAACTATCACGAAGATGGTCGAGAAGACAGTGACGCGCCGTATCAGAAAAAAACGCCGCAAAGTCAAAGTCTCTGTGCCGGTTAAGACAAAACAAACCGTCCAAGTTTCCTACACCGTTGAGACAGAGGCGCGCCTGATTGCCAAAGGGAAAGTACTAGCAACGGCGACGGCGACGGAAGCAAAAGCTTCGAGCCTAGGCAAGCCCTCTAGCCTCGCGGAGAGCTGGGCATCGTCGCTGAGGCGTGCTCTGGCGATCCCCGGAATCTCGCTTAGTGATACCGGCCAAGTGGTTCCCTGGATGGAGAAGCGCACCCTGAAGTTCTCGGGAGCGGCTCGTGGCCCCGTGACCATCCAGCGCCAGAGCGGGCCGGGGAGCCCTGTCGAGGTAACCGTAGACCTTGCGACCAGCACGATCACGCTCTTAGGGAAGTCTATTGGACGTGATATCGTGGTGGTCTCGCGTGAAGGAGCCAGTGACAAGCTCACGGTGGCAGTGCAGCCCTATGCCGCCATGCTCCTCGCGCCACAGCCGGTGATGCTCACCGGCTCTGGAGTGGAGGGAGAGAAAGTCTCGCGGCTTGTGCTTGCCAGTGCGCGTGCCTCGGTGCAGCCGCTCAAGGGAGCCAGCTTCACGATTGAAACAGAGCCCACGGCCGTGCCACCGCCCGCTCAGGGCAAGTCGCTGACCGTCCCAATTGCGATTACGGCAAGTGGTCCGGACATGCTTCCTTTGCGCCAGACACTAAAAGTACCCGTGATTTCCCGCAGTCTTCCCAAGGCGGAGACCAATGCCCTGCTTTTCTCCAACAACCCAGAGCGCATCAAGGAGCCGCAGACTCTCTTTGTGACGCGGCTTAGCATGGGGACGGCCCGTCTGCTCTACCATCATCTGAACAACACGGGGCAGAACCTCTGGTTTGTGGCGGAGCTGGTCAACGACAGCGACACCCCAACACGAGTCCAGGTTCTAGGCGGCGATGCGGGACCGGTGCGCGATACGGTCTGGGTCGGCTACCGAGCCGCTTCCGACTTTATGACCGCCTTCTCCAGCGACTCAGGGATGGTGGTGGAGATCCCTGCCCATAGCCGTATGGCACTCCAGACCATCCGGCTCCCCAACGACCTGACGATCTCAGGGCTCTTTCAGCTGCGCCTTCTCTCCGGCAGTGCGCCCTTGGTGCGTGTGGGGGCAGATATTCCCGGCTCTGCCACCACCCTTGGGGAGATTCTCGTCCCCACACCGCTCTCGGACACCCTCCAGACCCAGCTTCGTGAGGTAGATCGGCAGTCATCGCATGTCTATCCCAAGCCCTCGGTTAGCCTCACGGCTAAGCATAGTGTGGGCGGACGCTGGGGATTTTTCTCCGTGGGCCGCTCCCCAATCAGCGCAACGGACTCCAACCAGGTTTTAGAGGGCAACTACGGCGTCTTCTACGACATCCAGCTCACGCTCGACAACCCTACATCGACGCCTGCGGATGTCCGCCTGATCTTCGAGCCTGCGGGAGGCATGGCGGGGGCGGTGTTTTTAATAGACGGTCAGCGCAAAGAAATCCCCCAGACCAACATGCCCACCGAGACCGTCTTAGCCACTTTCCGGCTCGCTCCGGGAGCCCGAAAAACCATTCCCGTTCGTACTCTTCCCCTCTCAGGCTCTAACTATCCGATCAACCTGATCGTCAAGTCTTAAAGCTTCACTGGGGAAATACTTGACATTCAGACAGAAAATTGGTACGCTTGTCCCAAGCGTGCCGAAGCGCTTCCCTCGCGCATGCGTCGGAAGTTTAGGCCAAACGGTTTAGAAAACCTGCCATCTGGGTAAGATCTAGGTGGACGGTTTATGTCATAATTTAAGGTATGCAAAAAGCGTGCCAATCGTCAAAAAGCTCTCGGATTTTTCAGAGGAACAGGTAAAATGCAGATGCGATCAATCAACAGTTTAGTTAAGGGAAGTATCCTCACCGCGCTCGTCATAGGAACCAGCGGAGCGACTCAAGCACAAGTTTCAGTTAATAGCTTCAATCTAACTTCATTAGGTACCTTAAGTGCTTTAACGAATCCAGGGCCGACGTTCACTACCCTTTTCGGTTCAGGAACCGGAACTGTCGCAGGTGGTTTCGCTACTAACATTGATAGCACGGGTAAAACGATCTCATTTGCAGCTCCGATTACGTTCGATATTACTGCTGGTGGTGGTAGTGGCCCAACAACAGCAACCCAGCTTGCAAACTTCGCGATCAATGTCGGTGGCACTGACTATGCAGGGGCTCTAACGTTGCAATACTCGGTTACACCCGTGACAGGTTCAACCTCTAACGTTGCGGTCACAGCTGCTGGACCAGCTTCTTTCACGGATGGTACTAACACGTTTAACTTCACACTCGCGCCTAGCAATACGACTTTAAATAATGGCCCGGGCCAATCTTTTGGCTTCAGCGGCACTCTTGCGACGGTTCCAGAGCCGGCTACACTTGCTCTGTTCGGCCTCGGGCTTGCTCCCATTGCAGTTGCGATTCGTCGCCGTCGGAAGTAGGTCTCCGTACCTTTTCCCTAAGCAAAAAAGCCGGGTGCTAGCTACCCCGCTTTTTTGTTTTTTCTCCTGGGTAATCACTTGACATCTAAGCCAAAAAACCGGTAAACTGTCCAAGAAGAAAAAGAAATGCTTGATACCAATAAGTGAGGTTTCAAAAGTCTCAATATCGGGTAAGCTATGCATGTGCCGAAACAGGCAATAATAATAGGCGTAAAGAACGTCACTTTCAACTAAGGGGTAGATAACGAATGCAACGAAATCAAGGGTGGGTTAAGAGTCTCACCGTAGCAGCATGTATTTTAACAATGACTGGGGTAAGTCATGCACAAACAGTGACTTTGTCAAGTCTGAATTTTGCCAGCTTGTCTCCAACTTCTTTTGGTACAGCACCGGCTCCGGTAGTAACTACGACATTGAGTGGTTCAAACGGAGGGACAATTAGTGGTGGCACTATTGGAATAGGAGGTGTTGCATCTATCATAATTCCTGATGCTCTTCGTTTGAGTTATACGTCTGGGGTTGGTACAACGCTTGGTACTAATACTGCTAGTATTGACTTCAATGTTGATGCCGTAACGGTAACTGCTCTTGTGCCATTCAACTATAGTGTAAGTACTTCAAACACTTTAATATCGCCTCAAACTACTCTTGTCACTTCTGGGCTCAACATTTTCAGGATCGATATTGACTCCTGGGGTGGCGCTCTTCCAGCAAATACTAACAATGCTGTAGGTTTAACGGGTAAAATCACATTTGTGGGTTTATCATCGGCTCCAGAGCCGGGAACTCTTGCGCTCTTTGGTCTTGGAGTTGCACCTATCGCTGTTGCGATCCGTCGCCGCCGGAAATAAGCTAAAGCTTCTTTCATTTCTCTCAAAAGCCGAGTGTTTTGCACTCGGCTTTTTTGTGCATTTTATGATCTCTGTTAATCCACAAGAACTTAATCTAATTGCCACGCTGTTCTCAGGTCAGATGTTCCGCTGGCAGCTTGATGAAGAAGGCTGGTGCATGGGAGCTGTGGGAGAGCATGTCCTTCGGCTAAGGCAGCAAGAGCGCCTTGTGGAGTTTACAGGAGCTGACGAGAGTTTTGTGCGCTCTTTTCTTCGTCTCGACGATCTCTCTCTGACAGAACAAGCGCGTCGTTGGTGCGCCCTTGATCCCCTCTTTGCCAAAGCCTGGGAGGGCCAGTCGGGCTTGCGAATCCTACGGCAAGACCCCCAGGAGTGCTTTTTCTCGTTTCTCTGCGCCTCGGTCGCTCCCATTGCCCGTATTCGCAAGATGCTGGAGGCCGTCTGCGACGAAGCGACAGGTAACCCATTTGGGCCGTTTCCCACTCTGGATCAGCTGCTCACTCTTAGGGAGAGCCGCCTGAGGGAGCGTGGGCTCGGCTTTCGGGCGGAGCGCGTGGTGCTCGCCGCCCGTAAGCTCGCTGAAAAGCCCGAGAGCTGGCTAGAGTCGCTCCGAGGAAGACCTCTTGTGGAAATTGAGGCAGAGCTGACGCAGTTTCCGGGAATTGGCCGCAAGATCGCCGATTGCATTGCGCTGTTCTCGCTCGATGCCGATTCAGTGGTACCCGTGGATACGCACATCTGGCGCATCACGAAAACACACTACGCTCCCGAGCTTTCCGCGCTCTCGCTCACACCTGCAAACTACGAGCGGGCGAGTGCTGCCTTTCAGCGCAAGTTCGGCCCCTACGCAGGCTGGGCACAGCAGACACTCTTCTATCAGCAGGCGGTAAAATAGGCGAGCAAATTATGGATATTTTTCTCTACAACACCCTCAGCCGCACCAAAGAGCGCCTTGTGCCTCTTGTTCCTGGACAGATCGGAATCTACACGTGTGGGCCGACAGTCTACAACTACGCGCATATTGGGAACTTACGCACGTTTCTTTTTGAGGACCTGCTGGTGCGAATGCTGCGGCTCTGCGGCCTGAACACCACGTGGGTGATGAATATCACCGATGTGGGTCATCTGACCAGCGATGAGGATCAGGGCGATGATAAGATGGCCATCGCAGCTCAGCGTGAAGGAAAAGATCCTTGGGCGATTGCGGAGTTCTATACTCAGGCATTTCTCAGCGACATTGACCAGCTTAATATCGCCCGCCCTGATCACCTGCCCCGCGCCACAGATCATATCCAAGAGATGATCGCAATCAATAGAACGCTAGAGGAGAAAGGCTACACCTACACCACACCCGAGGCGCTGTACTTCGACACCAGCAAGTTCTCTGACTACGGAAAGCTCGCTCGCTTAAGATTAGATGAGCTGAAAGTGGCGGCACGCGACGATGTGAATGTGGATCGTGGCAAGCGTGGCCCTGCCGACTTTGTGCTCTGGTTCTCTAACAAGCCCAATCACATCATGAAGTGGGAGTCGCCTTGGGGCGTAGGCTACCCTGGCTGGCATATCGAATGCTCCGCGATGAGCATGAAGTATCTGGGGGAGACCTTTGATATTCACTGCGGGGGTAACGATCATATCAATATCCACCACACCAACGAGATTGCCCAGTCTGAGTGCTGCACAGGACACACGTTCGCCAATATCTGGATGCATACCGCGTTTCTCACCCTGGGCCGCGACAAGATGAGCAAGAGCAGCGGAGGCTTTCTCACCGTCAAGGTTCTCACAGACTCCGGCTACGATCCGCTGGCCTACCGCTATCTCTGCCTGCAAGCGCACTACCGAAGCGAGCTGGAGCTGAAGTGGATCTGGGACGACGAGAGCGCAAAGACAGGACATGCGGCGAACCTAGACACAGCAGCAGCGACCCTTAAGCGCCTCTACGAGCGTGTGGCACGAGCGGACGACGAACCACTGTCGATCCAAGTTGCCTTCGATGCCGCCGTTATGGATGTTTTTGGAGCCCTCGCCGACGACCTCAATGTCCCCCGTGCCGTTGGCCTGCTGCACTCCTACGACTCCCCGCGCCTCTGGAGGCACTTCGATGCGGTTCTGGGGCTAAAGCTTGAAGAGCGCGCAGTCAAGACCGAAGAAGTGGCCGTCGACGTGCCGGAAGACATCCAGGCACTCGTGGACGAGCGCCAAGCCGCCCGCAAGGCCAAGGACTTCGCACGCTCCGACGTGATCCGCACCCAGCTCGCCGAGCTCGGCTGGGAGCTCGCCGACACGCCACAGGGCGCGAAAGTCACACGCAAATGAGCCCCTTAAGTGTAGAGCAACGAGCTGCCTTCGACCGCGATGGCTTTTTGCTTATCCCTGGCCTCATCCCTGACGAAATCGCCGCCAGAGCCGAGGCCGCAGTCTGGGAGAAGCTCGAAGCCGATCCATCTGATCCGAGCACCTGGGAAGGTAAGCCCGTCGGCTCGGGCCACGACTCGCCTAATGTCACTGCGATCTTCACGCTTGAGATGGCGCGGCTCGTAGACGAGCTTTGTGGTGAGACTCAGCCAGACTGGCAAGCGCCACGCTCTGCATTTGCCATCAATATCTTTCCTCAGGCGGGGCCATGGTCGCACCACGGGCCGCACATTGACCACGCACTGGAAAGGGATAACTTTCAGGTCTTTCCACGACCAATGCGCCTCGCTTCTCTTCTCTATCTCACGGACTGCAAGCGCGAGGGTGCTCCGACTGTGGTCTGGCCCGGCTCGCACAAGAAAATTAAGGCGTTTGCCAAGAGCGATCCTGAGCGCTTTAAGCGTATGTTCACACTCAACAACGCACTAGGAGAGCTGGATCTGGGCGAGGGAATTCAAGTCGAGGGCAGGCGCGGCGATGTCTTGTTTTACCACTATCTTTGCGCCCACTCCGGCAGCCGCAACACCCGCGACTACCCGCGCTTTGCCATTGCCCATAAGTGGTAAATAAACAATGAAGCAAACCGACGAAGAACAGATGTCTGGGCTAGTCGCCTTCGCATCCCAGCAAACGAACCCATTTGGTGCTCGGATCGTCCGCACTGCCACGGGCGAAGTCTTAATCGAGGTTGCGAACCGGGTAAGTGAAGACATAGACCCCTCTGCCCATGCGGAGCTTCGCGCCGTGCGCCTTGCCTGCCAGAAGTTAGAGAGCCTCTCACTAGCAGGCTATACGCTCTACACGACCTGCGAACCCTGCCCCATGTGCATGGCAAGTGCTCTCTGGGCACGCCTGGATCGGGTTGTCTATGGGGCGACAATCGACGATGCCGCCAAGCACTGCTCTCAGATCTATGTCTTCGCACAAGAGCTCACCCAGCGCAGTGACTTTACGACCGTGGTGCATGGCCCCTGCCTGCGCCCCGAGTGCTACGCTCTCTTTACCCGGCTCATGCCTGCATAAGAGTTATCCACAGCTTGTGGATAACCTGTGGATAACTCGCTCAGATACGGGCGAAACGACTCTCTAGTGCGGCGGATTCCGTGGCAACTTGAGTGGCGCGAATCTCGATATCGGGCTCCTCTTCAAACGGAAGAAGGCTGGCAAGGCGCTCTAGCTCTGCACGAAGCTTGGTGTAGATCGCTTCCGCCTCGGTCTTTGTTTTGCGACCGACGGTGAGAAAGAGCCAGCCGCCGTAGAGCTGTGCCGTGACATAGAAAAGAGGGTCGTCTATACCTTTCTGCTCCAGCGTGATACGCGCTTGCGCATCTTCGGGCTCCCATGGGTCGCCTAGCTCTTCATCGCGCTGAATATAGCCACCCTCAATCCCCGGCCTCCCCAGGTTACGTCCACCCTCAGTGGAGTACCAAAGGCTCTCCGTAAATTCATCGTCTTCCATGTCTTCCATCTGCCGCTAGTCTATCACTCAGATCCATTATTTGCGGCGATAGCCCTGGTTCTCAAACCAGTCTTTCAGGTTGAAGAGCCACTGTGTCAAGCGATTCGCATCGTAGCTGAAGAACCACCACCAGCGGGAGCGTCCCCCATCTGTATCAAGGAGGGGGCCTTCATCGTGCAACGTGCTACTCTCGCCATCTTCCCAGCTCACCGGACGGCGCCACCAGTACAGAAGCGCGAGCACTGCCACCGTTGCCAGACCGACCGCTATCCAGAAACTTGTCATGGCCTATTCTACCAGCGCCAGAACTTGAGTGAGAGAGTATCGCAAAACCAGCGGAGCCAGGAGAACTCGACCGTGAGACGCTCCCCATGATCCACCGTCGGGCCTTCGCCATCGCGCCAGTGCGGCGGCGTTAGGAGCCAGCGCAAGACGACAAACAAGAGCCATACGATCACGCACACGCGGATCGCGCCCCAGAGCACAAAGGCATATCGGTTACGGCTCCGAAGACACTTCACCAAAAATATGGGCGTAGCGGGTGGGGTTCTGGAAAATTTTCTGAAAGAGTCGCATGAGCTGCGCACCGTGGGCACCATCGGCATAGCGGTGGTCGAAGGTAAAGCTAATGGTCATGCACTCGGCAATAATAATCTGATCCTTCTCCACAATCGGCTTCTTGACGGTCTTGCCCATCCCTACCATCAAGGGGCAGCGGCAGTACGGCGAGAGCGGCACCAAGCCATTTTCCAGTCCGAGCGGCCCGAAGTTGGAGATCACAAAAGAGCCAAACCGATCGTCAGGAATCCCAAAAGCGCGGAGTGAGAGATTGAGGGTGTACTGAAAGAAGCTCTGGGTGCGCATCAGGACGCGCAGAGGCAGGGCGGGAAGGCTCGCCACCACTTTGTCCGTGCGAGCGGTCACTTCGTCGGTGCCCTTACGGAGCGCCTCAACCGCCTCTTGAGAAATTTGTGCCAGCTCCCCGAGGCTCGCACGCCCGACGTCAGGCAGGGTAAACCCCGAGAGATCGAGCGAGCCCTCCCCTTTGAGCAGCGTGGTGACGTAGGCATCGGTGCGCTCACGACGATACAGATTCCCCTGGCGCAGAATATGATTGAGCTCGGGGTTCTTCTCCAGGCAGTGCGCCAGAATCTTAGC
>Ga0315904_10012400_pt1 | contig 10771 bp, 9 predicted proteins | sample LakEriMetagenome_6_FD_203529 | JGI IMG/M metagenome (GOLD analysis project Ga0315904, IMG submission 203529) | Freshwater fungal communities from buoy surface, Lake Erie, Ohio, United States - Buoy 12 MA120 | ecosystem: Environmental > Aquatic > Freshwater > Lake | place: USA: Lake Erie, Ohio... | reverse complement strand
GATAAGAGCCATGACCGAAGTCCGTGAAACGGTCGAGATCGTCAACAACCGGGGGCTTCATGCCCGCGCCAGCGCCAAGTTCGTCAACGCCGTCACCCAGCTGTGCAGCGGGCTGAGCGTGCGGGTCGAAAAGGATGGCAACGAAGCCGCCGGGGCATCGATCCTGGGGCTGATGATGCTGGGCGCGGCCAAGGGCGATTCGGTGGAAATCATCGTCAGCGGCGAAGGCAGCGAGCAGGCGCTGCTCAAGCTGGTCGGCCTGGTCAAGGACGGCTTCGGCGAGGATTGAGCATTTGACCCGCCGCCAGATCACCGGCTTTTCCAACCCCACAGTCAAGGCGCTGCGGGCGCTGCGCGAAAAGAAGCATCGCAAGGCCGCGGGCAAGTTCCTGGCCGAAGGACTGCGGCTGCTGACCGACGCACGCGAATGCGGCCACCTGCCCGAAGTGCTGGTCATGGCCGAAGGGCGCGATCCGCACCCCTTGCTGGCCGCGCTGGAGGCCGATGTCCTGCGCGCCGGCGGCGAAGTGATCGAGACCAGCACGGAAATCCTCGGCAAGATCACCGGCAAGGACAATCCGCAGGCAGTCTGCGGCGTCTTTGCCGAATTCGATACCAGCCTGGCCGCGCTTGACCGTTCGCGCGCGAAGATCTGGCTGGTGGCCCAGGCACTGCGCGACCCGGGCAATCTGGGCACCATGCTGCGCACGGGCGATGCCGTTGGCGCGGGCGGGCTGATCCTGCTCGACGATTGCGCTGATCCCTTTTCCGCCGAGGCGGTGCGGGCCAGCATGGGGGCAATCTTTACCCAGCAGATTGCCCTGGCCCGGTGGGAGGAGTTTCTGCCGTGGCTGCGAGGCGGAGCGGGCCAGCTCGTCGCCGCATCCCTGCGCGATGCCGTGCCCTATCGCAGCGCACCTTATGCCGCGCCATGTTTCATCATGGTCGGCAACGAGAGCCGCGGCCTGCCCGAGGACTATGAAGCAGCCTGCGACCTGCGCGTCACCATGCCGATGAAGGGCCGCGCCGACAGCCTGAACGCCGCGGTCGCCGGGGCGGTGCTGGCCTATGAAGTGCTGGACGTGCTGGGCGCATAAGTCGTTCAGCCAGCGATCAGGCAGAATTGCCGATAGCGCAAATTATGATCCGCCAAAGCTTGCTCGTCGCCCTGCCCTTCCTCGCTGCCTGCGCCACGCCCCAGGCGAGTGTCGATACCGGCCCCGAGGCCAGGCCAGACATGCCGCTGACCACCTGGACCTTCGTTTCGATCGACGGACAGAAGCCGGTCTCCGAACGGGCTGAGCTCAGGATCTACGAAAATCGCATCGCCGCCACGGTCGGCTGCAATGGTCTGGGCGGCGATCTTCAGATCGTCCCGGGTCAACTCAAGGTCGGCCCGATCGTTTCGACCCAGATGTACTGCGATGGACTGATGGAACAGGAAAGCGCCGTGGCCGAGCTGCTCGGTGCCTCGCCAGCATTCTTCGTCGAGAACGGCCGTATGGGGATCCGTTCCGACAAGCATGTCGCCGAACTGGTCCGCAAGGCGGACTAGTCCTCGCCAGCCTCCGTCTTGTTCGGTGCTTCGGTGCCGCTGTAACGCGGGGCGGCCTCGATCAGCGGCACATCCTCGATCTCGCGCTTGCCGATCTCGATACCCTTGTCGCGCAGGCGTTTGCCGGATGACACGACATTGCGCTCGAAGCTGGACACAAATTTGTTGTAGTTGTTGACCGCGCTTTCGAGGCCACCGCCAACCCGCTTGAGGTGTTCGGCGGCAACTGCGATCCGGTCATAAAGCTCCGCCCCGGCCTTGCCGATTTCCACCGCCTCGCGGGCCAGCTGGTCCTGCTTCCAGACCATCGCCACGGTCCGGGCAATCGCCACCAGGTTGGTGGGAGTGGCCAGCAAGACCTTGTTCTGGAATGCAAAGTCCCACAGTTCCGGATCGTGTTCCAGCGCGGCAGCAACAAAGTGCTCGCCCGGCACGAACATCACCACATAGTCGGGCGCATCGTCGAACTGGCTCTGGTAAGATTTGGCCCCCAGCGTCTGGACATGGCCGCGCATGGCCCGCGCGTGCAGATCGAGATGGCGTTTGCGCTCGGCTTCGTCAGTCGACTCGAAGGCGGCCTGATAGGCGTTGAGCGAGACCTTGGCATCGATCACCAGCTTCTTCTGGCCCGGCACGTGGACGATCGCATCGGGGCGCAACCGCCCATCATCGGTATCGAGCGAATGTTCCAGCACGAAATCGGTGTGTTCGGACAAGCCGCACTGCTCCAGCACGTTCTGCAAGGCCCGCTCGCCCCAGCGCCCGCGCGCCTTGGGGGCATTGGTCAGCGAATTGCCCAGCCGCGCCGCCTCGCGCTTGACCTCTTCCTGGCCCTTGCGGACTTCCTCGATCACCCCGGCCAACTGACCAAAGGCGTCGATCCGCTGCTTTTCCAGCGTCTGAACCTGCAGTTCATAGCTTTTCAGCCGCTCGTCCACCGGCGCAAGCAGGGCCTTGAGCCGTTCGGCGCTTTTTTCCTCGGACTGGGTCAGCCGTTCCTGCGCGCGGTTTAGCAAGGCTTCCTGCGCCTGGTGCAGGATCTTCGCCCCCGCCGCCTCGAACTCCTTCTTCAAGGCCTCCTGCGCCGCGAGCAGCCCGGCCTTCTGTTCGGCAAAGCTGGCGGCATTGGCCTTCAGCGTGGCGTTCTCGATCGAGGCCTCGCCCAGTTCCTTCACCGCCTGGCGGAACCGTTCGTCGAGCTCCCTGGTGGCGGTCTCGGTTTCCGTCAGCCGCGCGCGCAGGTCAGCGGCCGGGCGCGAGCCAAAAAACCAGCCAAGCGCGGTACCCGCAGCAAGGCCCAGAACGAGAGTGACAATTGCGATCAGCGAGGAGTCCATGACCCCACGCTAGACGGAACGGAGCAAGAACGCCAGAGGGATCAGGCGACCTTGCGCAGCTTTTCCAGCTTCTTCAGCGCCATCTGCCGCTTCAGGCGGCTGAGGTGGTCGATGAAAAGGATGCCTTCGAGGTGGTCCATCTCATGCTGAAGGCAGGTGGCCATCAGGCCGTCCATTTCCTCTTCATGCACGTTCCCGTCGAGATCCTGCCAACGGGCGCGGATGCGGGCCGGGCGTTCAACCTCGGCATAGATTTCAGGCACCGAGAGGCAGCCTTCGGAATAGAGCGAATGCTCTTCCGAGGGATCAAGGATTTCCGGGTTGATGAAGACCCGCGGCTCTTTCTTGAGTGGCTGGTGCGTGTGCGAATGCCCACCATGGGCCGTGCAGACTTCCGGCTCTGCGTCCGGGTCTTCCGGCTGCAGGTCGATCACCAGCACGCGCAGCGGTACGCCGACCTGGATCGCGGCGAGGCCGATGCCGGGGGCGTCGTACATGGTTTCGAACATGTCCGCGACGAGGGTCTTCAGCTCGTCATCGAACTTGGTGACGGGCTGGGACACCACCTTGAGGCGGGGATCGGGGACTTCGATGATTTCGAGGATAGGCATGACGCGCAGATAAGGCGCAAGCCCGCGAATCGCAAGGCGGCTGCGCCGATCAGACTAATCGGTCAGACCGACTGGCAGACTAATCGGCTAACCCATGGGCCGCCGCGCGCGCAGGGCCTGGGCCAGGGTGCCTTCGTCCAGATAGTCCAGCTCTCCCCCCACCGGCAGGCCGTGGGCCAGCTGGGTGATCCGCACCGGATAGCCTTCAAGCCGCTCGGCAATGTAATGCGCGGTGGTCTGCCCTTCGAGCGTGGCGTTCATGGCGAGGACCACTTCGTCGATCCCGCCCGCTGCAACCCGCTCGATCAGCGCGGCGATGGTCAGGTCCTCGGGCCGCACGCCTTCGAGCGCGGAGAGCCGCCCGCCCAGCACATGATAGCGCCCGGTGAACAGCCGCGCCCGGTCAAGCGCCCACAGGTCCGCCACATCCTCCACCACGCAGAGCGCGCGGCTATCGCGGCGCGGATCGGCGCAGATGCCGCAGGGGTCGGTCGTATCGACATTGCCGCAGGTCCGGCATTCGACCAGCCGCTCGGCCACGCCTTCCAGTGCGGCGAGCAGCTGTACCAGCGACGTTTCGCGCCGCTTGATCAGCCACAGCACCGCGCGCCGGGCCGACCGGGGCCCAAGGCCCGGCAGGCGCGACAGGGCCTGGGTCAGTGCTTCGATTTCCGACGACGCCATGGCTTCCCCTTAACCGCTCGCCCTGAGCTTGTCGAAGGGCTGTCCTTTTCTTTTCCGGTGCTGAAAGTAAGGACGGTCCTTCGACAGGCTCAGGACGAACGGATTTTTGGCTGTGCGCATCATCTTCATGGGTACCCCGGACTTTGCCGTGCCGGCACTGCAGGCGCTGGTCGCGGCCGGGCACCAGGTGGTGGCCGCCTATACCCAGCCGCCCCGCCCCGGCGGCCGGCGCGGCAAGGAACTGACCCCCACCCCGGTCCACCGCAAGGCCGAGGAACTGGGGATCGCAGTGCGCCACCCGGCCAGCCTGAAGAGCGCGGAAGAGCAAGCCGCCTTTGCCGCCCTCGCGGCCGACATTGCCGTGGTCGCCGCCTATGGCCTGATCCTGCCGCAGGCGGTGCTGGACGCGCCGACACACGGCTGCTTCAACCTCCATGGCTCGATCCTGCCGCGCTGGCGTGGGGCGGCGCCGATCCAGCGGGCGATCCTGGCGGGCGATGCGGAGACCGGGGTCGACATCATGCGGATGGAGGCTGGCCTTGATACCGGTCCGGTCCTGCTGGAAGGCCGCACGCCGATCGATCGCAAGACCGCCGGCGAACTGACCGGAGAACTCGCACAGATCGGCGCGGACCTGATCGTGCGGGTGCTGGCCGACCTCGCCGCCTATCCCGAAGTGCCGCAACCGGATGACGGCGTCACTTACGCGAAGAAGATCGACAAGGCCGAAACCCGGCTCGATTTCGCGCAGGATGCAGCCCAGGTCGAACGCCAGGTCCGCGCCTTCGCCCCCGCGCCCGGCGCCTGGTTCGAATTCCAGGGCGAACGCTGCAAGGTGCTGGCGGCGGACGTGGTTGAAGGCAGCGGTGCGCCGGGCGAAGTGCTCGACGATGCGCTGACCATCGCCTGCGCCAGTGGCGCGATCCGCCCCACGCTGGTCCAGCGCGCCGGACGTCCGGCGATGGCGACGGCGGACATGCTGCGCGGCTGGGCCATTGCGGCGGGGGCAAAACTGTAGTGACCCGCCTCAGCCACTACGCCACAATCGCCCTGTCCATCGCCGCGGCCGTGCTGGCGTTCCAGCTTGCCGAGCGGCTTGATGCGGGCGAGGAATCGGGCGGCATGCTGACCGGTCCAATGATCCTGGCCTGTCTCCTCTCGGTCCCCGTGCTGATCGCGAGCGTGGTCGGAGGGCTGCGTAGTCACCGGCTTGGCCTCGCTCTGTCAGTCGCGGGTAGCGTTTTGGCTGTTCCGCTGGCCACCTGGCGCCTGGCACCAGGCCTGTGGGGCATGATCAGTCCCTGGCCGACCAAGGATGAACACCCGTTGTTCCGGTTCGATTGGCTCAGCATCGCCCTGCTCGCTTGCCTGTTCGCTTCGCTCGCCATGCAGAGTCGGCTCGCCCGGAAATGACCCGCTTCGCCCTCACCCTTGAATTCGATGGCACGCCGTTCTTCGGGCTGCAGCGGCAGGCGCACGGGCCGAGCGTGCAGCAGGCCGTCGAGGAAGCGGTGCACGCCACCACCGGCGAGACCGTCACGCTCCACGCCGCCGGTCGCACCGATGCCGGGGTCCATGCGCTCGCCATGCGCGCCCATGTCGAGGTCGAGAAGCGGATCGATCCGTTCCGGCTGATGGAAGCGCTCAACCATCATCTGCGGCCCGATCCGATTGCCGTGCTGGCCTGCGAGGCCAAACCCGATGACTGGCACGCCCGCTTTTCCTGCATTGGCCGCGAATACCTCTACCGCATCGCCAACCGCCGCGCGCAGTTAACACTGGACGCCAACCGCGCCTGGCAACTCGCCCAGCCGCTCGATGCGGAAGCCATGCACCGTGCGGCGCAGGCACTGGTCGGGCGGCATGACTTCACCACCTTCCGTTCGGTCCACTGCCAGGCGCAAAGCCCGGAGAAAACGCTCGACCTGCTCAGCGTTGAGCGCGCGGGCGAGGAAGTGCACATCCGCGCCGCCGCGCGCAGCTTCCTGCATCACCAGGTCCGCTCGATGGTCGGCTGCCTGGCGCTGGTCGGCATGGGCCGCTGGCGCGAGGAACAGGTGGCCGAGGCCCTCGCCGCGCGCGATCGGCAAGCACTGGGCCTCAATGCACCCAGCGAGGGGCTCTATTTCGTGCGGGCGCTTTACCCTGACGACTGAACGACTAGGTTGCATCCTGAAACCAGAGAATCGGGAGATAACCAATGGCCTTTACCGGCAAGCAACTCACCACCCAGCTCGATGCCGATGGCACGCTGACCGTCCAGCTCAACGACAAGACCTGGGACGCGCCCAAGGGCACCCAGGTGCTGGTGCAGGTTGAGGCATCGCCGATCAACCCGTCGGACCTGGGTCTGCTGTTCGCCAGCGCCGATACCGACAATGCCCAGTATTCCCCCGGCAAGGTCGTGGCGAAGATGCCTGACGCCGCCACCCGCGCCTTCAAGGCCCGCCACGGCATGGCCATGCCGGCCGGCAACGAGTGCGCCGGGATCGTGGTAGCCGCGGGCGAGGATCCGGCCGCGCAAGCCCTGCTCGGCAAGCGCTATGCCTGCGTGCCGGGCAGCGCCTATGCGACCTATGCCTATGCCGATGCCAACATGGGCTTTGCCGTGGATGACAGCGTGACCGCCGAACAGGCCGCCAGCTCGTTCGTCAACCCGATGACCGCGCTCGGTTTTGTCGAGACGATGAAGATGGAAGGCTTCACCGGCATCGTCCACGCCGCCGCCGCTTCGAACCTGGGGCAGATGCTGGTCAAGATCTGCCTTGAGGACAATATCCCGCTGGTCAACGTGGTCCGTTCGGACGCGCAGGTGAAGCTGCTGAAGGACCTGGGCGCGACCCACGTGCTCAACATGACCGACGCCGATTACATGCCCAAGCTGATCGACGCGATTGCCGAAACCAAGGCCATGCTGGGCTTCGATCCGATCGGCGGCGGCACGGTGGCCAGCCAGTTCCTCAGCGCAATGGAAGCCGCTGCCAGCCGCGGTGCTGCCTTCAGCCGCTATGGGTCTTCCGAGCCGAAGAAGGTCTACATCTACGGCGCGCTCGATCTGGGGCCGACGATCCTCAACCGCGCCTTCGGCCTGACCTGGGACCTGGCCGGCTGGCTGCTGACCCCCTTCATGATGAAGGCCGGGCCGGAAGTGACCGGGCGGATGCGCGCGCGGGTGATGAAGGACCTGACCACCACCTTCGCCAGCCACTATGCGAAGAAGGGCAACCTTGAGGACATGCTGACCCGCGAAGCGGTGGCCATGTACAACGCCCGCCGCACTGGCGAGAAGTACCTGGTCACGCCGGGGGCCTGAGCCGCTCGTCCCCTCGGCCAAGTCGTTCGCCGAACCGATGATTGACAGTGCTGGCTCCGGGCGAAACACCCCGGGGCCAGACTGGGGGAGTTTGTCACCGATGATGCTGTTTGCCCGCACCGCCTCGCGCCTGGCCCTTGCCTTGGGCCTGGCCACCACCCTGCCCGCCGCCGCCTTGGCGCAGGATGCCAAGGATGCGCCCAAATGGGACGTGGCGGCACCGCCGGGCGTCAAGATTCGCGAAGTGCCGATCCAGGTCGAGGAAGGCACCTGGATGAACCTCGATGTCAGCCCGGACGGGCGGACCGTGGCCTTCGACCTGCTGGGCGATATCTATACCATGCCGATCACCGGCGGCACGCCCACGCGGATTTCCGAAGGCCTGCCCTATGAAACCCAGCCGCGCTTCTCGCCCGATGGCAAGCGCATCGCCTTCACTTCCGACCGGGGCGGCGGCGACAACATCTGGATCATGAACCGCGATGGCAGCGACAAGCGCCAGCTGACCAACGAGAGCTTCCGGCTGATGAACCAGCCGAGCTGGAGCCCGGACGGCAAGTACATCGTCGCCAAGAAGCACTTCACCACCCAGCGCTCGCTCGGCACGGGCGAGGTGTGGCTCTATCACGTCTCGGGCGGTGACGGGGTGCTGCTGGTCAAGCGGCCCAACGAGGCGCACCAGAAGGAACTGGGCGAACCGATCTTCGCGCCCGATGGCAAGCACATCTACTTCACCCGCAACACCACGCCGGGGCCGATTTTCGAGTATGCCCAGAACTCCAACCAGCAGATCTTCGCGATCGAGCGGTATGAGCTGGAGACCGGCCATACCGAGCGGGTGATCGGCGGTGAAGGCGGCGCCGTGCGCCCCACGCCCTCGCCCGATGGCAAGAAGATGGCCTATGTCCGCCGCGAGGCGACGCAATCGAAGCTCTATGTTCGCGACCTGGCCACTGGCGAGGATCGCAAGGTGTTCGATGCGCTCGACATGGATTCGCAGGAAACCTGGGCCGTTACCGGCGTCTATCCCAACATGGCCTGGACCCCGGATTCGGCCAGCGTGATCGTCTGGGCGCAGGGCAAGCTCAACCGGGTGGACCTGGCTTCGGGCAAGAGCACGGTGATCCCGTTCCGGATCAGCGACAGCCGCGGCGTGATCGATCCGCCGCTGCCGCGGGTCGCCGTGGCCCCGGACAGCTTCGAAACGAAGATGCCGCGCGGCGCGACCGTTTCGCCCGATGGCAAGAGCGTGGTGTTCGAAACGCTGGGCAAGCTCTGGATCAAGCCGATGGCCGGGGGCGAACCGCGCCGCCTGACCAGCGATGAAGCCGCCATGGAGGCCTATCCGGCGTGGTCGGCCGACGGCAAGCGGATCACCTATGTCCGCTGGACCGATGCGGACCTGGGCGAAGTGCGCGTGATCGGGGCAACCGGCGGCAAGGCCACGACGCTCGCCACGGCCGGGCATTACAAGCGCCCGGTCTTCTCCCCCGATGGCAAGACCGTGGTGTTCGAGAAGGATGCCGGCGGATATCTGTCCAGCCCGCGCGGCTCGGTCGAGCCGGGGATCTACCGCGTCGCCAGCAGCGGCGGCGCGGCGGTGCGGATCACCGAAAACGGCAATCGCCCGCAGTTCGGGGCCAGCAATGATCGCCTGTTCTTGATGGAAGGCGATGCGAAGGAAAGCCGCCTGGTCAGCCTTGACCTCAACGGCGAGGCGCGCCGCGTCCATGCCAAGGGCGAACTGGTCAACGACTATCGCGTCTCGCCCGATGGCCAGTACCTCGCCTTCCGCCAGAACTACCAGGCCTTTGTCGTGCCGCTGCTGCCAGGCACGCAGGAAGTCAGCCTTTCGCCCAAGGGCGGCGCCCTGCCCGTGACCAAGGCCAGCGGCGATGGGGCCGACTGGATCCACTGGAGCGAAGGCGGGCGCAAGCTCAACTGGTCGCTCGGGCCCACGGTGTTCAGCGCCGAACGCGCGGCCATGTTCGCCGATGCGCCCGCTGCCAAGGGCGCCAAGCCCGCAAAGTTCGAACCGCCCAAGACCGGCGTTTCGCTGTCGATGAAGGTGACGGCCGAAAAGCCGAAGGGGCGCGTGGCGATCGTCGGCGCGCGGGTCGTGACCATGAAGGGTGCCGATGGCGGCGCGATCGACAATGCGGTGATCCTGATCGAAGGCAACCGCATCGCGGCGGTCGGCCCGGCGGCGGCGGTGACGATCCCGGCGGGCACGCCCACGCTGGACGCCACCGGCAAGACCATCATCCCCGGCCTGATCGATGCCCACGCTCACGGGCCTTATGGGATCGACGAAGTGACGCCGCAGGCCAACTGGGTGGAAATGACCAACCTGGCGCTGGGCGTGACCACCCGCCACGATCCCTCAAGCAGCGCGCGCACCGTCTTCCCGGCCCTGGAAATGGTCCAGGCGGGCAAGGTGATCGGCCCACGCAGCTTCTCCACGGCCGAGATCGTCTATGGCGCCAAGTCGGCCGGGGTCTATGCCCAGATCGACAGCTATGACGATGCTCTGGCCCATGTCCGCCGCTTGAAGGCGCAAGGGGCGCACAGCCTCAAGAATTACAACCAGCCGCGCCGCGACCAGCGCCAGCAGGTGGCGATCGCCGCGATCAACGAGGGGCTGCGCTCGGTGGCCGAGGGCGGTTCGCTGTTCGGCATGGACATGACCCTGGTGGCCGATGGCAACACCACGGTGGAACACAACCTGCCGCTGGGCGTGTTCTATGAAGACGTGCTGCAGTTCTACAGCGGCTCGAAGGTGGGCTACACCCCCACCCTGGTCGTGACCTATGGCGGACCGGCAGGCGATCCCTACTGGCGCGCCCATACCGAGGTGTGGAAGCATCCGCTGCTGCAGAAGCACCAGCCCGCCGCGATCCTGACTGCCGCCAATGCCCGCCGCGAAATCGCCCCCGAAGGCGATTACAAGGACGATGACAGCGCCCGCGAAGCCGCCAAGCTGGCGCGGCGCGGGGTGCCGGTCGCGATCGGCGCGCATGGGCAGGAACCGGGCATCGCCGCGCACTGGGAACTGTGGTCCTTCGTGCGGGGCGGGATGACCCCGGTCGAGGCGCTGCGCGCCGGGACGATCGAGGCGGCCCGCTCGCTCGGCTACGATGCCGATGTCGGCAGCATCGAACCCGGCAAGCTCGCCGACCTGGTCGTGCTGGATGCCGACCCGACCAAGGACATCCGCAATTCGGACAGGGTCAGCAAGGTGATGTTGGGCGGCCGCCTGCTCGACGCCGCG
>Ga0315904_10012399_pt1 | contig 10771 bp, 9 predicted proteins | sample LakEriMetagenome_6_FD_203529 | JGI IMG/M metagenome (GOLD analysis project Ga0315904, IMG submission 203529) | Freshwater fungal communities from buoy surface, Lake Erie, Ohio, United States - Buoy 12 MA120 | ecosystem: Environmental > Aquatic > Freshwater > Lake | place: USA: Lake Erie, Ohio... | reverse complement strand
GTGGCTGCCGGCTACCCACGGTGGTTGGCTGGCGGCCAGAAATCAGTCCTCAACGAACGTGAAGGAAGAGAGCAATGAAGGTCTTTGAGATGCGTGCCCTGGTCTGGTTGGCGGCAGGGGTTTTATCAGTGATCGGCCAAGCCGCTGCCCTGGCACAGTCAGAGGAACAGTATGAGTCGGCGGAGTACAAGGTCGTGATCTCGGAGGGCAAATTCGAGCTTCGCGAATACCCCGACTTGATGTTGGCAGCGACCAGAACCGAACTCGAATCGGAAGACGCAGGTGGCGGCTTCATGACGCTGTTTCAATACATCAGCGGCGCGAATGAAAAAAAGCAGAAGATCTCCATGACTACCCCGGTGTTCATGGAGAGCCAAGATGATGGTTCCAGTGTTCAGATGGGCTTCGTCATGCCCAAAGAGGTCACGGCTCAAGGTGTTCCCAAGCCAAATGTTGGTCAAGTGAAGCTGCGGAAGCGACTGGGTGGCCGCTTCGCTGTAGTCCGTTTTTCTGGAATGATGACTGAGGAGTCAGTGGATAAGTCCGAAGCCGGCTTGCGGGAGTGGATGAAGTCCAAGGGGCTTGAGGCAGACGAGGCTGGCGAGGGAGCTGGCATCGAAACGGCGATTTATGATTCGCCTTTTACGCCCGGCCCGGAACGGCGGAATGAACTGCTGGTTCGTTTGAAGGCGGAGAAGTAAATCCGCTTGCTCAACGCTGAAGAAAGAAAAAAGGACGGGGGTCAATTTACGAATTGACCCCGTTTCCGTTTCTGCTGCTGCGCCGTCAGGCCGCAGGGTCGGTTTCCCGCGGGCTGTGAACCAGCCTCAGCAGGAGCAGTCGCTCCAGCCCATCAACATCGGGTGTGCCGAAGAGCAGGACGCCGAATTCGGCCGGGACCGAGGCGAGCCCGGCGACCAGCGTCTGACCGGTCCGGAGGTCGACATCGACTCGCAACTGGTCGAGCAGATTCTCTGTTTGCGAGGTTTGCAGTGCCAGTGACGAATCGAGAACTCCGACGCGGGTCAGCGGCTTACCGTGCCGCAGTAAAGGACGAAGGGTCAAACGCACTTGGCCCTCGCCGGAAGGATGAGCCGAGATTTGGACCAAGCCTGTCACCTGTTCTCCCGCACCGGCCGTGATCTCCGACGCTTGCCGGATTGTCCAACTCGCCTCCGGATAAATCGGAGTCAGGCCTACCAGCTTGGGCTGGCCCTCGCGCAGCGTCAGCCGCCAGGCGGTGCGGTCGCCGGTGGGGCTGAGCGGCGACTCGGCTGAGATTCGCCGCAACGCGGGATTCGCGCCTCCCGTTTCTGGCTCCGCCTCAAGGACGCGGATCAGCGGACCGGGGAGTTGGTTGGGTGCGACCGCGACCCGCATTCCATTCTCATCCCAAGTGCGGCGTTGCAGCAAACCGATGGCCTGACTGTCCCAGTCAGCCCAAAGCGGTTCCAGCTCTTCGCTTTGTTCGGGCCGCAACGTCACCACTGCGACGAGCAGGCCCATCCCCCCCGGAGCCGAGCGAAGCGTTCCCAGACGCGGGCCATTTTTGGTGGTCGCTGTCGGCTCCCTCCAGAGTTGGCAGCCGGTTTGGAGGCCAGCCACCATCCCCAGCAGGACCGGTCCCAGCAAACTCTGCCGGGCGAGCGATTGGAGAAACTCGCGGCGCAGCACGCCGGTCCGGGCCGGCGTGGTCGCAAGCGGCGGAGTGGAGTTCTCAAAGGGCATCGTTAAGTCCTGTTGGCAGCTAGCACTGCTGGAATGGAATCAGGGCAGGCCAGAGGGAGGAATATCGCCACGGGGACATGGCGTCAATCCGAATCTGGCAGGGGTGCGGGGGGAACAGGTGACGGGAAGTTCGCCGCGCAACGCAGCTTGTTCTTCACCCAGCTGCGGAAACAGGGGTGCCGTTCGTGCCGCAAGCGAGGCGCAAGGGCACGCTGACGAGCGAACCCCTGTCATCGAGAACTCAACCTCTCCCGGTTTGGCTCACAGGCGAACCGGTAGCCGGAGGGAGGTCGTCAGGTGCCCACTTTGAGAGTTTGGCGCAGTGGGTGATAATTCGCGGCAGAGTTTAGGCGTGTTGCAGGGCTGGTCGAGTCAAGTTTCGGCTGGCGATGACGACGTACTGGAGGTGGGGCCGGCCGGCGCCCCGCTTTGGACTGGTTCGAGGCTGCAGACAGAAGGTTTGGGATTCGCCGGCGCAGGAGAGTGTCACGATGGGTTTGGTGCCTTTGCGAGTAGTTCTCGATCACGCCGCCGAGCATGGTTACGGTGTGGCCGCTTTGAATGTCAATAACATGGAGCAGATCCAGTCGATCATGGAAGCGGCTCATGAGACCGACTCGCCCGTCATCGTGCAGGCCTCGCGCGGGGCGAGAAAGTACTCGCAGGACAACTATCTGCGGCACCTGATGCTGGCGGCGGCCGAACTCTATCCTCACATTCCGGTCGTGATGCACCAGGACCACGGCAACAGCGTCGAAACCTGCCTCAGTGCGATCGAGAATGGCTTTACCTCGGTGATGATGGATGGTTCGCTCAAGGAAGATGGCAAGACTCCGGCGGACTATGCCTACAACGTGGCGGTGACCCGCAAGGTCGTCGAACTGGCTCATGCCCGCGGAGTTTCAGTCGAGGGAGAACTCGGATGTCTCGGCTCGCTGGAGAGCGGACATGGCGAGCAGGAAGATGGTCATGGCGCCGAGGGGCAGCTCTCGCACGATCAGTTGCTGACCGATCCGGAAGAAGCCGAGCGATTCGTCGCTGAGACCAAAGTGGATGCGCTGGCAGTGGCGATTGGCACCAGTCACGGGGCCTACAAGTTCACCCGCAAGCCGGACGGTGAAGTCCTCGCGATGTCCCGGATTGAAGAGATTCACCGTCGTTTGCCCAACTGCCATCTCGTGATGCACGGCAGCAGCAGCGTCCCGCAGGAACTGCAGGACATGATCAACAAGTATGGCGGTCAGCTCAAGCAGACCTGGGGCGTGCCGATCGAAGAAATTCAGCGGGGCATCAAGCACGGCGTGCGGAAAATCAATGTCGACACCGACAATCGCCTCGCGATCACGGCTGCGATTCGCAAGGTCTTTGCCGAGTCTCCCGAGAAGTTTGACCCGCGCGACTATCTCAAACCGGCCCGGGATGCGATGCGAGCGGTCTGCCGCGATCGGATGATTGCATTCGGCCAGGCAGGGCACGCCAGTGGCCTGAGAAAGCAGTTGGGCTGATGACCCCGATCGGATCCGAGATGCAGTGGTTGTCCCAGGCGGAACGCGAGGCGCGGATCCTCGCCCCTTACGCGATGCACAGTTGCGATAGTTCCGGGAGGAAACATCCGGAAGCCGAGCATCCGTATCGCGGTCCGTGGCAGCGCGATCGCGACCGGATTCTGCACAGCTCGGCGTATCGGCGGTTGAGCGGCAAGATGCAGGTCTTCACCGGCGAGATGGGAGATTACCATCGAACCCGCCTGACGCACACCCAGGAAGTTGCCACGATCGCCCGTACGATCGGGCGGGCTTTGATGCTCAACGAAGACTTGATCGAAGCCTTGGCCCTGATGCATGACATTGGGCACCCGCCTTATGGACATGCCGGCGAGGATGCGCTGCATGAGTGCGTCGCAGACATCGGCGGCTTTTCGCATAACCGGTTTGCCTTGACGATCGTCGAAGAATTGGAACTGCGGTACAACGGTTTCACGGGATTGAATCTCACCCGCGAGGTCTTGGCGGGGCAAGCGACCCGGGCCGACAAGCAGAACGCTGGTCTGCACCGGCTGCTGGAAGTGCAGCTGGTCGATGCCGCGGACAGCATGACTTACGATGCCCACGACACGGATGACGCGCTCAAGCTGCGGCTGGTGACGCTGGACGAAATGCAGGAAGTTCCGCTGGTCCGAGCCGTTGTGGCTGAAGTCCGATCGCGTTACCACCAGCTGACCCCGCAATTGCTTCGAAAGACGGTCGTCCACCGGCTGATCGACCTGCAGGTGTCCGATACCTTGGCCCGCTGCCAGCGCGAACTGCAGGCCAGCGACTTCAATTCGCCTGCCGAGGCGATTGCGAGTGATTTCAGGATTGGGCCGGGTGCGGAGTTGGCCGGACAAAAACGGGAACTCGAGCGATTTTTGTACGAACGGGTCTACCGACACCCCCGCCTGGTGGCCGTGCGGACCGCAGCTCAGGACCGATTGCGCCGGATGTATGAAGGATACTGCTCCCGACCGGAGTTGATTCCGGCCCATTACCAGGAGCGATTACACCAGGTCGGCCCGCGGCGGATGGCCGTTGAGTACATCGCCGGCATGACCGACCGATTCTGTGAAGAGACCTTTGCCGCACATTTTGCCGGGTGAAGGGTAGTCAGCCCCAAAACGGCCGACATACAATACAACGAGCGAATTAAATTTCCGCTGCCCCAGAGCTTGCTCCGGGGATGATTTCCAGCCACGGCTTTTTTTATTCCCCCGGGGCTGGGCTTGGTGTCCTTTCATTCCGGTTGCCCACGTAGCTGAATCGAAATTCGATGCTGAATCGAAATTCGATTTGGACTTGGCCGGTCTATTCCGGCGACGCGTTGATCATCCTGCAACCGAACCGTTTTTCCTTTACTCAGATGGTAAACGTCTATGGAAATCGCGCTATGGCTGCTTCGTGCGCTGTTCTTTCTGGTCGCCATCGGTCTGGCTGTTACGCAGACTTCATCAACTCAGCCGAGCCAAGGCTGGTTGAGCATTTTCCTGTTTTACACTCTGGGCGCTCTGGCGGTGATTGCCGCTGATGTCTTTGTCCGTCGCAAGCGGATCGATATTATCTCCAGCGTCTACTTCGGACTGGTGGTCGGACTGTTTTTGACCTACGTCATGAGTCTGGCCCTCTCGCCACTGTTTGCCCAGTTTGCTCCGCAGCAAGGGGACAAAAACTGGCAGTCGCTCATCATTACGTTCCTGGGGATTTCCCTGTCCTACCTCTGCATCAGCCTGCTCTGGCAGACCAAGGACGATTTCCGGTTCGTGATTCCCTACGTGGAGTTCGCCAAGGACCTGAAGGGTGCCAAGCCCTATATCCTCGATACGAGTGTCGTGATCGACGGACGGATCGCCGACATTGTGGAAACCGGGGTGATCGACAACCAGCTGATCATGCCGCGGTTTGCCCTGATTGAACTGCAATCGATTGCGGACAGCTCGGACAAATTGCGCCGCGCTCGCGGCCGTCGCGGCCTGGATGTGCTCAACCGCCTCCGCGGCAATCCAAATATCGATTTCAAGGTCTACGACCGCGAATTGCCCGATATGAAGGGCCAGCCGGTCGACATCAAATTGCTGACCCTCGCCCGGCATCTGGGCGGGAAAGTCGTGACCGGAGACTACAACCTCAACAAGGTCGCCAAGCTGCAAAACGTCCCGGTGATCAACCTCAATGAGGTCGCCAATTCGCTCAAGCCAGTGTTCCTGCCCGGTGAACAGGTGCGGGTCAAGGTCGTCAAGCCAGGTGAGGGGCCCGGGCAAGGGGTCGGCTATCTCGACGACGGGACGATGATTGTGATCGAGGAAGGGCGAAACCATCTCGGTGAGCATGTCGACATCACCGTCACCAGCATGCTGCAAACCAATGCGGGGCGGATGGTCTTCGGGCGCTTCGAAGCCGTTTCGAAGAACTGACGGTGCAGCTTGCCTACGGTGCAGCTTGCCTACGGTGCAGCTTGCCTACGGTGCAGCTTGCCTACGGTGCAGCTTGCCCGCTGATGAGCATCGCCCCGGTGGCGACATCGCTTGGCTTTGTCGCCAAGGCAAGTGCTGCCCCGAGGGTCCTCCGTTCGGACTGCGGGATTAGCCTCCGCGCCAGCCGTCTTCAGCCGCAGCGATCTTTTGCGGAGTCGATTGCCGGGCGATCGACTCCAGCCCGGCGGCAGTCGTCGGGCACCTTGCTGGGAGTGCTAGCGAATCGCTACCGGCGCTGGGTACCCGATAAATTCAGGCTCGCGAGATCGGCCGTTTTGTTCTACCATGCTCCGGCGTAGAGTCCCGGTTGGGCTTCCGCTGTTCCCGCTCAAAGGATTGAGAAGCATGTCGACTGCCGAAATTCGGTTGGTTCGGAATTACGACCGCGCCGCTTGGTTTTATGAGACCTCCGCTGCCGTTTTTTCGGGAGGCCAGATTCGGGCTTCCAAGAAATACACTGCGGCTCAGGTGAAGGCCGGGCAGAAGATTATCTTTCTTGGCGTCGGCACCGGCGAGGAAGCGATCATCGCTGCCCAACGGGGAGCTCACGTGACCTGCCTTGACATTTCGAGCGGCATGCTCGAGCGGCTGGAGGCCCGCATGAAGCGACGTGGACTGAAGGCGGAGATTCTCTGTCAGGACGCGTTTCAGCACGACCGACTGGGGTATTACGATGCGGTCGCCGCCAATTACTTTCTCAACGTTTTTCGCCACGATGACATGCAACGGATGTTGAAACACGCTGCCGGTCTGGTCCGCCCCGGCGGCAAGTTCATGGTGGCTGATGTGGCTCTGGCTCGCGGGAATCCGCTTTCCAGGATCTTTAATCTGGTCTACCTGAAGACAGCCATGGCCACCTTCTGGACGCTCGGCTTGGTGCCGCTGCACCGGAATTACGATTACGCCCAGTACTTCTCCGATGCCCAGCTGAAGCTGAATCACATTCGTTACTTCCGCCTGTTCAAGGGTGGACCAGTTGTGTTTCAGACATGGGTCGCCACCAAAAAGAAAAGCCGTTGATCGCGAGCCGCCGCACCGCCTCGCTTGCAGCGTGCGGAGCTTGGCCGGCGGCTGTCGGTCGCGCTCGGCTGTCGGTCGCGCTTCGACTAGTGGTCTGCTCCGGGAGCTCCGGGCAGGCGGGAGAGAGTCGTTTCGCTGCCCAGTTGAACAAGCGCCCGGGCCCCCGCCCGCGATCCTGACTGTGGACAACCCACGCACTTTCCGCAACTGCCAGTTCGGCCTTGCCAGAACCGGGCCGCCCGAGCGAGGCAATATCCCGCAGCGACGAGAACCAGCAGCAGGGTCAGGAGCGTTTGCATGGACGATCCGGTAACGGAAAGGATGTTGAGCGAATTAAAACAGTAGGCTACCGAGCTGGTAGGTCAACAGGGCCCCGAGGTAGGCGAGCACAGTCATGTAAGCAAACGTGACCAGCGGCCAGCGCCAGGAATTGGTTTCGCGCTTGATTACCGCCAGCGTGGAGACGCACTGGGCACAGAGGGCAAAAAAGACCAGCAGGCCAAGGGCCATCGGCAGGTTGAACAGCGGTCGGTCGGTCCCCTCCCAGCGGGCTTCCTGCAGTCGCGTGCGAAGCGACTCGGAATTCTCATCCGTGTCCGAGCCGAGTCCGAAGATCACGCCCAGCGTGGAAACGACGACCTCGCGGGCCGGGAAGGAGGCGAGCACCGCACTGCCGATTCGCCAGTCCCAGCCCAACGGCCGCACTGCAGGTTCCAGCAGTCGGCCGGATCGAGCCAGATAGCTTTGCCGCAGGTAGTGACCGTTGAGTTCCGCCTCGAGTTCCGCCTGGCGTTCCTGCAGTTGGGCCTGAAGCTCCGGACTTTCGGCCCGCTCAAGTTGCTCCGCGACGCTGGCCAGCCCCGTCTTCAGGTCGGCCGGAACGGTTGCCTCGGAACGCGGGAAGTAGGCTGCGGCCCAGACGAGAATGGTCATCGCCACAATCAGCGTGCCGGCATCGCGAATGAAGGCCCAGCCCCCCTCGCGCATCCGTCGCCAGATGGTTCCCAGCTGGGGGAGTTTGTAGGGCGGAAGTTCGATCACAAAGCTGCTCGGCTCGTGGCGAAAGAAGAACTTCTTCAGTACCCAAGCGACGCCAATCGCGGCGACGACTCCCAGCAGATAGAGACCCAGCATGGTCAAGGCTTGCAGGCTAATCAGTCCCCCCAGAAAATGAACCGGCGGGACAAAGGCTGCGATCAACAGGACATAAACTGGCAGGCGAGCACTGCAACTCATCAGCGGCGCAATCAGGATTGTCACCAGCCGCTCGCGATAATTGGTGATCACGCGCGTCGACATAATCCCCGGAATCGCACAGGCAAAAGAGCTCAGAAGCGGAATCAGGCTGATCCCGCTCAGCCCGATTTTAGAGAGCAGCCGGTCCATCAGAAACGAGGCTCGGGCGAGATAGCCCGAGTCTTCGAGGACGCCGAGAATCAGGAACAGGACGAGAATCTGCGGGAGAAACACCAGCACCCCGCCCACGCCTTCAATCACGCCGTTGACCAGCAGCGAATGCAGCGGACCCGGGGCCAGCAGCCAATCGACGCCACTGGCCAACCAGCCCTTGAGCGCGTCGATCAGGGCCGAGGCGGGCTCGGCAGCTCGAAACACGATTTGGAACAGCAGAAACAAGACCGCTGCAGCAATCAGGAATCCCCACAGAGGATGGGTCAGCCAGCGATCAAGCTGATGGCTGAACGGATGCTGACGCTGCTGGGGTACTTGCCGGATGAATTGCTCGCGATGAGCCGAAATCCAGTTGTAACGCGCCCGCGACTCTGCTTCTCCGACGGTCACCCCCGAGGCGGCGACCAGGTCCTGCTGTTCGCTGCGGGCAGATTCCAGCAGCGGTTTCCCCACGATAGACTGCAGCCGATCAGCCATGTAGCCATCGGTGTCAAACAAGACTCGCGTGACGACGAACCTCTTGAGCTGACAATCGTCCGGACAGCTTTGGTCCAGCCGCGTCAGTCGGTCCTTGAGTTGATCGGTGAACGGGTCGTGCGGCACTACCGGCGGGCAATTGACCGCCTGCACCAGCGCCTGCTTGAGCGACTCGATTCCCTGCTTGCGATTCGCTTGAATCGGAATCACCGGAACGCCCAGCAACTTGCTCAATTCGGTGGTGTCGACTTCAATCCCCCGCCTCCGGGCGACATCGGTCATGTTCAGCGCCACGACCAAGGGGCGTTGCAGGTCGAGCAGTTGGCTGACCAGAAACAGGTTGCGGGTCAGGTTGCTCGCGTCAACCACGCAGAGGATCACGTCGGGAGCCCGCGAGGCGGGACCAGACCCGAGCAAGACCTGCACGGTGAGCATCTCGTCCGGCGACCGGGGAGCCAGGCTGTAGGTGCCCGGAAGGTCCACCAACTCCATCCGGGTTTGGCCGTATGTCAGGGTGCCCTCACGCCGCTCGACCGTTACACCGGGGTAATTGCCCGTGCGCTGGCGAGAGCCCGTGAGTGCGTTGAAGAGGGTCGATTTGCCTGTGTTGGGATTGCCCAGGACCGCGACCAGCGGAACCGCAGCGCCGGGCGGATTCGCGCCGTTGTCCGAGAGCCGTTCGCGTGGTGTGTTGGTGGGGGCCATGAGTTTGGGAAGTCTCGAACATTTGGCTCCTGACAGCGGTGCCGGGTTAGGAAAACCGGGTCACCAGCAGAGCCACCGAACTTGGAGTGACCGGCGGTTGGCCATTCCTCATATTTGAGCAAACAGGGGCTCTCGCCGAAGCGGAATTGAGCCGGAAGGCTCCGTTGTCCAACGGTTTTCTCCGCCGGACGGACGCCATTCCCCGGGAAATTTCCGTTCACCCCGCGCTTACCGTTCACCCCGCGCTTACCGTCTCGAGGGTTACTCCTCAGAGAGCTCTGCAGAGAGTTTGGTTGCCAGTTGCGATCTGGCCCTCATCAGACTTCCGGTTGGACCAGAATTTGAAGCTCTTCGGTCGCCCGCAGGCAGAGGCGGGTTTCATCGACCTGCAGGATGCAGGGGCTTCCTTCGCGGAGCAGTTGCAGGCGAGCGCCGCCGCGCAACCCCATCGCCGCTAAACGTGCGATTTCACATTCGCTTCCGCAAAGCGAGAGCACGCAGGCCTTATCGCCAGCCTTCAGGTCCTGTAATTTAACGGCAGTAATCACAGCCCCAATATCTCCAACGTCGAGCAAGCCTCAGAGATCGTATCGGACTTATTGAGACCGAATCTCAATAAGCTTTCGATGATTTTAGGTTAGTCGAGCCGGGCTCACAAGAGCCGAAATGGGGGACAAAGTCGCATTGTGCGGGTTGAGGTAGAAAAAGTCGCAGCCTGATGTTTTCGGCAGTTCCATTGGGGAGGGCTGATTTCCGGAGCCGGAGGGCGATGGGGCGCCAGCCCCAGGGCAGGTCAACGACATTGGACAGCGGGGAAAGCTGGAGGGGGACGGGATGATCGTCGATCGACTGGAAGAGTTGGCCAGGTACCTGCCGCTTAATTCGCGATTTGGCCGGGCTTGGGAATTCCTGCAAGCCGCCCTGCGGCAGCCTGAATCCTTGACTGATGGACGGCATGTGCTGGAGGAAGGCAAGCTGTCGGTGATTGTCGAGTCGGCTGCCGGCAGAGGTCCGGCCGCGTCTCCTTTGGAGAGTCATCGGCAGTTGATCGACATTCAATTGGTCTTGGCGGGAGTCGAGCAGATTGGTTGGCGGCCGCAAGGCGAATGCCAAGAGGTCACGCAAGCCTACTTGGCGGAGCGCGATATTGAGTTTTATTCGGACCGGCCGAAAGTCTGGGTCGAGTTGCAGCCGGGCGAGTTCGCCATCTTTTTTCCAGCCGATGCGCATGCTCCGTTAGCGGGGAGTGGCACGGTCCGCAAAGCGATTGCCAAGGTGGCTGTCGAGTGAAGGGCGGGAGTAAAGGGATGGAGTGAGGGCTTGGAGCCGGGTCGATGGTTCGGGGCGATTTCCACCCGACTGCAAGCTCCTGAAGCGAATCGGCCTCAGCATCAGTTTTTGTCTCGGTTTGGGTTGGTTTTCCGACCC
>Ga0315904_10012396_pt1 | contig 10773 bp, 12 predicted proteins | sample LakEriMetagenome_6_FD_203529 | JGI IMG/M metagenome (GOLD analysis project Ga0315904, IMG submission 203529) | Freshwater fungal communities from buoy surface, Lake Erie, Ohio, United States - Buoy 12 MA120 | ecosystem: Environmental > Aquatic > Freshwater > Lake | place: USA: Lake Erie, Ohio... | reverse complement strand
ACTACTTTCGGATGATTATCAAAAATAGTTTCTATCGTTTCCTGATAATCTGAAATCATAGAAAACATTTTACACATTGCTGTACATACTTCTTCGGATAATTTATGCCATTTTCTGTTATTGGTAAAAACATCTAAAACGCTAATCCCCATTGGAGTATCAATTACGTAAGGAACATTAGGAATCTTTCCCTCTTCTTTGAGTTGCCAAAGTAAATACATGATAGTTTGGGCTCGTTCGACTGCAAAACTGGGAATAATTACCGTTCCTCCTTTTTGAATTGTGTTGTTAATATACATTTCGAGTTCCGCTTTAGCATCAGTATCAGGATGAATCCGATTTCCATACGTACTTTCTAAAAAAATATAATCTGCTCTTTTGGGTTTTGTTGGCGGATACATCAATACATCATTATCACGACCAATATCCCCTGAAAAAACCAAAATTTTATTTTCTAAATGAAGTTCAATAGAACAAGCTCCTATTATATGACCTGCATTGGTATAAATTGCCTGTATTTCTGCATCTAAATTTACTGTTTCATTGGGTTTGATTACTCTAAAAAATGGTAAAACCTGTTCTGCTTGTGCAACTGTATATAATGGCTCTGCAATTTCATGTTTAGAAAAATGCTCCTTATTGGCCTTATTAGCTTCTTCTTCCTGTATTTTAGCACTGTCTAGAAGTATTAACTTGCTAATATCTTTGGTTGGACTAGTACAAAATATTTTGCCCTTAAAACCTTGATTGACCAGTCGGGGAAGCCAACCACAATGATCCAAATGTCCGTGGGTCAATAGTACAAAATCAATCGTTGAGGGTAAGACGGGTAACGGCTCCCAATTGAGCTCTCGTAAGGGTTTTATTCCCTGAAATTGTCCGCAATCTACTAAAATTCGAATCCCGTTGCTTTCGACCAAAGTTTTTGAACCAGTTACAGTTCCTGCTCCGCCAATAAATTTAATTTTCATATTGAATGTCTTTTAATTTGAAACCAAATCATTCCTAAATATATTTACATAACTCCGAAGCTTCACGCATTACATTTTTTATCCTAGCAGGACTCAGACCAATTCGCTCTAAACATTCTGAATTATTGATAATTTCTTTAACTAAAATTACATCTAGAATTAGCAACTTGTCTTTCTCAGCAAGTGATAAAGTAGTCAAGCACGTAACAGGATAGAGATAATTGTTGTCATTTTTCGTCTTTAGATTGTTATCCTTTGGGTAATCCCAACTCAATAAATCCAATCCTGAGCATTTTGCAAAAGTTACAGCATCGACCGTAAATCTGTTATTTGTAACTATCCAACATTTGGATATATTTTGATTGGAATCAAAAACGTTGTGCTTTTGCTCTTTCAAATCATTGAACCTTGACAAAATATACATAGGAACTTTTACATCCGAAGTAGCTTCCCTGCCAGCATGAAATTTGCATTCGACCATTGCAAGACTATTGTTTTTTTTAATCAAAACGTCTATTTCGTGAGATACACATTTACCTTTCAAAATTAAATTTGTCTTGGTCTCATAATGTTCAGCAGAAAAAAGTCTAGCAATGTATTTTTCAAAGAAAAAACCCGCAGGTCCCAACAAACGGATAGCCTCTCTTAGATTGTATCGCGCAGCATGAGAACTTGAGGTTTTTTTCAATAAACCAAAAGCCATCTTATAAATATGTTTAGTAGAAATTCCTTCGTAAACTTCTTTCTGAATAGTTTGCAAAATGTGCTCAACAACATCTTTGCTTGCGCCCGATTTTAATAATGATTTTTTGAGTTTATCTGGGTTATACTCTACAATGTCCCCCGAATGCTTGATTATTTTCATGACGCTACAAAATATAGTCTGAATAAATTAAAAACACTACTAAAGGTACGAAAAAAGTGAGTTATTTAATCTTTTTTTGGTAGAAAAAAGCAGGAATAAAAAGCAATAAAAACAAAGGTTGAATAAGAAATCGTCTGATGTAAAATAGCACAAAATTATTTTCTTTGTCAAGAAAATGAACCGCTAAAAAAAAGACACCTATTAGAACTAGATAAAAGATAAAATACAAAAGCGCTGTGAATTTTATAAACTTTGAATCCAAAAAAAGAACATGAATAATCCCTAAAGAAAATATCGTATTCAAAAAATACCTGAATGTCAAACCGAAAAACAACCTAAAATCATTAAATTCAGGAAAAGGTAAACTCAAATAATCTCCTTTGAAATAAGCCAAAAACGGGTCGTAAAATAAATCTTCTTCATAGGCGCGAATAGTCGCTAAAAGCAACACTAGTACTAGAATTAGCGTAATTTTTAATTTATTTTTTAGAATCTTTTTTAGCATGTAATGAAAATGTATTAACCCAAATAACCCATAATCCAAAAACCACTCCATATATAAATAGAGGAAAAACTACTCCATGCAAAACATGCTCCTGCTCAGGATAGCGCAATAATGCAATGGCCAACAACGCAATTCTTAAAACATTCAAAACATGTATGGTAATACTCCCAAAAAGTATAAAAAGCAACGTGTGTAACCATCTTCCAGAAAAAGCAACTACAAAAGCAATAAAAAGAATTATTACACTTAACGCATTGCAACCCTCTACTACTCTAGCTACATAAACATTTTCTAAAAATAATTTAACCGATGCTTCCTTGTCGTGAAGTTCGATACTTGAATAATAGTTGAAATACAAGAGCGTTTCGTTTACCTGTTTAGCGACCAGCTGAGTAAAATTATCGACTTGAAAATGGATTAAACTCTCAAACTGATTTAAATACAATTGATACAAAACAGTTAGTCCAATGTAGGTTAAAAAAAACTTAATTAGAAAAATTAGAAAAGGGCGATAGTTTATAAAGTAGGTTTTCAATTCATTTTTTAACAAATTTATACAATTATAAGTTGTAAGCAAATATTACCTTTGCTTCACTAATATATTCACTTATGCAATTCGAAACATTAAAACCCAAAATTCAAGAAATTCTTAATCAGAAAAGGGCAACAAGAGACGAAAAATTGCTTGAGATTTGTTCTTTTTTAAAAAAAGCTGTAGCTTATTATGATTGGGTTGGTTTCTATTTTCGAAATGGAGAAAAAGAAGAATTACTTTTAGGCCCTTATGCAGGAACTCCTACAGACCATAAAGTTATTCCTTTTGGAAAAGGTATTTGCGGACAAGTAGCCGTTTCCAATAAAAATTTTATTGTTCCAGATGTTAAAGCTCAGGATAATTATATTGCTTGTAGTCTAACTGTAAAATCTGAAATCGTAATACCTCTTTTTGTAAATGGTGAAAATATTGGTCAAATCGATATTGATAGCCATGTCCTCAACCCATTTACTATAGAAGACGAAAAATTCTTAGAGTTTGTTAATCAGGAAATTGCGAAATTGTTTTTGAGAAAAGAACCTACACATTTAACAATTTAATAATTAATTGTTTAAATAAAAAAATCTCTTGTATTTCTAAAAATAAATATTACTTTTGCACCGTCTTACAATAGATGTACGACATACATAAAAATCATTTAAAATAATATTGGCATGTACTTAACAAAAGAAGTTAAAGCAGAAATCTTCGCTAAACACGGAGGAAAAGCAGAAAACACAGGTTCTGCAGAAGGTCAGATTGCATTATTCACTCACAGAATTTCACATTTAACAGAGCACTTGAAAAAAAATCGTCACGATTACAATACAGAGCGTTCATTAGTTTTATTAGTAGGTAAAAGAAGAGCTTTGCTTGATTACTTAAAGAAAAAAGACATTAACAGATACCGTGAGATTATCAAAGAATTGAATATCAGAAAATAATCAATTAAAAAGAGGTGCTCACGCGCCTCTTTTTGTTTTTAACATATATTGCAGAAAAAGTTTGGTTTTTCATTGGGTTTTAGACAACAACTACTACAAACAACACTACAACACAACTAGAACCCATTGTTTAATCAATTAAAGAATTTTATGATTCCAAAAGTAACTCAAGAGAGTATCGATTTAGGAGATGGAAGAATCATCACCATCGAAACAGGTAAATTAGCCAAACAAGCGGATGGTTCTGTTGTAGTTCGCCTAGGCGATTGTATGTTGTTAGCAACAGCAGTATCAGCAAGAACGTCAAACCCAGCTGTTGACTTTTTACCGTTAACGGTAGATTACCGTGAAAAATTTGCAGCAGCAGGGCGTTTTCCTGGTGGATTTTTCAAAAGAGAAGCACGTCCAAGTGACAGCGAAGTATTAACCATGCGTTTGGTAGACCGAGTCCTACGTCCGCTTTTCCCGGATGATTATCATGCCGAAACACAGGTAATGATTCAGTTAATGTCGCACGATGAAAATGTTATGCCAGATGCATTAGCAGGTTTAGCAGCTTCAGCAGCATTGGCCGTTTCAGACATTCCTTTTTACAATTTAATTTCTGAGGTACGTGTTGCTCGTATCGATGGAAAATTCGTTATAAACCCAAGTAGAGCAGAATTAGAGAAATCTGACATCGATATGATGATTGGCGCTTCATTAGATTCTGTTGCGATGGTTGAAGGAGAAATGAAAGAAATTTCAGAAGCGGAAATGGTAGAGGCTATCAAATTTGCTCACGAAGCTATCAAAGTTCAAATTCATGCACAATTGCATTTACAGGAAGCTTTTGGCAAAAAAGAAACTCGTACTTACGAAGGTGAAAAAGAAAACGAAGAAATCTACAAAAAAGTAAAAGCTGCAGCATACGATAAAATTTATGCCATTGCAAAAGTAGGCTCAGCTAAACATGAAAGAAGTGCTGCATTCGCTGAAGTAAAAGAAGAAGTAAAAGCCTTATTTACAGAAGAAGAATTGGCTACCGATGGAGACTTAGTTTCCAAATATTTCTACAAAACCAATAAAGAAGCGGTTCGTAATGTAATCCTTGAATTGGGAACTCGTTTAGATGGAAGAAAAACTACAGAAATCAGACCAATTTGGTGTGAAACAGATTATTTGCCTTCTGTTCACGGCTCCTCTTTATTTACTCGTGGAGAAACTCAAGCATTAGCAACTGTAACTCTTGGAACTTCAAGAGAAGCGAATCAAATTGATTCGCCATCAGAACAAGGAGAAGAAAAATTCTACTTACATTATAATTTCCCACCATTTTCAACTGGTGAAGCTAAACCTTTGAGAGGAACTTCAAGAAGAGAAGTGGGTCACGGAAACTTAGCACAACGGGCGCTGAAAAACATGATTCCTGCTGATTGTCCTTACACCATTCGTGTAGTTTCTGAAGTGTTAGAATCTAACGGTTCTTCTTCGATGGCTACGGTTTGTGCTGGAACGATGGCGTTGATGGATGCTGGTGTTCAAATGGTAAAACCAGTTTCTGGAATTGCTATGGGATTAATTACAGATGGTCAAAAATTTGCTGTTCTTTCTGATATTTTAGGGGATGAAGATCATTTAGGTGACATGGACTTTAAAGTAACTGGAACAAAAGACGGAATCACCGCTTGTCAAATGGATATCAAAATCGAAGGATTAAGATACGACATTATGGAACAAGCCTTAGGTCAAGCTCGTGAGGGTAGAATGCACATTTTAGGAAAAATAACTGAAACTATTGCAGCACCAAGAGCAGAAGTAAAAGCACATGCTCCAAAAATCATTACAAGAACAATTCCTGGAGCCTATATTGGTGCCTTAATTGGTCCTGGTGGAAAAGTAATTCAAGAATTACAAAAAGCAACTGGAACAACTATTGTTATCAACGAAGTTGACGAACAAGGAGTGGTAGAAATTCTTGGTACCAACCCTGACGGAATTGCCGCAGTATTGGCAAAAATTGATTCTATTATCTTCAAACCAGTTGTTGGTGAATCTTATGAAGTAAAAGTAATTAAAATGCTAGACTTTGGTGCAGTTGTAGAATATACAGCTGCTCCAGGAAACGAAGTTTTATTACACGTATCTGAATTAGCTTGGGAACGTACAGAAAACGTTGCTGATGTAGTAAAAATGGGTGATGTTTTCCAAGTGAAATACTTAGGAATTGACCCAAAAACCAGAAAAGAAAAAGTATCTAAAAAAGCACTTTTACCAAGACCTCCTAGAGATGAAAATCGTCCACCAAGAGAGGATAGAAAAGACGCTCCAAAAGGTTAGTATTTCAAATATATTAATTCATAAAAAACCCCAATTCAGTATTGAGTTGGGGTTTTTGATTTTTTTGTTCTTTTTTGTAACTTTTTCACAACTCCTTACGTACAACCACCTGAACACTTTAAAGAAAAGGAGAAAAACCACATGAGACAACTCAAAATCACCAAGCAGGTAACCAATCGTGAAACTGCTTCTTTAGACAAATACCTACAAGAAATTGGAAAAGTTGACCTTATTACTGCTGACGAAGAAGTAGAATTAGCACAACGTATCAAAGCTGGAGACCAACGCGCTTTAGAAAAATTGACTAAAGCTAATTTACGTTTTGTGGTTTCTGTTGCTAAACAATACCAAAATCAAGGTCTAACTCTTCCCGATTTGATTAATGAAGGAAACTTAGGTTTAATAAAAGCAGCACAACGTTTTGACGAAACACGTGGTTTCAAGTTCATTTCCTACGCAGTTTGGTGGATTCGTCAATCGATTCTTCAAGCTCTTGCAGAGCAATCACGTATCGTTCGTTTGCCATTGAACAAAATTGGTTCTATCAATAAAATCAACAAGATGTATGCTTTATTAGAGCAATCTAATGAACGTCCTCCAAGTGCTGAAGAAATTGCAAAAGAGCTAGATATGACCGTAAATGATGTGAAAGAGTCTATGAAAAACTCTGGTCGTCACTTATCAATGGATGCACCTCTTGTAGAAGGAGAAGATTCTAACTTGTACGACGTTTTACGTTCAGGTGAATCGCCAAATCCGGATAGAGAATTAATTCACGAATCCTTGCGTACAGAAATTGAGCGTTCACTAGAAACATTAACTCCAAGAGAGGCTGATGTAGTTCGTTTGTACTTTGGTTTAGGTGACCAACATCCAATGACCTTAGAAGAAATTGGAGAAACCTTCGATTTAACTCGTGAGCGTGTGCGTCAAATCAAAGAAAAAGCCATTCGTAGATTAAAACATACTTCAAGAAGTAAAATATTAAAAACATATTTAGGATAATCCTATACACCTCAACAACAGTCTGATTAACTGTTCGTTTTTTGATTGATGATTGAAACCTCGGCTGATTACCGGGGTTTTATTTTTAATCATCAACCAAAAAATGTTTTTTTGATTGCTCCGCATACGCTCCGCCTGTTCGCCTAAAGGCTCGAGTGATGATTGAAACCTCGGCTGATTACCGGGGTTTTATTTTTAATCATCAACCAAAAAATGTTTTTTTGATTGCTCCGCATACGCTCCGCCTGTTCGCCTAAAGGCTCGAGTGATGATTGAAACCTCGGCTGATTACCGGAGTTTTATTTTTTTATATTTATATTTGTACGATCAACTCTAATAACCAATCGCTTTTTGCGATTCAAAATTAAAAAGACTCATCATGAGTAAGAATACTATAATAGCTCCCTCTGTTTTAGCTGCTGACTTTGCTAATTTACAACGTGATATCGAAATGATTAACATTAGTGAAGCCGATTGGTTTCATATTGATATTATGGATGGTGTTTTTGTTCCTAACATTTCATTTGGAATGCCCGTTCTAGAAGCGATAACCAAACATGCTCGAAAAACTATCGACGTTCATTTAATGATTGTTGATCCAGACCGATACATCAAAACTTTTGCGAAATTGGGTTCTAATATACTTACTGTTCATTATGAAGCCTGCACTCATCTTCACAGAACATTACAGGCCATAAAAGCCGAAGGAATGAAGGCTGGCGTTGCCATAAACCCTCATACGCCCATTGCTGTATTAGAAGAAATAATTAATGATATTGATTTGGTGTGCATTATGAGTGTTAATCCTGGTTTTGGAGGTCAATCTTTTATAGAAAATACATATTCAAAGATTGAAAGATTGAAAGATTTAATAATTAGAAAAAACACATCAACCCTAATAGAAATTGACGGTGGTGTCACCAACAAAAATGCCAAACAACTTGTAGAAGCAGGAGCAAATATTTTAGTTGCAGGAAGTTTTGTTTTCAGAGCCGAGAACCCTTCACAAACTATTGCTGATTTGAAGAGAGTAACCTCAATTTAATTGTACTGTTCCAATAAATATTTGATTAAATCTGTAGTCGTTATAATTCCTACCAATAAATCTCCTTCACAAACGGGCAACGCATGAAATTCTTTTTGGGATAAAATTTCTGCCGCTTCCTTTATGGTAGTTTCTGGTGAAATGGTAATCAATTTTTTTGCCATCACTTGCTCAACAGTAAACATATTATATACTGTTGTGTCTACTACCTCCGCTTCATCATCGACAGCGTCAACAAAAGATATTCTAAGCAAATCGGTATAACTTAGCATACCTATAATTTTATTCCCATTCATAACAGGAATATGTCTGATTTTATTTTTTTTAAAAAGCTCTTCAGCCTTGGTTAAATCGTCAGTGATTTTTAATTTGATTACGTTTTTGGTCATTATTACTGACACGGGGACTCTATGTTTCATGTCTCTAAATTTTGTGGTTAATGCAATCTTTACAATTAAATATTATGCTATCTTTTTTTAAGATCTATCCAAATGTAGTGCATAAAAAATTTACAAAACATGATGTTTGTCAGTACGTGGTAAAGAGTATTTTGTTATACTACTATACTATTATTACTGGTATTGGAAACTTGAATCGTGGAGAAGAGTTAAAAGGAATATTCAAAAATTAGCTATCTCTTTTAAAATATACCCAATTGCATAAATGACCATTAAGAAGCAAAAGAAGAGAAATACATACTCCATGGCTTTTGAATTGGATAGGTTAGCTTAACAAAATCAAATTTACAGCTATTTATCTAATATGCAATTTAATTTATTAACAATTTTAGTATAATTAACTTATTTTCAAGTAGTCATAAATTAAAATTGATTGTATACTCTCGTATCACTTAATAAATAGTTGCCTTATTTTTTTACCACTTTTAGTACTTGTTAGTTGTTTTCAGAGTATACTTTTGTTAGTTGATTCTAGTTCTTCCACAATTTAACATCTTAGAAACATTATAAAACAACTCTGGAAATTCTATTTCAAACTGTTGAGGAGTTTCAAAATAATGTTCAATAACAACCGAAATAAATTCAAATTGATTGGTATAAGCGTAAATTCTAAAATACATTGAATCTATTAGACGTTGCCTATTTGGCGGATGATTTACCTCATCCATTATGATTTTGTAATACTTTTTAAACAATAAAGAACTACCGTCATTATTTCGCAAACTGTGATGGTGAATGACATGACCAAATTCATGTATACCAAGATTCAAATTATCATTATCTGTTTGATAGCCTTCTTCAAAATGTTTCCACGAAAAAGCAACTGCTTTCATCATGGGATTGAATTCTCCTTTATGATATTGTTCATTATGAGCCGAATAATATTCTTCGGGATAAATAATAATTTTATCAAAAACATCTACCAAATATTTTCGCATCCCAAAAGTGAGCATTACATAAGTTGCACTAATTATAGTTTGTACTTCTTTAGTTATTTGAAAATCACCTCTTGGTATGAATTTATAAACTCTGTTGAAGCAAGCTAATCTGTGGTGAAAATATTTTTTTTGCTTCTCGTCTAATTGATTATAAAAAATAAACTTTTGGCGAAGTATGAATTGTTCTCTATCAGAAATTTTCTTAGGAATCAAATAGAGATGAACATAAATAGGTTGATTAAAAACAGCTATCCAAATGTCATCTAACAAACTTACTAAGAACATAAAAAAATAAAGAAGAAAAGAACCTATTACAAGTAGGAAGAATAAAACAGCAATTAGAATTCCGATATCTTCCATTACACTAAATGATTAAAGAGACGTAAATTAATTGTAAAAATACCTGCTAAAAAGACCCAAAACAAGTGTCTCTCAAAGCAGGTATTTTTTGTGACCGCGGAGGGGTTCGAACCCCCAACCCTCAGAGCCGAAATCTGATATTCTATCCAGTTGAACTACGCAGCCATTATTTGAAGAGAAAAGAAAATAGAATAAAGAGAAAAGACTAACATTTCGTTGTTTAGAAAATTAAGTCTGTACTCTATTTTCTTTTCTCTATTTTCTAAAATCTAAACCAATAACTTCTTAACAATTGACGAAATGGTTTTCCCTTCAGCAGTGCCACCAAGTTGGGCAGAAGCTAATCCCATTACCTTTCCCATAGCGGCAATTCCTGACGCACCAGTTTCAGCAATAATTTTAGCAACCACAGCTTCTACTTCGGCCTCGCTTAATTGCGCCGGTAAGAATTTTTCGATAACTGCAACCTGAGCTAGCTCAGGCTCAGCCAAATCCATACGGTTTTGTTCCGTGAAAATTTTCGCACTATCTTTTCTTGTTTTTACCAATTTCTGAAGCAATTTAATCTCTTCTGTGGCAGTAATTTCATCTTTTGAACCTGAGGCCGTTTGTGCTAATAACAATTCAGATTTAATTGCTCTTAAAGCCTCAAGTGCCACTGTATCTTTGGCTCTCATGGCGATTTTAATTTCGTCCATGATTTGGGTAGATAAACTCATAATTTATTTGATATTAATTTGCGATGTCATTTCACAAAAAAGAAATAATGACACTCGTTATTTGAATCAGTAATCACTCGATTAAAGTTTGGCAAATCTACGGAACTTT
>Ga0315904_10012394_pt1 | contig 10774 bp, 9 predicted proteins | sample LakEriMetagenome_6_FD_203529 | JGI IMG/M metagenome (GOLD analysis project Ga0315904, IMG submission 203529) | Freshwater fungal communities from buoy surface, Lake Erie, Ohio, United States - Buoy 12 MA120 | ecosystem: Environmental > Aquatic > Freshwater > Lake | place: USA: Lake Erie, Ohio... | reverse complement strand
CATTGTATTTGCCGTTTGCAGTACCTCGAAGCAAACCTTATTTTCCCGTTGGCCGTTAGCAGCCGATTGAAAATCAACACCCTGGTTACCTTGTTGGTGATGTTCGCCGGGGGAATTCTGTGGGGTGCAGCCGGGATGATTTTATTCATTCCGTTTATTGCCATCGGCAAGTTAATTGCGGATGAAGTTAACCCGCATGGAACCTGGGCCAGGGTGCTGGGCAATGGCGAATGATCAGCGAATGAATCCGGGTAAATCAGAAAAGTAAGCCGCCTGTTTTTTATCCAGAATTAAATCTTTAAGTGCCCACATCAAGGATTTGTAACCACTGTACCGCTCCCGACTAAAGTTGATCAAAGTAGAGATTTCCGTCTCATTCAACTGAAGCTGAACACCATCGGCATAAAGCCTGGAAACTTGCGAACCATAATCTTTGCGGACCTGTTCGTAAAAGGATACTAAATTTTCAAACGCATTTATTTCTTTCCCATGAAGCAGTACGTCAGCCTGTTGACAAAAGGCCGTTACCTCTTTACGTGCCGCATCATACAGTGAATATTTTTCATCTTTTGAGGAATTCCTAAGCTGTTGAATATCGGAGGCAGAGTCGTGAATACTTTTGGCGGCAAACATGGTATTGCGTACGCTGGAGATTAGTTGATCAGCCTGGTCGGCGATCGCCTGATCTTGAAGCACCTTTCGCTGTTCGATGAACCAGGAATGAATTTCACCATGTAGGGATTTTAGGTAATCGTACTGATCGGCCACCGGAAGTTTAAAATAAGCAGCCGGAATTTCGTCGTTGGAAATACGTCGACATTGAAAGGAATGTCTGACAAAATCCAATGTCAACTGAAAAAATCTTTTGGTTTCTTTCTTAAGTGCCTCCAGACCTAATTCCTCCGTTTCAGCCGGCACCTGATGAATAAAGGCCGTTAAGGTTTTCGTATCCTTAAATCTTTTTTCCAACCACTGACCAGCTACTTTCAGAAAAGGCAAGAAAAGAACAGCTCCAGTCAGGTTTATAAAGGTTTGGAACGATACCAATCGGATCATGGGATTCGTTAAACCCATTTTTAAAATAAGGTTGGTGATCGGATGAATGCACAAAAAAGCAACCGCAATGACCAATACATTGTAAAAGAAATTTCCAAAGGCAACCTGCCGTTTTACACTTGACCCTCCTGCTGCAGCTACCAAAAGCTTAATGGTCGTGCCGATTTCGGCGCCCAGAATAATGGCTGTTGCCGGAAGAATATCAATGGCCTGAGCATAAACGGCACTAAGGGCCATAGCCATGGTAGCATAACTCGACTGGATGATAGTCGTAATGATAAATCCAACAAACAGGAAAAATAGTAGTGGGTAATTTTTGATGGATGCAAAATCCATTTCCGCTGCGAGTCCAATAAATCCTGTCTTCATAAATTCAAGACCCAGGAAGACAGCACCTAATCCAAAAAAGAATACCGACCAATTATATCCTCTACTCGTTTTGGGAAGGGCGATTCGAAAGATACCGGCAATGCCCAGAATGGGTAACACAAAAGATTCAATGCTGAATCGAAATCCAATCAATGCCACGATCCATGAATCCAGCGTGGTGCCAACATTCGAACCGAGAATAACAGCCAAGGCATTTTCCAATCGCATGACGTTACTACCAACCATGGCAAGAACCATCAGGTTAACAATGGAGCTGCTTTGGAGGACTGCCGTTACCACCATTCCCCCCAGAACTCCTCTTACCTTATTGGCTGCTTGTTTTCGCAGATAAAGCTTGAACGGGCGACCGGCCAACACGCGCAAGGCCTCCTCCAGAAAAGTCATTCCCAGCAGAAAAATTCCTATTCCCGCAAGCATGCGAAAGGAGCCCTGAAATACTTCAGTCACTATTTTTCATTAACGGACTAAATTATGAGTAAGGACTTTTAGCGTAAATGATGAATGTCCTACTGCACAACTTTAATTTCCAGCCACTGCAGCCTTTTCAGGTGGAAAATCCTTAAGAATTTGTCGAACGGCGTGATTGATACGGGTCTGGGATGGATCGGTATGAAAGTCCATATAACTAATGGCCGTAGATTCCCATACCAGGGCTCCAGTAGCTCGATCAACGATGGTAACCACAATGGTGCCTTTGGTATAAAGCATTAAGTCCGGCTGTGTATCGTTGGGCCAAAAGACAGGAACCTCATCATCACGACGGTAAGAAATGGATCGCTCGTCTTTTAACGTCACAAAGATACCCAGCAGCATATCCGGATTTTGCGCATCCAATACAAAGTCTTTTCGTTTCATTTCCAGAGTAAGCGCACGTTTTAGTTTATTTTGAAGGGAGGCGTCTTTAACCTTTACATTTCCGGAAGCAGTAATGTCACAACCATTCAGCCAACAGAAAGTTTTATACTTTGAAAAATCAACGGAGGGGCTATGCATGGTTTTAACTTCCACTGCACAACCTGCCGAAACCAATACAATCAGGAAGGAGATAAATAAATTTTTCATAGAATAAAGATAAGAGATCTGAAGTCGGATTAATGATCTGTTTACACCATTCGGTTACCAATCACCCGTTCTGCTGACCAATAGCCATTTCATACTCACGGGTCAGTCGACGTACGATATCACCAAGGGGTTCAATTTTATGTATGTAGTCAATGGATGGACCTGCGCACCAATACGTTTGGTAGGAGGCGTCGAAGGTGGCTTTTTGAACTTTGCGCATACCTCTTAAGGCAATGAACATCTTGGTGTATTTTTTTAGCCACTTGTTCTTAAGTAAAAAGCGCTCCAACCAGGTGGCTTCTGTTCCTAGCTTTTGAACATAAGGAGTATTGATCACAGTTAAGGGCGATCCTGAAATTTTTGTAGTCAGGACAATGTCTTTTGCTCCATAATCAATCAGCGCTTGCTTATATGAAGCGGATACTTGCGCCTCATTGCTGGCAATAAAGATGGTACCAATGGATGCGCCGGCAGCACCCCATCCAATGGCTTCAGCAAGTTGCTCACCTGTACCAATTCCACCAGCGGAAATGACCGGAATCGAGCATTCACGTACAAGCATCCGCACCAACTCTTCAGGATCGATTTTTCCGGTATGTCCACCTGCCTGGTCATTGACCGCAATGAGTGCATCGGCACCAAGTGCTTCCACTTTTTTTGCATAGGCCAAATCGGTGACATCACAGAGCACTTTAATTCCGGCGGGTTTACATTTCTCTATTACTTCCGAAGGATTACCCAAGGAAGTAATAATGAAGGATACCTTTAATTCCAGGAGAGTTTGAAGCTGAGAACGGTATTTTGGATTACTCTTATTAACAATAAGGTTTACCCCAAATGGTTTGTTGGTATGGGCACGGATATCTGCAATAGCCTTTCGTAACTCAGCATCTGTACGGTAGTTGAGAGCAGGAAAGGCAGCCGTTACGTCGGCATCCAACGCCGCTTTGATCATTGCTGTGTTGGAAATAAGAAACATTGGCGCTACAATAATGGGGTACTTAACGCCCAGGATCTGATCAAGTTTTAGATGACTCATATGTCATTAAAGATAGAAAATTAAAAGGTGGCCATGAGAATCAACGGATGCTGATTGCAGAAGGTGTCATAATTCCGTAGCTTCCACATTCAACACTATGGAAAAAAAGACTGCCAGAAGAACATTCATCCGAAACGCCGGATTGACCGGACTTGCCGTTACCTTACCAATTTTTAACATTATCAGCAGGCCGAAACTGAAGGATGATATTCTTGGCCACGGAAAGTTTCACTATAAACTTCATCTGAATTGGGGTTCATTGGATCCGCAAAAGACGCCAGTCAAAAATTGCCACGAGATGGTGATGGATAAGAAGGGGCGTCTCCTGATGATTACCGACGAGCCAAAAAACAATATCCTCATCTACGATCAATCGGGAAAACTCCTAGGAACCTGGGGAACTGAGTTTACCGGCGGGCATGGTCTTACCTTAAGTCGCGAGGGAGGAGAAGAGTTTTTGTTTTTATGTGACCCGGGAGCTGGCAGAGTCGTAAAAACAACTCTTGACGGCCAAAAGTTGATGGAACTTCCTCATCCCGTCCAAACTGGGATTTATTCAGCAGATGCTCCTTACCGACCGACCGAAACAGCTGTGGCACCAAACGGAGATATTTATGTAGCTGATGGCTATGGGTCACAATTCATATTGCAGTTCAACGCAAAGGGAGAATTCATCCGAAAATTTGGAGGCGCAGGAAGTGGCGATGATCAGTTCAGCACCGCCCATGGTGTATGCATCGACGACCGGAATCCAAACCAGATCACATTATTATGCACTTCGCGTGGGCATAACAGCTTTAAGCGTTTTACCCTGGATGGCCGCTATATTTCGACCTTGTTTTTACCCGGTGCTTTTGTTTGCCGACCAGTTATTAAAGGAAAAACACTTTATTCCGGGGTATGCTGGTCACGCCTTCGCTACCTTGAGCAAACTCCAAACTCAGGTTTTGTGACTATTCTAAACGAAAAGGACCAGGTCATTTCCAATCCAGGTGGTTCAGCGCCGGAGTATCGGGATGGACAATTGCAACTGATGGTTCAGGCTACACCAGTTTTTAAACACTGCCATGATGTGTGCGTTGACCAGGATGAAAATCTGTACATCTGTCAGTGGAATGCCGGACAAACCTATCCAGTAAAACTCGAGCGGGTGTGATCGGTAATTTCCCGGGTTTGGAAAGAGAGAAATACAAATGACTGTTAGTGGAAAAAAATTTGGCGGAATTGGCTTGCGTAAAAATTTAACTTTTACATTTGAGCCGATTTTATGAAGCCATATAAGTAAAGCTAACCACTACCTGAGAATTGGAAACACTTGTTACCCTTTTCGATACCAGAGGCACTCATCCAACACTGGTTCAAGCATTACAAAAATCTCCTCTGTCTACCGGTCGCTCAGGCCGTCGACAAATCAGAATCTGATAGTCTAAATTCCTGTCCTTTTACCTACGACCGGCGGTCGAGGGATTTTCTATTTAGGTCCTTTTGATTCAATATTTAATTAAGTAGAAGTTGAACGATCCGATAATTGTAAGGCCTGCAGGCCTTGAAGATTTACATTTCGCAGAAACCATCACAGCGGAGATGGAGGAATCGGCAAAAGCACGAGGCACCGGAATTGCCAAGCGCTCTCCCGACTACATCCGTCAAAAGATCAGTGAAGGGAAAGCGGTTATTGCCCTGACTCCCGATAACACTTGGGTAGGCTTTTGTTACATCGAGGCCTGGGAGAATGAAAACTATGTGGCCAACAGTGGCCTCATCGTATCACCTCCTTTTCGGAAATCAGGCGTAGCCCGTGAAATCAAAAAACGCATTTTTGAACTTTCTCGAAACAAATATCCAGAGGCCAAAATTTTTGGTCTGACCACCGGCCTGGCCGTTATGAAAATCAATTCCGAGTTGGGTTACGAGCCAGTCACCTACTCCGAACTAACCAATGACGAGGCCTTTTGGAAGGGTTGTCAGAGCTGTGTGAACTATGACATCCTGATGGCCAAGAACCGCAAAAACTGTTTGTGCACAGGAATGCTTTTTGATCCAAAAGAGGCAGCTAAAAAACAGGTCGTTCAACCTCAACCAGCATCTCAAGAAGAGGAGCGCAGGTCATTTGCCAATAACTTCAGCTTATTCACCCGGTGGGTTCGCTTTAAACAATTTGTTCTGCTGAAGTCGCGGGATAAAAAAGATGACAATCAAAAACAAACCACAGAAAATCCAGGCAGTGAAAAGAAAAGCTCACTTCTCAGCCTGCTGTTTTTCTGGTAATCCAATTAGTTCATGAAAAAGAAAGTTCTGTTGGCGTTTAGCGGGGGTCTGGACACCTCTTTCTGCGTAAAGTATTTAGCCGAGGACCTTGGATACGAGGTTCATACTTTAACTGTGGACACCGGAGGATTCAGCAAGGAAGAGGTAACACAAATTGAAAAGCGTGCTTTTGAACTTGGCGTGGCATCCCATCGTACGGAGGATGTGACCGGATATTATTACGACAACATCATTCGGTATCTGGTATTTGGAAACGTTTTGAAGAATGGCACCTATCCACTCAGTGTCAGCGCAGAACGTATGGTGCAAGCGCTGGCAGTGGCGCGTTATGCAGGAGAAATTGGAGCCTCTGCCGTTTGTCATGGTTCTACAGGAGCCGGAAACGATCAGGTTCGATTCGATATGGCCCTACACATTCTGGCACCCGGCCTGGAAATCATCACCCCGATACGAGAACTTAAACTTTCACGCGAGGCTGAAATTGACTATCTGAGAAAAAAGAACGTCAACTTTAATTTTGAGAAAGCGAAGTACTCCATCAATAAAGGACTGTGGGGAACATCCGTTGGCGGCAAGGAAACGCTGAATTCACTCGGCATGCTGCCTGAAGAAGCATGGCCAACACCCATTTCAAAATCTACTCCTGAAAAAGTAATCCTTGGCTTCATCCGAGGTGAGTTGCATGAAGTCAATGACCAAACCTACGACCACCCTGTTGAAGCCATTCGTCAGCTTCAGCTTTTGGCAGGTCCGTTTGGCATTGGACGTGACATTCATATTGGCGACACCATCATTGGTATCAAAGGCCGCGTAGGTTTTGAGGCTGCCGCTCCCCTATTGATCATCAAGGCACATCATGCTCTGGAGAAACATGTGCTTACCAAATGGCAGCTGTCGTGGAAAGATCAATTATCGCAATTCTATGGTAACTGGTTGCACGAAGGCCAATACCTGGATCCGGTTATGCGCGACATGGAAGCCTTCCTTTCCAGCAGTCAGCAGCGGGTTACCGGCACCGTTCACCTAGAGTTATTCCCGCAACGGTTCGTTATCCATGGTATCGAATCGGAATACGATCTGATGTCCTCTAAATTTGGAAAATACGGTGAAATGAACCTGGGTTGGACAGGAGATGACGTGAAAGGGTTTACCAAAATCTTTGGAAACCAAGCCGCCATCTTTCATCAAATTGGCAAGGACGTTTCTCCCCAACAGCAACCATGAACACTTTAAAAATAAGGGCTGGCATTATCGGCGGCGCCGGGTACACCGGAGGTGAAACCCTTCGCTTGTTGATTCATCATCCTTATGCAGAAGTTGCTTTTGTACAAAGCAGAAGTCAGGCCGGCAAATCGGTGGCTTCTGTTCATCGAGACCTGTCCGGAGAAACAGATTTAAAATTTGTTGCAGAGATTGGATCAGCTGATGTTTGGTTTCTGTGCCTTGGCCACGGAGAATCGTCAACATTTTTGAAGGAACATCCCGCTCCTGCGTCGGTTCGAATAATCGATCTGAGCCAGGATTTTCGTCTCCGCCATGCTGATCATGATTTCGTCTATGGACTCCCGGAAGTTTACCGCGAAAATATTAAAGGTTCGAATCGTGTAGCCAACCCAGGATGTTTTGCCACAGCTCTTCAGCTTGGACTGCTTCCTCTGGCTAAAGCTGGAAAGTTGGGTATGGTTCACAGCACTGGAATCACAGGGTCAACAGGTGCCGGACAAAAACTTCAGGATACCACCCATTTCTCCTGGCGCGCAAATAATATATCTGCCTATAAAACATTAAGTCACCAGCATCTCGGTGAGATTAAGCAGACTTTGATAGACCTTCAACAAGGTTTTAGTGAGGCTGTGAATTTCGTGCCCTGGCGCGGAGATTTCACCCGAGGTATTTTTGTAACATCGGTTCTTTCACCCGGGATGAGCCATCAGGCTCTTCAGGAACTCTATACCGCCTATTACGCCGAACATCCTTTCACCATCGTTTCAGAGGAAGGCATTGATCTGAAACAAGTTGTTAACACCAACAAGTGTCTTCTTCACATCGAACAGATTGGCGAAACGGCAGCCATCCATACTGCGATTGACAATTTGTTAAAAGGTGCTGCCGGACAAGCTGTTCAGAATATGAACCTGATGTTTGGATTTCCAGAAACCTCAGGACTGAATCTTAAGCCAATAGCCTTTTAGGCGACTTACACCGACTGAATACTTGATGAAATTATTTGACGTTTACAGCTTATTGCCCATCGAACCTGTTCGTGCCTTAGGCTCAAAAATTTGGGATGCCAATGGTCAGGAGTACTTGGACTTATACGGAGGTCATGCGGTAATCTCTGTCGGACATTCTCATCCTAAATACAATGCCGCCATCCAGGATCAGTTGAATAAAATCAGTTTTTATTCCAACAGTGTACAAAATAAACTTCAGGAAGAGTTAGCCGAAAAGCTGGGAGCACTCTCTGGCTACAACGACTACTCTTTATTTTTATGCAATTCTGGCGCCGAGGCCAATGAGAATGCCTTAAAGCTTGCTTCCTTCATCACCGGAAAGCGAAGAATCATCGCCATGAAGAAAGCCTTCCACGGACGCACCTCCGGAGCCGTGGCCGCTACTGACAATCCTAAAATTATCGCGCCGTTTAACGCAGGTCATGAAATTATTTTTGTGCCCATGAACGATGCATCCGCCCTGGACGCCGCATTGGACGATCAAGTAGCTGCTATTCTTATCGAAGGCATTCAGGGTGTTGCGGGAATCTTTGAACCACAGCCCGAATACCTGCAACATCTGGAGAAGCGTTGCCAAGAGCGTGGTGTTATTCTCATTTTAGATGAGGTTCAGTCTGGCTACGGTCGCACAGGAAAATTTTTCGCGCATCAACATGCCGGAATCAGACCGCATTTAATTGCAACGGCCAAGGGAATGGGTAATGGTTTTCCAATCGGCGGTGTACTCATTCACCCGGATTTGAAGCCGTGGTCGGGAATGCTTGGAACCACTTTCGGCGGAAACCATCTGGCCTGCGCAGCAGGGATTGCCGTATTAGACATCATTAAAGAGGAAAGGTTGATGGAGAATGCCGAAACCATTGGTGCCCTACTTATTGAAAAAATCACCTCCATACTCCAGGCACCCGTAAGAGGTAAAGGCCTGATGATTGGATTTGATACGCCGGAGCATCATCTACAGCTCAGAACAAATCTTATCAGCAAACACAGAATTTTCACTGGCGAAGCCAAGCCAGCTATTATTCGACTGCTCCCGTCCCTGGCTCTTTCTAAACAGGATGCCGAACTATTTCTATCTGCTCTGGATCAGGAAATTCATCAAAACGCAACTGCATGAATCATTTTATCTCGGTAAAGGATGTTGCTTCCGTAAGCGCACTAATTGAGTCAGGACGGACGTTCAAAGCAGATCCTTTCAAAAATCAGCAAGTCGGACAAGGAAAGACCATTGGACTCTTGTTCATGAATCCCAGCCTACGCACCCGAATCAGTACGCAGGTAGCAGCAAAAAATCTGGGGATGGACGTCATTGTTTTTAACGCGGACAAAGACGGCTGGCAACTTGAATTCGGAGATGGCGTGGTGATGAACGGAAATACCACTGAGCACGTAAAAGAGGCCGCTGCCGTCCTTGGACAATACGTTGATATTCTAGGTGTTCGCTCCTTCCCTGGGCTTACAGATCGTGAGAAGGATTACAGTGAGTACATCATGAAAAGTTTTATGCGCTACTCCGGTGTTCCTGTAGTAAGCCTGGAAAGTGCTACACTACACCCTCTGCAGAGTCTTGCAGACCTGATTACCATTACCGAGCACCTGCCGTCGAATCGAACTCCAAAAGTAGTGCTCACCTGGGCACCACACGTGAAGTCGTTGCCCCAGGCCGTTCCAAATTCTTTTGCCGAATGGGTAAATGCATGGGGCGCAAGTGATTTTTGGATCACGCAGCCAAGGGGCTATGAACTGGATGCTTCATTCACCCAAGGCGCAACCATTACCCATTCACAGGACGAAGCACTCGAGGGAGCAGATTTTGTGTATGTTAAAAACTGGTCTTCCTACACCGACTATGGTAAAATTTTAAACAGTGATCCATCCTGGATGATGACTGCTAAAAAACTGGAGAGAACCAATCAGGCAAAAGTAATGCACTGCTTACCGGTAAGACGAAATGTTGTGATTGCAGACGAAGTACTGGATAGCCCAAGTTCGATCGTCATACAGGAGGCCGGTAACAGAGTTTGGGCTGCCCAAGCGGTTTTGGCTGAACTATTAAAAAATTGTTAGAGGAACTCAGAAGATGAACAGATTATTTGTTGTTAAGATCGGAGGCAATGTTATTGATCGCGAAACCGATCTAGAAAAATTTCTAAAAGATTTCTCAGGAATTCGAGAGCCAAAAATTCTAATTCATGGGGGTGGCGGAATTGCCTCTAAACTCGGTGAGCAGATGGGGCTCAAGCCAGTAATGGTCAATGGCCGTCGGGTAACCGATGCATCCACTCTGGACCTGGTTACCATGGTATACGGTGGACTCATCAACAAACAAATTACTGCCCGACTACAGCAACTTGGCGTAAATGCGATCGGTGTAACGGGCGCAGATGGAAATCTGATCAAAGCCACGAAAAGACCAGTTGGAGAAGTGGATTACGGGTTCGTTGGGGATCTGAATGAAGAGTCGGTTAACTCAACGCTCCTGTATTTTCTTTTGAAACAAAATATTATCCCAATACTTGCTCCTTTAACTCACGCTGAAGGCAGTATGTTAAATACCAATGCCGATACCATTGCCAGTGCTGTTTCAGTGGCCATGAGTAAGCACTTCGATGTACGCCTGGTTTATTGTTTTGAGAAAAAAGGTGTCTTAGAGGATGTGTCCAATCCTGACTCAGTAATTAGGTCACTCAATATGCCTAAGTACAAGCAATTACTGGAATCAGGC
>Ga0315904_10012393_pt1 | contig 10774 bp, 15 predicted proteins | sample LakEriMetagenome_6_FD_203529 | JGI IMG/M metagenome (GOLD analysis project Ga0315904, IMG submission 203529) | Freshwater fungal communities from buoy surface, Lake Erie, Ohio, United States - Buoy 12 MA120 | ecosystem: Environmental > Aquatic > Freshwater > Lake | place: USA: Lake Erie, Ohio... | reverse complement strand
TTATATACCTTGGTATTGTTTGAGGTTTTTTATTTTGTGTTAAATGTGTACCTTGTTTTTCACCATGACCTCCACCTTCTCCATGTCCTTCACCATGACCAACTACTCCTCCTGCAGCGGCATGAGCAACTTTATGTTGTACATCATGTTTTACTACATGTTTTGCAAAATGAACACCTTCATGTCCAATCACCCTTTCTAATTGGGCTAAAACTCCACTTACTGTAGAAATTCCTGATTTCATTGTTTGGAGACCTTTAGCCATGGATGGTATTTTTTTTGATAGTATTGCAATTCCTTTTTGCAATTGTGGAGTAATCGCCTTCATAATTGCCCCAGCATCTTTAAAAAGAGGTTTTATATATTGAAATAATTTTGGAGCTTTTTTTGCCATAATTTTAATAAACGTACTAATTTCTGATTTCACAGCAGACCCCAAAACAGATTTAAATCCCTTTACAAATTTTGCACCTATACCAACAGTCGCAACACCAACTAAATCCATTATTATATTAAGCATATTTAATACCCCTCTTTTACCCCATAACCAAGAATCGTAAACAGCAAATAATCCCCAAAATACGGGATTTAACACTTCACCAATTGCCAAAGTGTCTAAAGCAACAGAAATAACCATACCTTTAAACCCACTCATATACTCACGGATTTGTTCCATATTTTCTTCGAAAGTTTGTTTTTGCATTGTTCTAAATGCATTAACAATATCATAGGTTGGTTTTACCATTTCTAATCCGGGAAATGTTTGAGTAAGGTATGCCCAATCAGAATCAAGACCTAACGTTTTACCAACCTTGAGTCCAGCATCAACAGCATTGCCAAAATCAAGTTCATTTATTTCATTGTCTTTTTCACGAATTACACGTTTGACAATTCTATGTAAGTCATGTTCAGTAAGTCTAACTACTTTTTCCATTTGATAAATTTATATTAATATAAATACCAATGAAAAGTAAAAAGTTATTTTTAATGATATTTATTAGTAAACTAATTTTATGAGTAAAAAATTTATCATCACAGAAGAAGAAAAAACAAGAATCCTTAATATGCACATTGGGGAAGGTTTAGGAAGTTTCAATAAAAAACCATTATTGACTGAAGCAGTTATTATACAACATTCCGAAAGAAGTACTTATGCTGCAGGGGCAACTGACCCATCAGCATTTATTGATACGTTTATTAAAAATTTAATTGCCAAAATAGATGCAGACCCAGAAGCGAAAAAAATGAGAGCAAGTAGTGGTGGTATGATTTGTTCTAGTATTACTGTTACTGCAGGAGCTAGTAACTCATGGGGAGGTCAACCAACAGGGTTTGACCATACAAACTCGTGGAAATTAGTCACACCAACAGAAACAGATTTATACCAAAAGAATAAAGATTTAGCATTAAAAAGGAGTTCGTCTTTTGAAACATCATTATTTCAGAAATTAACAAAATACAATATTAAAAAGGCGGATGTTACAAAAATTTCAACCCAATCTTGGGTTGTGGATACTGGCGGTAAAAATGATAAAGATAGAGACGTGACAGCATACCCAAATGCTGGACAATTTATAACCTGTAGAATGGTATTTAAAACATTAGATGAAATATATGATATCAAAACTATTGACACATATCCTGACATATCACCTAAAATGGTTTTGACGGGTTCTTATTTTTGTAACGGAAAAAACTCACTGGGTGGTGAGGGTTCACCTGACGATTACAAAAATCAATGTCCACAAATAATCAGAAATAGTTCAGATAAAATTGCATCCTTTGAAATTAAATGGAATCCAAATGTGATGAAAAACCCATACACCGTTCCTTTAGTTAGATGGAACTTTTATTGGGACCCGACAGGGAAAAAAATTACTAAAATTACAAGTCAACAGTATAATAACACTTATCCTATTGATAAAGTATTCCCACCATCAACTAACGTATCAAAAAATGATGCAAAATTAATATATATGATGGGAATTTCAGAAGGTAATACAACATCATCAAATGCAAGATATACTAAATACGTAAAACCTTATATCTAAAAATTAGATACCGAAACAAAGTTTACTACAGTATATAGTTTACCACTTTTTGAAATTTTTGCAGAACAACTAATTAATCCCGCAAAGTTATCTAAGTTAACAAATTTTGTTTCAATAATTTTTTTATGATTAGGAGAACTTAACCAAGCATTTAATACGTCATTGGCTAATACATCATATGTATCATATTTACCATTAACAACTGATATTATCTCACCATATCCTTCATTAATGAAAACACTTGATGGTTCTTTTACCCCACATTTACCTTTGGTAATGTTAAAGAGTTCATCGTATAATTTTCTGTTTATTGTATCGTTAGTGTCGTCAGCCTTTAAGTGAAAAGCTTTATCTTGAATTGAATTTTGAGTTGATGTTTTTACTGATGTAAAGTTTTTTAAAGTGTTTGAGGTGTATAACGATTTTAACCCAATACTGATACGGTAATTATTAATTTTTTCTAAAACTTTTTTCTCATATAAAGAATAATCGAAATTCGCATAGTCTATTGTCTGTGAAAATAGATTCACACAAAATAAAATACCAAATAAAAGTAAAAATAGATTTTTCATAATTTATATTTTAACGCTAATATACAAAAATTATTTTATTTGAAATGCACATCTCATAGGTCTTTTGGTCTTAATTGAATCTTCAAAGTTTCCAATAACCACACCATCTTTGATTGTAAAGGCGTGTCTTCTAACTAAAACAAAGAAAGTTCCCTTTGGGTTTTGTTTAACAAATGTACCAACAGTCATACTTCTTCTTTTGGTAATACCTTTAACTTTAACATCGTAAGAAAGAGACCCAAACATATTACTACTATACCTATGACCTACAGGACAAACTTTTTTACCATTAACTTTGAATAAGTTGTCCGCCATTTTAACAAGTGTTTCTGCGGTTCCATAAGTTCCTTTTCTTGGTTTTCTCCCAAACTCATTTGCAACATATTTGTGGGCATAATCATATGACACTTCAAATGCTGATGCAAAGGCTCTGACAACACAGTCGTTTGTCTCACCTTGTGCGGTTTTTGATTCAGTATATCCTTTGATTGCGTTTCCTGTGGCTTCGTATGGTAATTTGTTCTTCATAAGACAAAGATACAAAAAAATTTGAATATAAAAAAAGGTGTTAAAAAAAATTAACACCTTTTAAATGGTCATAAGTCGCAACGGGATTCAAACCTGTGACACGTCCGTGATGGATTGCTCTACCAACTGAGCTATACGACTTATTTTTTTTGTTTTTAGGTTACCCAAAAAACATCATCAATTAACCTAACCTATTTCAATTATAATTCATTTTTTTCAGAAGATAAAGCTTCTTTTTCTTCATATTCAAACATTTCTTTCATAAACTGAAAAAAATCTTCTGAGTTAATATACTCGTAGTGTTGTTGTTCAAAAACGTCTTCCATATAAAATTTTATAATTTTTTAATATATCTTTTTTTCCTGGCTGAATTTTTATTTTTTGATTTGTAGGTGTCTAATTGTGAGTCACAATTATGACAAACCAAACGTAAATTATTTCTCATATTGTTTGACGCATCCCCGTCCACATGGTCTAACACAAAAACTAATTCTTTTTTGTTCCAAATATTTTTTATTCCACAAACACTACAAGAGTTATTTTGTTCAATTAAAATATGTTTTTTAACAAATTTCATATCTCTATCGTAACAGTATTTTTCTTGGTTTGAAATGTAGTCTTCGTATTTTTTTAAGACTTTATGTTCGTTATCACAAACCATAGAACAAAATAAATGTTTTTTATTATATGGTGTAAATTCTTTACCACAACTCTTACAATTATTTTTTTTTAATTGTCCATAGTTATGTGGTTTGTATCCGTTTGGAAATATTTTCCTTTTATTTAAACTGATACCTAATTTGTTAGCAATTTTTTTTATGTAAGTATCACTAACAGAATAAATCCTACCAATTTCTCGGTATGATTTATTTTCTGTAAAAATTAATCTTATTAATTCTTCTTTTTTGTATTTCTCATCAATTCCCATAACATTTTATTAATAAATATTACAATATAATGAAAAACGAACCAATATCTATGAATTTTTTTGTAGTCCCATCAGGGTTCGAACCTGAAAAATTTCTTTAGAAGAGAAATATGTTATCCAGTTACATCATGGGACCATATTAATTAAACCTTTTTTACTTCGTACTTGTGACCTGAATCGGTATTTGTATTGAGTATGTTCGCCATTTGTTCTGCTTCATCTTTACTCTCAAACTCCAAAACTTCACCATGAGAATCTAACATTATGACTGGTAGAAATCTACCGTTTTGAGTCTTAACATGTTTAATGATTACATACATATTTTGTTTCTTTTTACAAATATATGAAACTTATATTAAAAAACAAACCCCCCAATTAAAAAAAGGAGGGTTCAATTAAATATTTGAAATTATTATAACCCTGTTTTATATTTCTGAGTTGACCCACTATAATTTATTTTGACTTTTTTTAAGTCTCCTTGTTGGTTGTATTTTGATACGATTTTGCCTCCATCAATTTTTTGAACATTTCTTCCAACTTTACCTTGTGGGTTTAATAGTAATGATACTCCTTTTCTTGCCTCCTCTTGGGAATTGTAACCTTGACCATTATTTGTTGCTGAAACATAATAACGACTACCTGAATTAAACATCTCAATTTTACCGTTTGAAGTGTTGTGATATTGAACATAAAATTTGCCTGCTGGTATTGTTGTAAAACCTTCTCCACATGTATTTCCACTGCTTTGTATTACTTGACCTTTGAATAAATTTCCTCGAGGTTCTCCATCCCATCTACATAAGGTTTTTTCAAGTTTCATTATATAAACATTTCCCACCCCTTCTACTTGGTCTTTGAATGGTCCTTCAACTTTAGTAAATTGTTCAGACAACACACTTTTTTTAAATCCTTCATGTAAATTAAGGATTCTATTTTTTTCATCTTCTGAAATTAAAAACCTTTTCATATTACATCCCAATAATTAAATCATTTGGGTCAAATTCATGACTCCCTTTGATTTTGTTTTCCACCTCATCGTACATATATGATTTTACAACGGCCGTTATCATTTGGTCCGTCTGAGCGATTTTTGATTCCATCCAATCTTCAAGTTGTTCACCTTCTTCCATTAACTCCCACATTTTATATGCTAAAGTTGCAATGGTAAAAAGTTGTTGTTTTGCCATGTAAGAACCTTCTTCTTTGTTCTCTTTCATTTGTCTTACAACTTGTTCAAGTTGTTTTTCTGTTATAATTATTTTACTCATGATATTGTTTTTATTATAAACAAATTTTTTCATCTCTAGCCGTTATAATAATTCTATCAACACCTTCTTGTCCAAGTAACACCCTTTCAAGTTTAATAGATGTGGCTCCTATATTTTTTTTGTATTTATTTAAATGTTCTACAACCATATAAACTGTGCATGTATCTTTTTTAGGTTTGATGTCGAACTCTAAATGTAATTTATCATAAACAATGTTTTTGTTTGATGGTCTCTGAGCTTCACATATATTACCAATATAACAAATAGACCCAACTGGTGAATAAGGTCCTCTTTTTCCACCCTCACCAGCAGTCATCTGAAATCTATCTCCCTTTTTAAAATTGTACTTTTTTAAAAAGGATGTAAATTCCTTAGGTAATTGGTTAGTCGCATTATTTAATGAATCTGAAGCTTTTTTCAAACCTGCAGATAACACATCACCAATACCATCTTCATTTATTATATTTTTAATTATGCCAATTAATTCTGATTCAGTTAATCTAATTACTTTTTTCATTTTATATTAATTTGTTTTTTATTACCATGTTCTACATGCCCAATATCTTGGTTTCCATCTTGGACCTGGATTATCACAATTGTGTCTTGCTCTAAATGAACGTCTTCTTGCAGGATTGTTCTTTTTAATAACCATTCTTTTACCGTGTGCTGATTTTCCACCAAAACCAAAGTTTACTTTAACAACCTTTCCTTTGTCGTTTTTAACATAAACTTTAAACTTCTTAATATCTCCTTGCATGATTTTACCAAGTTGAACTTTTCTTCCTTGATACTCAGCTTCATGAAGTAAATTAACATCCTCTACTGAACCGTAAATGTCTTCATATAAGAATTCATTTTCATTTAAGAATTCCTCAACTAATACTCTTCTAATTATTGATTCTATATTCATATCAATAAATATCATAGAAATAAAAAAAGGTGAAGTCTCCTTCACCTTAATTTTGGGCCGACATTGAATAATGTCAACTTCTCCACCACCTTGTTTTAAGAACAAGGAAACTACATTTCAAGTTTGGACTTTGCAACTACTACATCACTCATCGAAACTTCTTGTGTTTGACCTAAAATCAAACACTCCTTTAACATTCCGCTTGGGACGTGAATGAAAAAGTCTTTGCCGTTGTATGTGGTAAAATTATTACCCAATGCAACTGCTGTGTGCAACATTTTTAAGAACATTTGGTGTTGTATTTCATCCAAGAAAGTTTCAGAAATTAACTGACCGTGTGTTGGGTGAATTACTAATATACTTTTTACTGTTGCCATATCGTTTATTATTTCTACAAAGATAAAAAACTTATTTGTATAAACCAAATAAATTATTGGTATTTATATTTAATTTTTGAAACGGTCACAAGTGAGCTGTAATGACGAGTATCAATTCCAAAATATTTTAATTCATCTATTACATATTTTTCATAAGAAGAACGGTAGTAGTTATTTGTATTTCTAATACCTCTACCTAAATCGTATCTAACACTATATTTTGAACCGGAATACTCCATATAAGTTGACTCAGTAATATCGACTTCAATGTCTACCTCATAACAAAATTTGTTGTTACCTTTCCAAGAAAATCTGTTTTCGTATTTTCTAACAGATGTAATTTTAATTTTACCCCCCAAAAGCATTCCTCGGTGGTCTTTCCAACCATCTGGTCTACCATCAGTGATGATAGTCATATCTTTCACCAACTTCTTGATGGTTTTTATTTCTTTATCCTTGATTACGTATCCTTGTTTGTTTGCGTTTCCCATACCACAAAGATATGAAAAAAATTTAAAGCACAAAAAAATGGATAAGAAAAAAATCCTATCCATCAATATTTTTTTGCCGGTCGCTCCATAAAAAATAAAAACCTGAGATTACAGTTTTTAGTGAGGTATCTTTTGAAGTATTATTGTTTCCCTTCGTATCCACTTCCTTTTGAGAAGTAATCCTCAATGACGGTCTTTTAGGTTTACCACTCCTTGAGATAACAGTTACTCTCTTACTACTTGACTCTCCTCGAGGATGCCTCCCCAATTAGTCCTTGCGGGACTAGAGGTGTTTGGTAAGAATATCGTTAAACTTGCGGTTTAGACGATGCAATGAACGGCTCATTACTATGTAGTCACCTTTCACTGTTACCTGACGGACACTTTTGCTTATCGTTCGTTAATTATTGGAATAATCAATTTCCATAAGTTTTGTGTCGTGGATTGTAGAAGTAGTGGTCCGTCACGGGCTTCGTTATCTTTTGAACAACGAAATACTCAACTACTCCTTGAAATGTCCCCATTTCCATATTTTTAGACTACTTCATTACAGGGTTTTGGTAAACCGACGTAAGGGAAGTTAGCGACACCACTCGTTCTTCTTCTTACCTCGCGGTACTTCCGCTTGGTTTTAAGTAACCTATCATATTGAAACACGCAATATTGAAGTTGGATAACATCAAGTTTTGCAATATTCCTACGGGTTATTCCTATTGGTGTTCCCACCTCAAATAGACGACCCACACCGCCTATTCATTTTGCCTCATTCTTTACAGCGTTGCCCTCAATACTAAAGCCAAAATGGTATCCCGCTTGTGTACTCGACCTCGATTACTCAAGGCGCAAACCCAACACACTTAAGGGTTCACTTTATCCTACTTTCGTAGTTTATTTTAATGGACTATACACAGCCCAAAGAACTCTATGTTTTTAAACTTCAAAGAAAAGGGGGTTAATCTTTTTTTTTAAGTTCAAACTGAACATTTTGTTCTAATTTCAATCTTTTCAAAGAACGTTTGTGATTTGAATACCGAGTATCTTTCATCACCTATAAGTTTCAAATCTTTTACAAATTTAGTTTTTTAATTTGAAACTGTCAAACCTTTTTTAAACTTTTTCTACAAAAACTTTATTGGTTCCATATTGTTGAGCTCTCGCCATTGCAAAAACTTCATTAGAAGTATATAACTTCTGTCCTTTATCGTTGTAGTAATAAAAAATCTCTACAATCGACATTTCAGTGTTTTCACTCATAAAAGTGTTTTTAAGGTTAATATTTCAATTCATCATTAGGACTTTTCCTAATTGTTTTACAAATCTAACTATTATGTTTCGATATGTCAATAAACCAATAAAAAAAATTTGATTTTTTTGTAGTAATTATAAATATACCATTCCTAATCAAAAGTTCATTAAATTTTAATTTTTTTTCAAAGTATTTATAATATATGAAAATCAACATAAACGATAACACATTCAAATGTAAAGTTTGTAATACCGCTGACTCAATAACTTCAGGTATGATGAATCAAACATTTAATCACAATTTTAATGGTATGATGTTTATGATGCCAAAAAAAACTGAACAAGAATTTTGGATGTATAATTGTCTAATTCCTTTAGATATTATTATGATTGATGGCGATACAATAACAAAAATTAACCATAATTGTCAACCTTGTGATGACGAATCAAACTGTGAATATTACTCAGGTTACGGTGATAGAGTTTTAGAAATCGAAGGTGGTAGATGTAATGAGTTAGGTATTAAAGAAGGTGATAAAATCAGAACCTCTTTGTTTTAGTTATTTTCAATCTTCTTGTTAAGGATGTCAACAAATGCGTCTTTCATTTCTCTTACCAAATCTGAATACGTTCTTGCCTCTTTTTGGTTCGGCACATTTTCAACATCAATACCTTCTCTTTTCATTTGGTTAAGTGCTACTTCAATTTGTTTTTCAGACAATTTTCTAAATCTTAGAAGTTTTTGTCTAATGTCTTTAATAAAGTTATTACTACCTTCGTAAAAAGCAATTGGTAGTGTTTCTACAGGTAAATCTTTGGTGTAAGGTTTATCATACCCACTATATAAGAAGTTGATTCCTGATATGTTTGTAATACATTTGTGTCCTCCTGAGTTTGCCTTTAAGAAGTCATAACCATTAATGGTTTGTTTTTCAGGGTCGAATGAAGGCATTTTACCATAAAGTGCCATCATATCTTTTGATGTAAATCCTACTGACTCTGGTGTTGCTTCTCTTTCTGCAATCTTTTTGATTATTTTAAAACTTAATACTTGTTTTTCTAATTCAGGTTTAAAAATTTCCAATATTTCGTCTTTAATTTCACCTAAATTTACTCCTTTAAGTGCTCTTTCTTCTTTAAATGGATTACAAGACGCTTGAACCATACCAACTTGTCCTCCAAGACCAGTAACTAAAAAGTCAGCATCAGGATGTAATCTAAATGGAACGTATCTATCATATGAACCTTTTTTCATACTACCAAGTCCAAACTGAGAAATAACATTACCTGTTTTTTCAATAACACCTTCTTTTTGTCTTGCCTGTAAGAATTTTTCTTGGTTTTGTGTCATAGTTTCTACCGTGGCATAACCTTGTTCTTTAGCCATAGCCTTAATATTGTTTAAAATACTAAGTAATGTTGGTTTTGATTTCATTACCAAAGTTTCCAAGAAATTAGGATTATTTTTGTAAGCCAACAACAATTTGTTAACCACAAGTCCCATCATCATTTTATTTTTCTTCAACGAACTATCTTTATCAAACTTATATAAGAAGTTCATAACCATTTCAGGTGTGATTTTGTTTACTGCGAAGTTTGCAGAGTCTACTGTTGATATCAACATAATATCATCAGATGGGAAAATTTCTTTAGGGGATATCACTTGTGAAATTGTTTCAACATTAGACCTTGCGTGTCTAAAACTTGTTGCAGTATCATCTTCAACTCCTGCTTGACTATCATGGTGGTCTGTATGTATAACAAACATTGGTTTCCCGTGTGCAAAATCTACAAGAACCGGCATTACGTTACCTTCTCCTTCTGGTTTTTTAATTGCAAACTCTTTTGAACCATATTGAATCACTTCACATTCAACTACATCAATACCATGTTGCTCCAAATAGTTCTTCATGGCAATCGCAGTTGTTACACCATCTAAGTCTTGATGAAAATAAATTTTAGCCTTTTTATATCTTTTAGCGAGATTATTAATATCTCTAATACCTGATTCTTTAATCAGCATTTTATATTGGCTTTCCGTTATAATAATTTTCATACTAATAAATACCCCGTAAAATAAAAAAACCCAATTAAATTGGGTTTTCAGTTATTGTTTCAAGTGTCTTGAAGTAGTCAACTCTTGTCTGTGATATTTTTGCGTAGTTTTCACTTAATTCTATACCTAACCATCTTCGGTCCAATACTTGTGCGGCAACTAAACTAGTACCACTACCTGCAAATGGGTCTAATATTATATCGTTCTTGTAGGATAATATTTTAATCGCTTTGGTTGGAATGTCCATCGAGAACGTTGCCTTGGTGAGTGATTTAGTATCTGCAAAGTAATTCCACTGACCAAACACAAGTTCCATAAACTCTTTCTTATCGTTTTCTTCATAAACTG
>Ga0315904_10012391_pt1 | contig 10774 bp, 19 predicted proteins | sample LakEriMetagenome_6_FD_203529 | JGI IMG/M metagenome (GOLD analysis project Ga0315904, IMG submission 203529) | Freshwater fungal communities from buoy surface, Lake Erie, Ohio, United States - Buoy 12 MA120 | ecosystem: Environmental > Aquatic > Freshwater > Lake | place: USA: Lake Erie, Ohio... | reverse complement strand
GCGCATTTGCAATGCCAACCCCTGCTGAATACTTAGCAGCAATGCACGCTGGCGGCGACACATTCCAAAACGTCAACGCTGCATACAAAGAAGCAGTGCGCTCACAGCAGACAGCATTGCAAGCAGCAGCTGGCGACGTGCTCACAACTGACACGCCAGGCCTTTTGCCAGTGCCCGTTCTTGGCCCATTGTTCCAAGACCTTAACTTTGTGCGCCCAGTCGTTAGCGCTTTTGGCGCTCGCGCAATGCCAAACACACCAAGCAAAACTTTTATCCGCCCAACCATTACCACGCATACCAGCGCAGCAACGCAGACTGAGGGCTCAGCAGTAAGCGCAACAACAATGGTTATTGCGTCTAACACAGTTACAAAAACAACTGTTGCCGGCCAGGTCACCTTGACAATGCAAGATATGGATTTCACAGACCCATCGTCTATGAACCTTATTCTTAACGACCTTGCAGGTGAGTACCTCATTGCGACTGACAACATTGCAGCTGACAACTTGGTAGCCGGCAAAACCGCTTCAGGTTCGACATGGACTGTTACCGCTGACAACCCAACGTCACTTATTAACGCTTTGTATGACGCAGCGCGCGAAATTACCGAGGACAGCAACTTTTTCCCAACACACCTTTGCGTGTCACCTGACGTCTGGGAGAAATTGGGCGCTCAGCTCGACGGCTCAAAGAGGCCTATCCTTGGTTACACCACAAACGGCGTCATTGGACAAAACAGCATCGGTCGCGTAGGCGGTCTTGCTTACACTGGCATGGACGTAATGGGCCTGCAGCTTGTAGTTGACAACAACTTCGCTAGCGGCACCATGCTTGTGGTCTACGCACCTGGGTATGAGATCTACGAAGCACAGCAAGGCATTTTGAGCATTGCAAACCCATCTACGCTCAGCCGCACATTCTCCTATTACGGCTACTTTGCAACATTTGTTGCCAAGTCGAGCTTTATCCAGGGAATCGTAATCGCCTAATTAGAAAGGCGGTGCAGCTGTGGCTGTATACGGAACACAAAGCAAACAACTGCTAGACAATTACGCAGTTATACAGACGCTGACACCCACAGAAATAGTTGTGGGCCAGCAGATAACCGTTGCCAGTCTGGGCGCGCCGTTTAACGGCACGTTTACTGTGCTTGACATCCCGTTGTATGAGTACATCGGCGTTGACGGCCAGTCAGGCGCGCTTATGTTCAACGCAAACGTGCCAAGAGAAAACCAAGTGCTGTTTGCTTGCACTGGCGCAGACGTGCTTTATACCGTTGTATATACCGGCACTGTCACATATACGCAGTCATGTTCTTGGATTACAGCAGCACAACTGGAAACGTATCTGGGCGTAGACATAGCAGACCCATCAGACGATCACACACTGCTGACGCAGGCCCGCAACGCTGGCAACGATTTTTGCTATCGCCGTAGGCAGGAGTCAGGCTATGCCGATTCGTTGAGCGTCTCGCCTGGGCACGACGTCACGATGGGCGTGCTCATGTATGCGGCGGCCTTGTGGCGTAGTCGAGGCAGTACTCAAGACACCTTTGCAACCTTTGACGGCATGGGCCAAGCAAACGTAAATGCCATGACCCCAGTTATTAAGCAGTTGCTAGGCATTGACCGCCCACAGGTTGCCTGATGGCTTACACAGACCTGTTTAACGAGGCAATTGCTGACGTCACGGCCACATTGCAAGCGGTTACAGGCCTGCGCGTCGTAAACGACGCTACAAAAATAGTGCCTAACTGTGTGTTTCTTGACGCGCCAAGTTTTGAGACCATCGCCGGCAAAGGCAACATTGTGCGCATGACATTTCAAGTCAAGGTCATCGGCACAGGGCCAGCAGGCCTGCCGGTACTGCAAAAACTGTTGAGCATCGCAGCCAGCGTGCTGGCAAGCCCAATTATCGTCATGTCAGGCCAGCCAGGTGCAGTCGAAATGGGCGGGGCGACCTACCCGTGTTACAACTTGCAAATGGCTTTACAAGCACAGACAACATAAAAGTGTTACTCTTTACCCATAACGAAGTGTTACCACGGGAGACAAAATGGCAACTTCAACATATCTAACGAACCCGACAGTGAACCTTGCGCCCACAACTGGCGGCGCTAAAGTCGATTTAACCGACCAGTGCCGTAGCGCAACCATTACCCTTGGCGTTGACAGCCTTGAGGCAACAGCCTTTGGCGACACAGGCCACCGTTTCGTGCCTGGCTTGCAGACCGTTGCCGTAGACCTTGAAATGTACCTGTCATACGGCGCTGGAGAAGTTGAGGCAACCCTGTTTGCAAACTTAGGTACTGGCACAACAGAGTTGACTATTTCGCCATCTGGCACAGCTGAGAGCGCAAGCAATCCTGAGTACACGATCATTAACATGCAGCTTGTTAACTTCACGCCCATTGCCGGCGCGGTGGGCGAACTCAGCATGGTTACCGCGTCGTTTGTAGGCGGAACCTACGCGCGCGATATCACAGCACCATAAACAACCCGACGCAAGGCGGCAGACATGCAAATAACATTAAAACTCGATACGGGCGACGGCCCGCACCAGGTCACAACAAACCTTTGGTGCGCTGTGCAATGGGAACGTAAATACAAGCGCAAAATGTCAGACTTAGCGCAAGGCATCGGCGCGGAGGATTTGGCTTATCTTGCGTGGGAGGCCAGCAAAAAAGACGGCATCACAGTGCCAGTTGTTTTTGATGACTTCATAAAAAAACTGGTAGCAATGCCCGAAGTTGTTGAGCAGGAAGACTCAAACCCTACGCAGGCGGCTACAGACTAGCTCTTTGTCATCTTCTTTTAGAGACTGGCTTTTGGCCGCCGAACATAGAATTTTTGAGCGCTGACCTGAACACTTGCATTAGTATTATGAACAAAGCAAGGCAGCAACGATGACAGCGACAGTTAACACAGAACTTGTGGGTATCCGAGAGGCTGTGGCTGCGCTGAACAAAATTGAGCCTGGGCTACGCAAACAGTTTGCTGCAGAACTCAATCAGATAGCCGCGCCGGCAATACAGGCCGCCCAGCAGCGCTACTCGACTTTAGGTGTGCCGTTGTCTGGCATGTCTAAGCCTTGGTCTAGCAATGGCCGTAAATTGTTCCCATATGACCCTGTAAAGGCGTCTAAGGGCGTCAAAGTCAAATTGGATACAAGACGCAACAACAACGGCGTTATTGTCATACAGCAGACTGACGCAGCCACCGGCATATTTGAGACCGCGGGCCGACGCACCAGCAACAACCTTGCAACCAATCTGGGCAACACGCCACAGCAGGGCCGCACCCGCATTTTTGGGCCAGCCGTTTACAGCCAGATACGCGCGATTACAGTCGAGATAGAGCGCGCGGCGTTGCGCGTCGTTAACAAGGTCAATAGGGAAATGCGATGATTTCAATACCCATTATTAGCGATTTTAACGACAAGGGCATAAAAAGCGCTATCCGCGAATTTAAGCAGCTGGAGACCGTCGGGCAAAAAGCGCAATTCGCCATTAAAAAAGCGGCTGTACCAGCGGCCGCAGCATTGGGCGCTGTAACTGCTGTTATTGGCGACAGCGTCAAAGCAGCAATAGAAGACCAGGCGGCACAGGCTGGCCTTGCTCGACAAATTAAGGCAAGCACTGGCGCCACTGATGCACAAGTGCAATCTGTCGAGTCTTACATTTCTAGCCTCGCTAAAAGCGCGGCAATATCGGACGATGAGGCGCGGCCAGCATTTCAGAAGTTAGTCGTTGCCACCAAAGATGTTACAAAAGCGACAGAGTTAATGAACTTGGCGACTGACGTCGCGGCGGCGACAGGTAAACCGCTGGTCGATGTCAGCGAGGCATTGTCAAAAGGTTATGCGGGAAATATGAAAGCGTTAGGCGCGCTTAGCCCAGAGATCAAAGCAATGATCAAAGACGGCGCCAGCCTTGCCGACGTGCAAAAAGTATTAGAGGCAAACTTTGGTGGTGCCGGCGAGGCCGCAGCAAACACAGCTGCAGGAGGCATGAAAAAACTAGGCATTGCATTTGGCGAAACCAAAGAATCAATAGGCCAGGCCTTTTTGCCGATCATGGAAAAATTGTTACCCGTAGTGCAAAAGTTCTCAGACTGGGCAGAAAAAAACCCAGAGTTACTTGCAGCTGTAATTGCCGGCATGGGCATTTTGGCTGGCTCAATTCTTGCTGTAAACGCAGCAATGATGCTGAACCCAGCGGTAGCGATAACTGCCGGCATTCTTGCTTTAGGCGCGGCTGTAATCTACGCATACAAAAAATTTGAGGGCTTTAGAGAAGTTGTGCGCGTCGTAGTTAACGCTATGGCGGGCTACATCGAGGGCATGGTAAACGGATTTATCAAAGCAATTAACCTTGTGATTTATGGCCTAAACCTTGTTAAGCCAGGCAAAGACATAAAAATGTTGCAAGAAATAACTATAGGCCGCATGGCCGAGCCAGTTGAGCCAAGCGACCCAGGCCGCAACGGCAGCGCCAATATTGCCGAAAGAAACAACAACATAAACATAAGCGTTTATGGCGGCGACCCTAACCAAGTAGTCGAGGCGTTGCGCTCATACATGCGCCAAAACGGCAGCGTGCCAATCAAGGTAAGCAACATCTTCTAATGGCAATAGTTCAATACCAGGTAGAGGTCGGCGCGACTTACGCAACGCTTACAACTGTTGTTGCCAACGTGCAAAACGTGTCTTTGACGTATGGTCGGCAAAAGCCTTTGGACGCTTACAGCGCCAATACAGGCAACGTGGTTTTGCGTTACCCGACCGGCTACACAACCCCCAATGCCCTTTTTGTCACAGGCACTTGGTTGCGCATATCCGTGAGGCTTGGCACGTCTGGCACATATCGCCAGCTCTTTGTTGGTCGCATAACTGACGCAATGGTGCAGTACGGCATCCCCTATTCTGGGGGCGTCGGCAACGCAGACTTTGTGACTTTGAGCTGCGAGGGAAACTTTGCAGCCTTTGGTCGAGTGCAAGGCAACAGTTACGCAATGACAGCCGGCACTTTGAGCGCGCAAGCAGGCCAGTGCGCAACACAAACAGGACTGAATGTCAGCACCACCAGCGCATTTGGTGGTACTCAGGCATTCCCAGCCACAACGATTAGTGGCACCTGGGGCGACTGGGTAAACAGGGCCGTACTGACAATGAACGGCAAGCTCATTGACATCAGCGACGGCATTTTGATGGTTAACGCATACCGCAAAATTGCTGGTTTTTACGGCAATTTCAGCGACACCACAAACGACGCCAGCAACCATATTTTTGAGCAAATATCGTTTAGCAGCTTGGCAGACAGTTTTTACACACAGGTAACTGTTGACCCAGAATCTTTTGGTGAGGCGACGGTACAAACAGGCGTTGCACCATTTCGCACGTATTTAGTCAACACGTTAAACAACTCGACTAGCCAAGCAACAGACTTTGCTAATTACCTGCTGTCTACTTACAGCACAGCAACGCAACGCATTTTGAGCGTGACCTGCAACCTAAGCGCGCAAAATGGCGACATACCGTCTTATGGCATGGATCAGATCGGCTCAATTGTCACAGTCACGTTTCGAGGCACCGTGTTTAATTGTTTGCTGGAGGGCGCAACTTTTAGCGGCAACCCGTCACTGGCCAGCGCCACGTTTTACCTAAGCGCGCAAGACCTAAACAATTATCTAACGCTTAATGATGCCGTTTATGGCAAACTAGATAACAACAAATTGGGGTACTAAATGGCTATAAAAACTTTTACGACTGGCGAAGTGCTTACCGCTTCAGACACAAACACTTACCTTGCAAACAGCGGGCTTGTGTATGTGGCACAAGGAACCGTTGCAGCCAATACAGCATTGAATTTTACAAGCATTTTTACTGACGCATTTGTAAACTACCGCGTCGTTTTTACACCATCAGCAAGACAAGCAGCCGCACAAAATACCATTAGTTTGCGAGTGCGCTCAGGCACTACAGACCTTGCCGCAGGTTCTAAATACCAATGGTCACGCATGTTTTATTATCATGCTGGCAGCGGTTCATCAGGCAGCGTTGCAGCTAATGAAATACAATGCAGCGACACAAATGCAGGTTTTGTGGCTTTTTCTTTTGACATTTTTGCACCAAAAGTTGCACAAGAAACATTTGTGACAGGGCAAACATCAGCGCAACAAAACACTGCCGGGCCGTTTTTGTTTGGTATCAACTGGGGCGGTTACGTAGACAACACCACGTCTTATGACGGGTTTAGTATTATCGGAAGTAGCAATTTTTCAGGGACAGCGAGGGTATATGGCTACCGACAAATTTAATTTTACAGCTGTAGAAGTCAACGGTTTGACAGGCGAGGTTATTGAGCGCGAGTTGACAGCTGACGAAATAGCAGAACTACCAAAGGCCCCAGATGTTGTGGCGAGCTAGTTTTGTGGCGCTTTTGTTTGCGTCAATACTTCTCGCCTGTGGAAACCGTGAGCGAGTCAACTGCCCGCCACTAACCAAAAACAAGGCCTTGCGCGCAGCAACAACCATCACCGTAGACACCGCCAGCGTAGGCACCACTCGACAAGCCATTGAGACTAAATGCCTTTGATACCAGCGCCTCGACGACCCGAACGCATGACCAGCGAGGAAATAAAAGCCCGCCTAATCTTCATTGTTGCTTGCGCGCTGTCCGTAACTTTTGTGGTCTCAACACTTGCATTGCTTTACGGCCTGCTTTTCGTGACCCAGCCACTTGAAGTATCAGACAACGACAAAAGCGCCTGGGCGACCTTGCAGCCATTGTTGCTTTTTCTTACTGGCTCGCTTGCTGGCCTGCTCAGCGCAAATGGCTTAAAAGATAAACCGAAAGGCAAAACCGATGAATGACGACGACAAAAAAGGCTTACTTAAAATTGTGCGCCAAGCAGCTGCAAACCTTTTGCATCGTATTGCTGACATTATTAACAAGCCATGAAGTACACCGGCACGACCGACGGCGCAGCTGCAGGCAAGCGCGCCGGCACAGAAAAGTTTGTAGACATCATTTGCAAGAAAGGCTTTAGCAACCTTGGCACCTGGGCCGTAAGAAACATGCGCGGCTCAGACCGCCTGTCAGTACATGCCACAGGTCGAGCAGCCGATATTGGCTACAAAGACAAAGCCACAGCTGCATTGTGGGCAAACTGGCTAGTAGCTAACTACAAGGTTTTGGGCATTGAAGAAGTGCACGACTACGCCGGCACAACTAAGCCTGGCACTGAGAAGTGGGGCCGAGGCTGGCGCTGTAATCGTGACGGCAAGCCAGGCTGGAAAGACTGGACAGAGACCGCTAACGGCGGCTCAGGTGGCGGAAAATGGCTACATGTAGAGCTGACGCCAGCAATGGCAGACAACCCTAATGCTTTTGTTGAGGCTTGGAAAAGCATCCCTAGACCTGCATAGTGCCCAAAACGGCTGACCTTTTGCTAGGGTTTTTGCACCGGCAGAAAAGAGGCATACATGTTTAGAGGCACCTATTAGGCGCATTGTCGTGGCAGTCATGGTCGCCACGCTCACAATTACAGCAGGCCCAGCGCACAGCGCAACACAGCCAGTCAAAGCCTGCCCGAAGTACCATGACGCCATGCGCAAGGCAGGGCTACCGCCTGCGCTATTCAGCCCCATCATGTATCGAGAGTCAAGGTGCGACCCAAAAGCCATTGGCTGGAACTATCAGCCTGGCATGTCGTACAAAGACTGCAAACGAGCGCCAGCGACGCTCTACAAGCGCTGTAGGGCCGTTAGAACGTACGACAGCGGCTTGTTACAGATAAATAGCAGTTGGGTAACTGTGACGGCAAAAGTCTGCAAAACCCGATATGGCGATATGACGGTTTTATTACAGCCAGCCTGCAATTTGGCTGTCGCGGCACACCTGTACAAGACATCTGGCATTGGCAACTGGCGCGCCACAAGCGGCAAACGGTAAATGTCACACCTGCTTGTTTCAATATGTTATGTTGACTCCAAGTACTACGGCAGGAGGAAATATGGAACACCCCAACTTGTTTGACGCCATCGCTGAACGCGATGCAGCAATGGAGAGTGTCGAGGGCAACACAGACAGCAACTGGCTAAGGGCCGCTGACACAGCAGTCACCTGGTTAGCAAAGTCAGCTGTAAACGGTTTCACAACCGATGATGTGTGGCGATACCTTGACAATTTAGGCATGACTGGCCAAGTGCACGACAACAGGGCGCTAGGCCCAGTCATGAAACGTTGCGCTAACGCAGGCCTCATTGTGCCTACAGGCGATTACAGGCCAAGCCACAGACGCCATTGCGCGCCTATCCGAGTATGGCGAGGTATCTGATGCGCAACGTATTTGGCTTATTCGCATTTGTGGGCGTCATGACAGTGTTTACTTTGGTGACATTGTGGGCAGCCGATTGGATACAAAACTACGACGAAACAGGCAGGTGGGAATAATGGGTTTTAACCTTGACGATTATGAACCAGTAGCAAGCAGGCTCGCTCGATGGCTGGAAACTGTTGTGAAGTCTTCAGTTGTGCCTCGCGTCATCACCACATTGCACGCTTACGAGCCTGGCGGCTGGTGCATTTTCAAGGCAGAGCTGTACGAGGGCGACATGTTGATTTCAACTGGCTGGGCCGAGGAACACCACACTGAAAAAGGCGTGAACTCAACAAGCCACATGGAGAACTGCGAAACCTCAGCGATTGGTCGAGCATTAGCCAATGTTGGATATGCCGGCTCTGACGCATCAAAGCGACCCAGCCGAGAAGAAATGCAAAAGGTTGTGCGCTATGAGGGCGACATGAAAATAACAGAGTCAGCAAACGCGCCAAGCGAAAAGCAACTCTGGAAATACAAAAGCGAACTGAAAAAAGCAGGCTTGCTGCCACCCTTGAACATTGCCTCAATGTCTAAATACGAGGTATCAAAAGCAATTGAGGCTTTGGTTAATGGCGAAGTGCCAGCCGAGCCATTAGAGGCGGAGGAGCCATTTTGAGCGATGACCAGATATGGAACGCGTTTATTAGTGCAATACCTGCACAAGACAGGGCGCGTCACGATTTAGAGAATTTCCAAGCGCGCCTGCTTAAGAATGCGTTGCAGGAAATAGAAGACTTGAAACTAGAGATAACGCAACACCAGGCAGAGATTGTGCAGCTGCAAGAAGTGTTGCAGGGCTATTCGAGTCTGTTGCATGACACCAAAGAAGACCGCAACCGATTTCGCGACGACTGGCAAGCAATGGTGCAAGACCTCTCACGATGGAAGAAAAACTAATGGCGATCATGACCGATGAGGACTACTACGAAATAAAGGTTTACCCAAAAGGCAACAGGATTGTGCTCAGATTTGTGGGCGATTGCTGGGATAAATACAACTATGAAATGACCTACAACAGTTACGTTGCGCCATTAGTGCGGCGCTACAGCAACGACTGGATGACCTGGGGCGACAAGATCACACTTACTCACGGCTATTACGTGTGGACATGGGAACCAGCGGTACTCGACATTAAAGGCGACGGCTAATGGTTGCGATTAGCGAGAAAGAATTCCAAAACAAGGTTATTGCGCTGGCCATCATGTACGGCTGGCGTGTTACGCACTTCAGGGCCTCCCAGGTGGGCGGTAAATGGATGACCGCTATACAAGGGCATTCAGGTTTCCCAGACATTTGCATGGCACACCCAGAAAAAGGTTTAGTGTTCGCAGAGCTCAAGACTGAGCGCGGCAAACTAGACCCAGCACAAGTCAACTGGTTACGCACACTTGACGCTGCCGGCGCTGAGGCCTACGTATGGAGGCCATCAGATATGCAATTTATTACAAACCGATTATTGAATGGAGCGCCATTATGACTAAAGACGATGTTGCACACATGGTGAAAATGTTGCGCGGCTTATATCCAGCATCCCCATACAGCCTTGATGAAGACCTGGTTATTACTACTTGGCGCGCTAGTCGAGACTTGCTGCAATACGACACAGCAGACCTGCCAGCAATGTATAAGCAGGTGATGCATAGGCATAAGTCATTTCCAGCGTTGCCTGACGTGTTGTCTATATTGCGCGCCATTAAGAAAGGCCCGATGCAGAAACCTGAGCCAGTTGATATGACTAACTATGTGACAACTGGTTACGGGCCGTCAATGTTTGCCGGCTATGTCGAGGGGCACGCAGAAATGAATGCTGTACTAACAAAACTCGGCCACAAGCCAGTTCAGGCGCTACGTTACGAAGAGTTCATGAAGCTGCACGCGCCAAGCGAGCAGTAAATACACACAACTGAATAACACGCACACAGGCCACGTAGGGGATTGCACTCTGCTGGTTAACACTCGGAAACGAGGGTAGATCACTGCGCGCTAACACGGGATATGCGAGACGTCTAGCGAGGCAGTGAGGCAATGATTAAAAGAAATAGGTAGTTGGGTTGAGGCACCCCGACGGGGGACTAGAGCTCAGTCTGCACACAAACTAGAATGGAACAAATGCCAACCAGTAGAAACCTCCCCCAAAAACTTAGGCAGCAAATACTTGTGCCTGGCGCGCTATGCCATTGGTGCGGAGCCACAGCAACAGAGTGCGACCATCTCATTGAGCACGACAGAGGGGGTGACGATAGTACGAGCAACTTGGTGCCGGCATGTAAACCCTGCAACGCCAAGCGCGGAGCCATATACAAAGCACGCAAACAAGCACACATAATGCAACAAAGAAACGAAATATTAAAAAACAAAAATTCTGATTTTTTTACAGAAAAAATTGAAAC
>Ga0315904_10012385_pt1 | contig 10780 bp, 5 predicted proteins | sample LakEriMetagenome_6_FD_203529 | JGI IMG/M metagenome (GOLD analysis project Ga0315904, IMG submission 203529) | Freshwater fungal communities from buoy surface, Lake Erie, Ohio, United States - Buoy 12 MA120 | ecosystem: Environmental > Aquatic > Freshwater > Lake | place: USA: Lake Erie, Ohio... | reverse complement strand
TGCGAAAGGTGTGGTCGACGTTTGCTGATGCCATAAAGCGTTACTCCGATGCTTCCTCGCTTACGCGTCGGGTTACTGGTCCGATGGCCGGCGGCAATCGGTGGTGTCTGCTAGTAACCCGAACCGTAAGGGAGGAAGCGTCAGTACACGGCCCAGCATCTTATTCCACTCTCGACATGATAGGAAAGTCCGATCGTGCGAACGGTATGGTCGACGGTGGCTGATGCCATTGAGCGTTGCTCTGGTGCTTCCTCGCTTACGCGTCGGGTTACTGGTCCGATGGCCTGTGGCTATCGGAGGTACTGGGTTTATAGATTCCATTTTACGTGTGGGGTCAGGAGCTTTCGATCCTGCCCTAAGAGTACATAGCCAGCCATGCTTGTATTCGATCCAGCCGCGAGAGTCTCCAGGTAGCCACACGCCGTAATTTGAGATGGTAAAGAAAAAAGCCAATGGATCTGATTTCACATTCACCTCCGTATGATTTTTAGCCGTTAGATAGGTTGTAATAAATGTTGTGCTATGACCATCCGACTTAAGCATTTTAAATATTTGGGAGAAAAACACTGTTTTTTGGTTTGTTTTTTTATTTGCTTTTTTGGGTCTTTAGTGACCGGACGTGTCAACCATGTGAAAGTGAAGCGATGATCGAGGGTAAATTGGAGCGATGCACCGTGTGCTGACGCTCCCTCCCTTACGGTTCTGATTACTGGTTGAGGTGCTGATAGCTTATCAGGCTGTGCGTCACGTGCGATCCTGCACCGTGTACGGACGCTCCCTCCCTTATGGTTCGGGTTACTGGTTGAGGTGCTGATAGCTTATCAGGCTGTGCGTCACGTGCGATCCTGTGCCGTGTGCTGACGCTCCCTCTCTTACGGTTCTGGTTACTGGTTGAGGTGCTGATAGCTTATCAGGCTGTGCGTCACGTGCGATCCTGTACCGTGTGCTGACGCTCCCTCCCTTACGGTTCGGGTTACTGGTTGAGGTGCTGATAGCTTATCAGGCTGTGCGTCACGTACGATCCTGTGCCGTGTGCGGACGCTCCCTCCCTTACGGTTCGGGTTACTGGTTGAGGTGCTGATAGCTTATCAGGCTGTGCGTCACTTGCGATCCTGTGCCGTGTGCTGACGCTCCCTCCCTCACGGTTCGGGTTACTGGCGGTAGTAACAGACGCCAGAGATCCAGCGTACCAGAAGGATGACTGGAATGCGATTACCTCAATACAATCCGAAACCCTATGCAGACGTTACGGTCGTCTGGGGAGTAATCGTACCTGCCACCGCAACGCGTGTTGATCGCGCTGCTGTCCCAGGACCCGCCCACCAAAAAACGAGGCGAACCCTCCTGGCCTTCGGCATTTCCCCCCTCCCGGTTTCCCCCTCGATTCACTAGTGAATCTCTATGACCATTGTTGCACCATTCCCACACGTTCCCGTGGAGGTCGAAGAGTCCAAAGGGATTGCATGGGTATCGTTCGCAACCAACAGGCGTCGTGCGCTGAAGATACGGGCCTTTTTTCAGTTCCCCTGAGTCCATTCCCTTGCGATAAGGATAGTTGCCATCGCAGTTGGCCAAGGTGCCGTCGAGTTCATCGCCAAAATGAAACTCCGTCCGCGTTCCGCCGCGACATGCTAGCTCCCAGTTCGAATCCTCTGGCAAACATACCTCTGGCCCAAGCCATTTGCAAAAGGCCCATGCATCAAACCAATCGGTTTGAATGATCGGAAAGACGTCGTCATCGGCGTACTTATGGAAAGCAGAAGCATACTCTGCAATTTGTTTTTTATTGTCCTCCGAACCCTCAAACGCCGGATCGAACTGGCGGTACATCTCGCGGGTGACGGTTGTCGCGGCCACTCGGATGGGTTCGAAACGATGTCTCTCGAACCCCACGATCGCAGGATTGATCCGTGGATCCTGCAACTGCGTGTCCCCTTGGGATTTTGCTGCTTCGTAAGCCTCGATCCACGACTGAGGCGGACACTGAAGAAGAGTACGACTCTTTTCCCAACTGCTGGCTTGCTGCCACCCCGCAAGTGCAGCTTTCCGCTCCTCTGGATCCCATGGAATCGGAACCCGCTTGCCATCGACCAGGATCGTGTCGAATCGTTCCTTGAACTCCGACATCATCTGTCGACTCTTTGCGTCTCGGTAGTTCTCCGCGACCGCGTCTCTGGCTTCCTCGACGTGTTTGATCTTTTTTAAACGCCCCAGCAATAACCGCTGACCTAATGTCTTTCGTTGCTCTGGCTTTAGATCGCGTCCAAGCTGAAGCTTACCGTCGACAAGGAACATCCGTCGCTGCAAAAGGGCATCGTCGTACTCGAACAGATGCCAGGCTAGGTACATCAGTCGCGTTGGACGAATGTCGCGACCTCGGTAAGCCTTGGGTTGCCGGAATAAACAGGACAGCGATCGGCAGGTAACTGCAGGATCGATCACAGCATTTTGATTCACTCCATCTTTTTCTGAATGTGATATGGGTTCTTGTGGCATGTCAATTGCCAACTCCCAAGTCTCCCGCCACTGCGGATGGGTAGCGTAGTTCCAGGCGCAAAGGTTTTCCAGTCGCTTCCTGTAATCGCCTCTATCTAAATCGTCCTGTACAACCTCTGGCAGATCACTTGCATCATCCTTCCCGTAGATATCCCAGGAAGTAGCGTAGCGCGTCAAGTATCGAGCCGCATGGCACTCAACCATCTTGCGGTTCCGGAATACCAAGCCGCGATCATGATTGGCCTCAATCACGCTTCGATGATACAACTCGATGGTCTTGAGAACCTCGATCGCCCAGTTCCATTCTAATTTGGCGCGATCTCGCTCCTCTTCTATTTCACGGTGGTCAAATTCTTCGGCTTCTTCGTACCGAGTTCGGATCTCCTTTGTATAACGATAGAAGCATAGATCCAGAAACCGCTTGACTCTCTCTGTTCCCTCTTCGATCCCATTGTAGTTTTCCATGAGCATCATTTGGAACCCGAGGAGGGACAAGACGTGTTCAAGCACCTGGAGCTTTTCCGCGTCATTATCTATATTGGGCGGGATCTGTATTCCATTTTTTTTCAACCGTGACTCCACCGAATCGAGATTTTTCTTCAACGCACGATCCAGGAGCATGCGAGAGGTAATCAAGTAGAGTTGACTGAGGGTCGCAAAGATCGGAGGGGTGGATTCGGAGCCTTCGATCAATCGCCGAATCATCCAAAGGACCATCGGCAGTCCGAGGATCTCTCCCATCGCCGAACGAGATGCCAGAGTCCTTTGCCAGCGTTCCCCGATGACTTTGCCTTGATGGTCGGGTTTGTCAAAATACTGATCCTGCTGCTCGGGAGTGAACGGGTTTATCCGTACTCGGATCCAGGATCTATCGTCGAAAATCTTCTGATCCGTACGGTGTTCGTCGATCGAATGGACTCGGCTGGTGATGATCCAGTGGCAGTTCTGTCCGTCAGGATCGACACTGTAGGAGTAGACGATCTGCTGGTGATCTTCCTGCGGAAATTGATCGAATCCATCGATGATCACAACCACACGCTTTGACGACAACGCATGCTCGATGACATCCCGAACGAGATTTGCTTGGTCGCGATCCGCTCGCTTGGCCTCGATCTTCAATTGATTTTCCAGCATTTCGCGGAGCGTAAGCAGTCGGCCTGTCGACCCGTATTCGTGAGGCCAAAGCCCTTCGATGCGGATGACCAATGGGGCCGACTTGATTCTAAACAATCGTTCCCAATGATTTGGATCGGTCAGCAGATGAGAGAGCCTATAGCTACAGACAGTCTTACCCGCTCCGGCGTTGTCGTAGAGGACGATGTGTCGATTTTTTCCGGTCTTGCGCAGCCACTCTGGTGCATTGTCCCAAAATCGTCCTTGTAAAGAAAGACCGAGCACGGCAAGCAGTGCATCATCATCGGCACCGGAGGGGACTTGCGTTTCCTCACGCTTGTTGGGGTGGTTGGAGTCGCTTTGGTCGTCCTTCTGTTCCTGATCCGAACTAATTTTGCCTTCGATTCGCAAGTCCTGGGGGATGTAGTATCGAAACCCCAAATCGGCCAATTTGGATTCCGGACCGTTTTCAAGCCCTTCATGCCAGTTCGCGGCTTGAGCCCATCGCTCATGGATTGCTTGGGCATGACGTTCGAGTTCTCGATCCAATCGGTGAGGCCCCATCAGCGAATTGATCAGATCGGTGATTCCACCAACCGGCGTGACCTTGGGATTCTCGCAATGAGGGTGGGCATTGTTCCATTGGTCGTAATTTTTTTGGGTCACGAAGAACTCATCGATTCCATGCTCGACTCTCCAGGCTTGATCGATTTTGGCGACCACTCCGCGGATCGGGCGAAGTTCTAGGTCGTTGGAGCTGATCGGCTCGGATTCATGAGAGTTGTGTCCGTTTTTGAACCAGAGCATTCCGGTGGTCGATTTCCTCGCATCGAGCCTTTGTTCATTCATGGTGGCAATCATGGCAGCGGCGAAGAGCCCGCCTGCGGATAGGCCAGACAATTCGCAGCAAAGGCCCGGATCTTTAAGGGACAATCGGACCACTTCGCCGGATTCTCGGTTGACGGAACTCTTTGAGCATCGAGCAGCGAGCCAAATGCTATTCCGCATGGAGGGCATCAGAGGCGTCACCCCGAAACTCAGTGGATCCAGGAAGCAAGGGAGGACAACGGATTGTTTCTCCAATCGCAGTTTGGAAACTTGGAATTCCAGAACGCGGCCCTTATGATCTCCGGTGACCATTAATGCTTTGGGGGTGTTTTCAAAGACGGGCTTTGGCGAAGGTGCTCCCAGGATGTGGTTGATCAAAGTTTGGATGGTCAACCAGGTCGGTCCTGTGATTCCCGCAGTACCGAATGCACCTCGTTTTGCGATACAGGCGAGAATCCTGTCGCCTGGATCGGTGAAGGATAGGTCTTCTCCTGCGTTTGTAGCAGATGGATCGGACTGTTTACCGATGGGGATTTGGGAGAGCCCCCAGACGTCTCTATGATCGTAGATGCTCGCGGCTTTTTGAATATGCCTAGCAACGGAATCCAAGCGATCATTGGGTGAGTGTGTTTGGTCGCGGTACGCGATGCAAGCCAAAGCGCAGTGGCTGATGGCTTGCGCTAGTTGGTAGGAGACATGGAGGTCATGGTGGACATTCTTTCCGAATAGCGAGTTTAGTTTTGATTTAGTTAGTTCGATCGCCTCGTCGGAACCATCGTTGGCCAAAGCCCAGCGGGTGCAGTCGACCACCGCGATTGTTCCGCGCCAGTGCTTGGCAATCTCGGCCCAGGATTGCAAATCCCAGGCCGCGATGGCAGCATCGAGGGAATGACTAAGAGAGGACGGTATATGATTCATGGATAAATCACCTAATCAATTATCGAACGATTTCACCCGAACGACCCAGTACATGAAATCTCTTCAATGCATGAATTTTGTTCGATTGTCGAAATGCTTCCGGAACCAACGTGGGAAGATTCCATTCAAGTATAATGGACTCTGCGTACTTCCAACTTTCAGATGTCCAGGTTGGAGTTTCATCATCCAACACCCATTTTATGAGAGAGTTACAAAAATCCACGTGACTCCCGAAATCGGTGTGCTTTTCCTTATCGTACACACGGGTTGCCACGATCTGCGCGTGAACCAATAGCCCAAGTCGCTGCTTGAGAGAATCGATGTCACCTGGAATGCCTTCGAAACAAGGAGTCGCGGTAGTCGAACCTAGGAATAGCCAATCCTCTATGAACATAGTTTCTGCCCTAGTAATGCGCCTTTGGATCAGAAGATTCCCAATCGCCGAAAAACAATCGATCCGCATATCGGAAACAGATATAGGTGTATCGTAAGCAGCTTTCTTAACCTTGGTGTCTTTGACAATCCTGTCTTGAAGCCGAGCGATGTCTTGCGGCGTGAGCAAGGTTCGTGGATTGAGCGTATTCGCTCCGGAACTCAATGCTTCTGCTCGCCTATAAACCCACCAAAGTTTGATCCGCTTCTTCGTCCGATTCTGCATTGACCGCACAATACTAGGAGTTCGCTTGGGATGTAATTCCGACGCAATCGCGTTCCGAGTGCCGAGACCCTCCGCTTCATTTTTCTCTTTGACCGATCGAAGGAGTGCATGCTGGATCCCGTTTGGAATACTATGACGTCGAAGCCACGCATAGAACTCGGTCGTCACCTCATCGGACTTGAAATTAATCAAATGAGCTGCCATTTGGTCCAAAGTTTCTGCGTCCTGCAGGTCGAGTATCCCATCCCGCTTCTTCGAATCTATGTTCTCAAAAAACGGTTGATTCCGCTCGTCGTTCCCTTCTTCGCTCATCGGATTGAAGATCGACACTGAGGCAAACGCTTTCGGATACAGCATGTCGAGAACGAATTGGCGCCACGTGAAGATCCCCTCGGGTTTGTAATCGGGTTTGCCTCGCTTGGTGAGTTCAAAACGAATCCGTTCCAATCCCATATGGATGTACTCGTCCCCATGGAAGACGAATTGGAATCTCCTCATTTGCTCACGTATGCGGTTTTCACCGTCGATGGCAAACGGTATGCTAGCGACCAAGATACTGTCAGTCAGAACCGAAGTATCAATCTTTTCGGTATGGATTTTTTCAAGGTCGCTTTTTCCCTCGCTGGCGATTTCAATTGTCCTGGCATCCATCTGTTTCGTGCTCAGGTACGATGCCAACTCGTAATGGATTTTTAACTCTAGGGACCTTCTGATGAAGGAGGATTTTCTTTTGCGATCTACCTCGCCTGATTGATCCTTGAATCCATGCTCCCATGCTTTCCACTCATTGCGGAACCAGTTTGAAGTTGCTGCGTCGACTATCTTTTCCAGATGATGGTGAAACGCAGTTTCGTCGATTGTTTCCTTGGTTAGTTCCAGTAGCTTCAGATAGATTTTCCTCTCCTTAGCCTCTAGCTTGCGTTGTTTGATCAATTCCTTAGTTTGATCGCGAAACCATGAATCGGATGCCGTCTTTGTAGCATTAGCTCGAAAGGAATCTAGGTCCGCCTGTAGATTCAACTCCAAAGCTCTCTTGAGAAGTCTCTGGAAGTGCTCTTTCTCCGAGTGAAAGGTTGAATCGCGGTGTTTGTCGCGAGCATCCTGACGATTCCTCCATCTCCTCAAGCTTTTAGACATGTAGCGGATGATTTCCTGGTCCGATTTATTCCTGAGGTTATCGACATTTTGGTAGATGAATTCCAACGCCCGACTGTTCTCCTGTTGGCTGGCACGTAAACCCGGGGTTTTCGCGAATAGAGTTACATTCCGAGCAATTCCCGTCGCAATCTTGTCTACTTCTTCGGTAGACAGGTCGGTTCCCCCAAATTTCTTCAGTCTTTTACGAATCGCCGCAACCACGCATTTCGACAGGTGATGAGCGGTGGAATCGGAACTTAGAGCGTAGTTTGTGGTATGTCCGTGGGCATCGTTCACTTTCTTATCCGGGGTTCTGACGGCGATTCCTATAAATCTCTGAACCTGCTTGTCTTCGATCGCGGAAGTGAGGCGATCACGGATCGTCTGGTTTTCGCGTTTGGCGATTTTTTCCGCCTGATCGATGGACTCAATAGGATTGTTACGAGGAACGAATCGGAGGATGTGCTGATCCCATTTCGAAGCAATACGACCATCTTGGAACGCGCAAGTGTTGTCTTGCAAATATCCGACGTAGATATGGGAGGTAGTTGGTGCGAGATGCGATGCAGGATTACGAAGGATATCGGCAGAATCTCTTGCCGAGAGTGTCAAGCTAACTGATTCTGGAGTTCCTGACGAATTTACTGGTCTATTCGCATCGAACTTGGCCTCGTAGGTATACCATCGAATTTTATTGAGAATTTTTTCGGAAACGTAAACCAATTGCCCTTCGACGATCCGCTCGACCCGATGCCGCATGGATTGCTTATTGAGTGTATTTGTCTCCAATGCGGTGCACTGGATATATTTCATTGCCAACTTGACCTGCATGCCGTCAGTCAACAATGCGGTTGTGCGGAGCGTAACCGTACAATTCGCGCCTTTCCAATCCACAGTCAGATGTTCGAGGGGTTGTGGAGTAGTACCCGCAGCAAGGCCGAGTTCGGCCAACGACGATTCCTCGTCATCGATATCGGCCGCAAGTTTTCCTTCCCGACTCGTTTCGTAGTTGAGATTCCATGTCCGAGCAGGTCGAACGGGTTCCGGTTCGAACTCACCCGTCACGTTGATCGAAGCATTATCATCGAAGATAGAATTTCCAACGATGAGACTCAGCGGCTTAATCGAAGCTGGGATGTCGAGCAGTACTAATGATGTTCCGCGTACCTCGGACCTTCCCGAAGCACTTTCCTCACCCGACTTTCCTAACCAACGCAAATTCCAATGCGTTGGGGAATTGGTTGGCCCATCAAACGTGAGGATTCCGAGTTGGGACGCGTAGTGATCCTCTGCCCAGCCCTCTTTCTGCTTGCGCCCATGAAACGCAAAGGCCGGCCCTCCAGTTTCCGACTGTTCGATGCCGTTGGAGGCATTTAGAAAGTTTTTGAGGTTTTCTTGACCTACCTCTTCTAATAGCAATTCCGTGAAACTTTTTCTTTGTTGCTTTTTGGACATGTTTCATGCTCCTTACGATTTGGATACGACAGCCTTAGTACATAGAGAGGCTCTTGGATGCACAATCCGTCGAGAAATCGAGATTTGAGTCCTTAGCTTGAGAATTCGTAAAAATTACCAAACGGATTGTCAAATTGCTTGATTTTCATTTAAAAATCCCTTTTTAGTCCCAGCAACAGCTGCATTTTTTTTCGCTCGTGGAGGCTGCCGGACTAGCCACGCTCGATTGGCGGATCTCGGGGATTTCTCCTCGCCAACGGAGCCGAGTCCAAGTCGATGTTCGTATCGAGCCGCTGAGCCAAGCCAACCAAAGCTCGACCCCTAGAGCCGTCACCATGTGATTCAGGTGGTACAAGCTGCCGGCCCGGGATTGGTTCCAAGGGACTTGTCGACCCCGAGCCAGTGATCCCGGAGGTCTCGAAAGGTCGTAGAGTACGTCCTCCAGTGCAGGCATGGCTGGCACGCAAGCCACACATCCCCGGCCTTGCCCGGGTTCAAACAGACGGATGTCACCCGACAAGACTCGAGTGTTCTCCTCCCAAACGATCGAACTCCCTAGATCGATATGAATCGTCTCGAGTTCCCTTGCGAGCAGGGATGTGGCTAGTCGGGCTGAATTCGAGTCGACAAACGAGAACAAGACATCGGGGCGATTGCTCCTTAGATGTTCAGCGGCGATGTCCGACTGGATCGAGTAGGGTAAGCCTCGAATTAAAAGTTCGGGTTGATTCTCGGCAAGCCTGCAAGCCAACTCCTTGGTCTTGTGCTCGCCGACACTCTCGGACCGAACCCATGGCATCCGATCCAGATTCTCCGGCCCGAGTCGATCCGAATCGATCATCGTTAACTTTAAAACCCCGATCGAAACAAGACTGCCTGCCAACGCGATGCCTCCTCCGCCGGCACCGACCATGGCGACTTGTGCATGGCGAACCTTCTCAAATGCATTACGGGGAAGAGCATCTCGAGTGCGCGATGTTCGGATCGACTGGTCGCTACTATTTTCGTCAGCCATCAAGCGGTCGGAAGATTTAAGAGTCAGCATGCCGCTTCCGACCAATGAGACTTCGGAGGGGCTTGACCATTGGCCATCAAGCCACGCCGACAATGTTAGCTTGGCGTGATCCTTTCGATTCAGTTGCAGCAGGATCACTCGCTGAGAACGCTTGGGTGACAACCGCTTGATCAGCGAATCGAGCGATGGGGAGTCGTCTGCGAGCATGACAGCCCAAGTGGTCATGGGTGGGCGTTGCTGACCGCTAGGAAACGGCGAAGTGATTTCCCAGCGGTCGAGAATGAATTCACGACCTTCGAGGGAATCGCGTTCACGAACCCGACAAACAGCAGCAAGCCCTGAGTCGAGTAGTAGCCTTGGGGTTACTTGCAGGAGATCTTGCTGATTGAGGATGACGCGATATTCGTCGGTAAGCGGATCCATGGTATTGAACGATAAAAAGAAAGTGGTGAATGAGCTAAAAAAGCATCTGCTAGTAACCCGATCCGTAAGGGAGCGAGCGTCCGTACACGGCCTAGCATCGCATTGCACGCACTGCGTGATAGGCACTTACGATTGCGCGAAAGGCATTGTGGACGTTGACTCATGAAATCGAGCATCACTCCGGTGCTTCCTCGCTTACGCGTCGGGTTACTGGTCCGATGGCCTGCGGCCATCGTGGCATCTGCTAGTAACCCGATCCGTAAGGGAGGGAGCGTCCGTACACGGCCTAGCATCGCATCGCACGCACTGCATGATAAACGCTTACGATTGCGCGAAAGCTATTGCGGACGGTCACTCATTCAATGGAGCATCCCTCCGCTGCTTCCTCGCTTACGCGTCGGGTTACTGGTCCGATGGCCTACGGCCACTGGTGGCACCTGCTAGTAACCCGAACCGTAAGGGAGGGAGCGTCCGTACACGGCCTAGCATCGCATTGCACGCACTGCGCGATAGGCACTTGCGATTGTGCGAAAGGCATTGTGGACGTTGACTCATGCAATGGAGCATCACTCCTCTGCTTCCTCGCTTACGCGTCGGGTTACTGGTCCGATGGCCTACGGCCACTGGTGGCACCTGCTAGTAACCCGATCCGTAAGGGAGCGAGCGTCCGTACACGGCCTAGCATCGCATTGCACGCACTGCGTTATAGGCACGTACGATTGTGCGAAAGCTATTGT
>Ga0315904_10012379_pt1 | contig 10783 bp, 8 predicted proteins | sample LakEriMetagenome_6_FD_203529 | JGI IMG/M metagenome (GOLD analysis project Ga0315904, IMG submission 203529) | Freshwater fungal communities from buoy surface, Lake Erie, Ohio, United States - Buoy 12 MA120 | ecosystem: Environmental > Aquatic > Freshwater > Lake | place: USA: Lake Erie, Ohio... | reverse complement strand
GGCTTCCTCTTCAGGTTATATTTTGCCGTTCCTGATCTCGTCTACCACGGCCGGGTCCAGCAGGGTGGAGGTGTCGCCCAGGTTTTCCGTTTCCCCTTCTGCGATCTTCCTCAAAATACGCCGCATGATCTTGCCACTCCTGGTTTTGGGTAACCCGGTAACGAACTGGATCTTGTCCGGTTTGGCGATAGGCCCAATGATTCGGCTAACCGTTAACGTTATATCCTTTCTGGACAGTGCCTCATCGCCATGCGAACTCTGGTAGATCACAAAGGCGTAGATACCCTGGCCTTTGATGTCGTGCGGATATCCCACCACTGCGCTTTCCACTACGCCTGCGTGCATGTTGATGGCATTCTCCACTTCTGCCGTTCCAATGCGGTGACCGCTCACGTTCAGTACATCATCCACGCGGCCGGTGATCCGGTAGAATCCATGTTCATCGCGATGGCAACCGTCTCCGGTAAAATAGTAACCCGGGTAGGCGCTGAAATAATTCTTTTTACACCTTTCATGGTCGCCATAGGTTGTAGTGAGTATGGAAGGCCATGGGAATTTTATGCAGAGGTTGCCGGTCACATCATTTCCAACAAGTTCCTTGCCGTTTTCATCCAATAGCACGGGCTGTACGCCAGGCATGGGAAGTGTGGCGTAGGTGGGCTTGGAAGGCGTTACGCCTGCCATATTGGAGATCATCACACCCCCGGTCTCGGTCTGCCACCAGGTGTCTACAATTGGACATCTGGCCTTGCCGATATTTTCGTTATACCAGTTCCAGGCCTCTTCATTGATCGGCTCACCCACAGTGCCCAGCACTTTCAATGAGTCGAGGTGTTTTCCATGGACCGGGCCCAGGCCAAAGCCCATGAGGGAGCGGATAGCCGTGGGCGCTGTATACAGGATATTCACTTTGTATTTGTCCACGATATCCCAGAACCTGCCCGCATCGGGCCAGGTGGGAATGCCTTCGAACAGGAGGGTGGTGGCGCCTGCACTTAAAGGCCCATAAACGATATAACTGTGGCCTGTGATCCATCCGATGTCTGCCGTGCAGAAATGGATGTCACCAGGAGCATATTGGAACGTATTGACGAAAGTGTAATTGGTGTATACCATATAGCCCCCGCAGCTGTGCACCACGCCTTTGGGTTTGCCGGTAGAGCCGGAGGTATACAGAATAAAGAGCGGGTCCGTGGCATCCAACTCCTCGGCGGGGAAATCAGGATTGCCCATGGTTTCCACTTTCTTGATCTCATCTTCCCACCAGACGTCGCGGCCTTTGATCATGGACACAGGGGTGCGGGTACGCGTTAGCACGATCACTTTTTTTACAAAACGGCACTGGATCAATGCGTCGTCGATCACAGTCTTCAGCGGGATCTCTTTATTGCCCCTGAAGGCACCGTCGCAGGTGATGACGAATTCGGCATTGGCATCCATAAGCCTGTCGGCGATGCTCTGGGCGCTAAATCCACCGAAGATCACCGAATGGATGGCCCCCATTCTGGCGCAGGCCAGTACCGCCACAGCCAGTTCTGGCACCATGCCCATATAGATACAGACCCGGTCACCTTTCTTCACGCCGTTATTTTTCAGCACATTGGCGAACTGTATCACCTTGTTATACAATTCGCGATAGGTCAGCACACGATGATGCTCCTCGGGGTCATTGGGTTCCCAGATAATAGCAGGCTTGTTCCCCAGCATGCCCAGGTGCCTGTCCAGGCAATTCTCCGTGATGTTCAGTTTCCCGCCGTTGAACCAGGTAGCATGGTATTCATTGAAATCCCAGCTCAGCACATTGTCCCAGCGTTTGCGCCAATAAAAATGCGAGGCAATATCCGCCCAAAAGCCTTCGGGGTCGTCAACGCTTTTCCTGTAAGCCGTTTTATACTCATCGTACGATTTGATCTGGTAAGGGTATGACATGTCTCAAAAATCTGGGTCAAAAGGTAAAAGTAAAAAATTCGTTTTCAGTATTATTCTTTAATTTTTGTGCGCAAAATGAATAATAAAGATAATGATGCCAGGGGTATCTGGAAGGTGATCGGTGCATCTTCTATGGGGACACTCATTGAGTGGTACGACTTTTACATATTCGGTAGTCTGGCCACCGTGATTGCTGGCCAGTTTTTTCCAAAGACCAATCCAACAGCAGCCCTGTTGAGTACATTGGCCACTTTTGCCGCGGGCTTCATCGTCCGTCCTTTCGGGGCCTTGTTCTTTGGGCGGCTGGGGGATATCGTTGGCAGAAAATATACTTTCCTGCTCACCCTGGTCCTCATGGGCGGATCCACATTTGCCATAGGCCTGGTCCCATCTTACGAAACCATTGGGTTTGCCGCGCCCGTCATCGTTCTGTTGCTCAGGTTGCTTCAGGGCCTTGCTCTTGGCGGCGAGTATGGGGGTGCCGCTACGTATGTGGCGGAACACGCACCGCCTGGAAGAAGGGGATTCTATACATCTTGGATCCAAACAACTGCTACGCTTGGTCTGTTTGTATCGCTCGGCGTGATCCTCATCACCCGTCATGCGCTTGATCCCGACCAGGCAAGATCGATCGAGAAGTTTAATGCGTGGGGTTGGCGGATCCCGTTCCTGGTGTCGATACTGCTTGTTTTGCTCTCCATCTATATCAGGATGAAGATGAAGGAGTCTCCGGTATTTACGAAACTGAAATCGGATGGCAAGGTGGCTACTAATCCTTTGAAAGAAAGCTTTACCCATCGTTCCAACCTTAAAATGGTATTGCTGGCCTTGTTCGGCGCTACTATGGGCCAGGGTGTGGTTTGGTATACGGGTCAGTTCTATGCCCAGTCATTCCTGGAGAATGTATGTAAGATCAATTTTGATCAGAGTCGAACGATCCTCATCTGGGCCATCCTGTTCGGAACGCCATTTTTTGTGGTGTTCGGTAACCTCAGTGATAAGATCGGCAGAAAATGGATCATGATGACGGGTATGTTGCTGGCTGTTGTTTTATACAGGCCCATTTACCGCGAGTGTTATGAGATCAGTTCGGCATTCCTGGTGGACGGTTCGGTCACACTCCCCACGCAAGAATATTGGGAGCTTGTGTTATTGGTGTTTGTACAGATCATTTTTGTCACCATGGTATACGGTCCTATTGCAGCATTCCTGGTGGAACTGTTCCCCACACGAATCAGGTACACTTCCATGTCGCTCCCATACCATGTGGGTAACGGCGTATTCGGTGGACTCACGCCATTCATAGCAACCTTATTGACCACGATATATACGGGCGACAAACTGGTTGGTTTATGGTACCCCATCATCATTGCATCTGTTTGCCTGGTGATCGGTTTGATGTACCTGAACAATAACATTGACCCCGATGTAAACGACTGATGATGGAAAAGATCAAACAACTGATGGGTATTGTATGGATCGCATTGGGTCCATTGGCCATGATATTCCTGATCGGCACCGCCATGTCCGAGATCAGTAAAAAGCCGGTGATTGACACGTATATCCAGTGGGGTGTTTTTGTGGTCGTTTTCATTCCCATTGCCATTGGCCTGATGATCTTTGGATACTTTGCATTCAAGGGCGACTATCATCATCCCCTGCCCATTGATTCTTCTTCCCTGGAAGATTAGTTGTTGTGTTATCCACCCGACACGGGATGATCGGCGATTCCGGAGTAAAGCCTGCTACAAGTTGTCTTCCCGGGTTGGCAATGAAGAAGCTTAACGAAGTTGTGCGTGCACGAGCAGGAGCGCCCATTAATATTTACCTTTGGGCATGCGCTTACGAGTTTACCTGATCGTATCTGTTTTTCTTTTCTTCGTATCCTGTTCAAAGGAAAATGTCCAGCAACCCGGCACCCCAGGGCCAGATCTTAGCGGCATTACCAAGCTGATGAATGACTCCGTGGCCAGCCGTTTCGGTGGCAATGCATATGTTGCCATTAAGGTGGGCGATAAGCTGATCTATGAGAAAAGCTACGGAGGCTATGATGGGAATACGGTGCAGTTTATTGCGTCCTGCTCTAAATGGCTTTCTGTTGCACTGGTCATGACACAGGTGGACGAGGGTAAATTATCACTGGCCGATACGGTAGGTAAATTCCTGCCGGTTTTCTCTGCGAGGGGAAAGGGAGGTATGACCATCAGGCAGTTGTTGTCTCACACATCAGGTTTTCCCGGACAATCTGCCCGGGGTTATGAGCGCGAGTTTGGCCTGAGCCTGGCTGAGTCGGTAGACTCCATTGCCTTGAGGGTTCCGCTGGTAAATGTACCGGGAACTTTTTTTGACTACGGAGAAGTGAGTATGCAGGTGGCCGGAAGGATCGCTGAATTGGTTTCCGGGAAAAACTGGAATGCTTTATTCAATGAGAAGATCGGGCAGCCTTGCGGGATGGCATCCACCAGCTATGGATTGGGCATCAATCCCATCATTGGCGGGGGTGCAAAAAGTTCTCCGAACGATTATTTGAAGTTCCTGTCGATGATCCTGAATAAAGGATCCATCCTGGGGAAACGTGTTCTTTCTGAAGCCGCAGTGGATGCTATGGAAAGAAGCCAGATAGGGACTGCAGATCTATCCTTTTCACCATATCCTCCAGCCTTGTTGAGCACGAGGGGAATATATGGCCTGGGCCTGTGGCGCGACCTTACGGGCGCCGGTGACCAGTTGATCGAGGCAAGCAGCCCCGGCCTTTTCGGTACCCATCCTTGGATCAACAGGGATCAGAAACTTACGGCCATCGTCTTTACGTTCATTGCAGGTAACGGTTTTGTAAGTACCCTGCCTACCTGCGTATCCATCAGGATGTTAATACGTTCCCTGATCAAGTGATCCGTTTCTTGTTCTTTTCAGTCAGTGATTTTTATCACCGTTAAAGGTGTTGGAACAATAGACATTTGCTTTACAGACCCAAGGGTTTGTTATTGCAAAACAAAAAATACCCTCATGTTATTTCAACACTTCTACGACAAGACCCTCGCCCAGGCGAGTTATTTCATTGGCTGCCAGAAGGCAGGTGTGGCTGCGGTCATCGATCCAAAGCGGGATGTGGACACCTATGTGGAGTTTGCCAAACAGAATAATATGAAGATCACCCACATCATGGAGACCCATATCCATGCTGATTTTCTGTCCGGCGCCCGTGAACTGGCGGCGCTGACAGGCGGGGAGCTTTACCTGTCTGATGAAGGTGGGCCTGGTTGGGAATATGAATTTCCCCATAAGGGATTGAAAGACGGAGATTCTTTCATGGTTGGTAACCTGAAGTTCGATGTATGGCATACTCCCGGCCACACGCCGGAGAGCATCAGCTTCCTGCTGACGGATACCCCTGCTTCTCCTGAGCCTGTAATGATCTTCACCGGCGACTTTGTTTTCGTAGGGGATATCGGACGCCCTGACCTCCTGGAAAAAGCTGCCGGTATGAAGGGAACGCAGGATGCAGGAGCCCAAGAGATGTACAAATCCGTACAGCGTTTTGCTGCGCTTCCGGATTATATCCAGGTATGGCCTGGCCACGGTGCTGGTTCTGCCTGCGGTAAGTCCCTTGGAGCTGTACCCAGTTCCACTGTTGGATACGAGAAGATCCGCAATTGGGCATTCCGGTTCAATAATGACCAAGGCGGATTTGTAAAGTTCCTGTTGGAAGACCAGCCCGAGCCACCGAAGTATTTCGCCATGATGAAAAAACTCAATAAGATCAACAGGCCGTTACTCACGGAAGTTCCAAAACTGAAGAAGCTGAATAATGACGAGATGATGGAAGCCATGGGCAAGGGTGTAAGGTTGATTGATGCGAGGAACAAGACTGATTTTGCCGAGGGGTATATCCCCGGCAGCATCAATATCCAGGGTAATAACTCATTTGCTACCTGGGCCGGTTGGTATCTGAACTACGAAGAGCCGTTTATGCTCCTTGCCGAGGAGAGCCAATTGGATGACCTCACCCGCAAGTTAATGCGTATAGGACTGGATAACATTATGGGTTATGTGCCGTCAACAGACGCTTATGTGAAATCTGGCGGTAAACTGGATACTGTGAAGACTGTTGATACCGAAGAACTCAAGCAGATACTGGCCGTTAATAACGTTCAGGTGGTTGACCTTCGTGGGGCTACTGAATACAAGCAGGGGCATATCAAGGGAGCTGAACATGTGTTCGTGGGCACGCTGCTGAAAAATCTGGATAAGGTGAGTAAGGAAAGAAAAGTGGTGATCCACTGTCAGGGTGGCGACCGCGCATCGATCGGGTATTCTCTGCTGGCAGCCCATGGATACGATAATGTGCTGAACTATTCTTCGAGTATAAATGAGTGGATCAAACAAGGGAATCCGCTTGAATCATAAAAGAGATCTGGTGATCGATTGGAGTTGGTTGAAGTAAAGGACCGCGGTGTTTGCATGATCAGGGTACGAAACTGCCCTGATCTTTTTTTATATAACCAGCAGTTCCATTTGATCTGCCGGGCTTTCATCCTGCCATTGAATTTAATTCGTTAATTTTCGATTCAAACCAATCTTGACATGAAATTATCTTCGTTCTTACTAGTTGTCATCATCGTTTGTGCCTCTTTGCAGACCCAGGCGCAGAAAAGTATATTTAACGGTCGCAACCTTAAGGGCTGGACTGCACATGGTACTGAGAAATGGTATGTGCAGAATGGCGAACTGGTATGTGAAAGCGGTCCTGATAAACAATACGGATATCTGTCTACCAATAAGAGTTACAAGGATTTTACCCTTGAACTGGAGTTTTTGCAGGAGGCTAACGGGAACAGCGGGGTTTTCTTTCGATCGTCCATTGAGGGAACCAAGATCAGCGGCTGGCAGGTGGAAGTAGCTCCGCTCAACAATAACACGGGTGGTATATATGAGTCTTACGGCAGGGGCTGGCTTATTCAGCCCAGTCAGGAAGATCAGAAATGGTTAAAGACAGGGGAGTGGAACAAGTTGAAGATCGTAGCGAAAGGCGATGAGGTCACCACTTTTTTGAATGGTCACCAGATGATCAACCTGCGGGATGAGAAGATCGGTAAGGGAACAGGATTCATAGCGCTGCAGATTCACGATGGGGGCGGCATAAAGGTACGATGGAAGAATATCCGGATAAAGGAAGACAAATAAGCCGGGGCAGATAAAACAGTTTTATGGATATTGGATTTGTAAGTGCCATCCTGGCGGAGCAGTCGTTGGAAAACGTAGTCTCATTCGCCGCTTCCAATGGTTTTCAATGCGTGGAGGTGATGTGCTGGCCGGTTGGACAGGCAGAAAGGCGCTATGCCGGTGTTACCCATATAGATATTGACCGCCTGGGCGGGGAGGACATAGAACGGATCAGGAAGCTGTTGGATCATCACAAGGTATATATATCCGGTCTTGGATATTATCCCAATCCGCTTGATCCGGATAACGAAAAACGGGAATTCTATTTTGGACATATCATGAAACTGATCTCGGCCGCCGCAAAACTCGGGGTGCCTGTAGTGAACACATTCATCGGCCGTGATCCTGCAAAAAATCTTGAGCAGAACCTTGAGCTGTTTTCCCAATATTGGCCTCCGGTGATCCGCCACGCGGAATCGCTGGGCATCAGGATCGGTATAGAAAATTGTCCGATGCTGTTCACATACGATGAGTGGCCTGGGGGAAAGAATATGGCCATCAACCCGGTAGTTTGGGAACAGATGTTCTCCATCATACCCAGTGAATTTTTCGGGCTGAACTATGATCCCTCGCACATGATCTGGCAACAGATGGATTACCTGCAGCCGATGAAGGATTTTGCCCACAAGCTGTTCCATATTCACCTGAAGGATGCTAAACTTTACCGCGACAAGCTGGACAGGGTAGGCATCCTGGCAACGCCATTGGAATATCATTCCCCTAAGCTACCCGGCCGCGGCGACGTGAACTGGGCGGCGTTTCTCAATGGAGTGAAGGATAGCGGTTATGCAGGACCTGTGGTGATAGAGTTTGAGGATAAGGATTTCGAGAAATCCTTCGACGATATCGTCAAGGGGCTGCTGTTGGCGAGGGATAACATCAGGGCGTCCCTGGCATGAGGCATCCTTTTTTTCAATTCTGACATTTGATTTTACCCTATATTTGCATCCCCGAAGGGGAATTAGCTCAGCTGGCTAGAGCGCTTGCATGGCATGCAAGAGGTCACCGGTTCGACTCCGGTATTCTCCACGAATAGAACCCGCTACTATGGCGGGTTTTTTTGTGCGTTGGTTGTCGCACGCTCTTCCCCTATCTACATTTCTTTGAAGGGCTTTAATGGTTGTATGTTACATATTATCCACTTTTTACCTGAGATGAATCCTGACTTTGTTATATTGCTTCATGTAAAGCCATAGGTAAAGTCAGGCATATGCGGAGAATCAGATCTTAAGGGCAGAAAACATGCAACAAGCTATTGACTGGTTTTTTATATTGATGTTCCTGTTTGGAACGATCGGATTGGTGGTAGCAGCTATTCTGTTTATCATTAACAAGAACGAATCTTTTTCCGCCCGTATACTGGCGGCTTATCTTTTTTGTGCTTCTGTCATTTTGATTAATTATGACCTCACCAACACAGATTTCTTTTTGAATTTCCCGCATTTGTGGCGCACTGTAGCCTGGGCCTCTTTCTTTGCCCCACCGCTTGCATACTTGTATGTCCGCACAGTACTGGAACAGGAGTTCAGGTTCCGCAATACTGATTTTCTCTTTTTCCTGCCGGGAGTGATCTATATGCTGACCATGGTCCCCTTCCTCATCCTTGACGCCCCACACAAGTTGGGAGTCCTCCGAGGACTCATGTCGGATCATTCCCTTATCCCAAAAGAACCGGAAGGCAGTTTGCCCCAAGGATGGGGGTTTTTGTTCAGAACAGGCTATGGCTTGGGCATGGCTGTTGCGCAATATGCTTTGCTGGCAAGGACGAGGAGAAGGATATTGCTGAATAAAGAGCAGGTGAGGCAGAATCTGGACACCTTCAATTGGCTGTTTTATTTCACCGTCGTGATGTCATTGTCCTACCTGATCTTGTTCGTAGAAACCGTATTGCATGTTTCGAGCTTTATCGATTTGAATCAGTTGATCATACTAACGATCTCCGCCAATGTCTTTTTTGTTTGTACTTATCTTCTGGTTCGGCCAAATATCTTGTACGGGATGACCGGATGGTTACAGGAGAAGGTAATAGAGACGGGGCCCCGGACAGCCATGGATGCTAAAAGTGGTGCTGCGAAACAGACGACCCTTTATTTAGAGCAGAAGCTTGAGTATAAGGCCAACCTGGAAAAGCATTTCCGGGAAAATCGGCCATTCCTCAAGGCAGGCTACAAGATCAATGAGCTGTCCAAAGAGCTCGACATCCCTGGCTATCAGCTTTCCGCCTTCATCAACCAGGAATACGGAAAGAATTTTAACGAGCTGATCAATGACCAGCGTTTGGATTGCCTTGAAGGAATGCTTCAGTCCAACCCGGACAACTTTCAATATACGCTGGAAGCCTTAGGCAATATGGTGGGCTTTAATTCACGGAGCGCTTTCATCGCGGCGGTCAAGAAGAAGACGGGCAAAACACCTGTTGAGTATTTTCAACATCTTCGTGTTGGAGTAAAGGGTTGAGCTTGTTGCGTTTTGTTTGAAATCATAGAATTCAGGTCAATGTCCAGCGCGGATTTTGTTTTCCCGGTGCCAGATCTCCATATCATTGCAGAGCAGACAAATTTGCTATAATCAGGTTTTATGCCCTTCGCCCTTCCTGGGCTCCTGTATAAAGCAGTGCAAAAACTCACCATTCTAAAAATCATACTCATGCATTTCAGACTTATTTGCTTTTCATTGATCGCATCAATCGGCTTCTATGCCTGCTCCGGCGGAGGAAATACCTCCGGCAAGGATTCCACGGCTGCATCCAAAACCAATACGCCTGGCTCAGCCGACCTCCAGACCACCCGACTGGGTGACCTTACACTGGAAAGCGGCTATCCTTCCGAGGAAGCGACCAACAGGCTGTACGACGAGCGGGATTTTCAGCGCGCCTGCCAGGTGCATACCTGGGCACTGCCCATGGTAGGCTTCCATGCCCTCCATTTGGCCCAGCGGGACCAGATCGGCGTAAAAGACGGGGATGTAGCCCTGTTCTTCAACCTCGAGGATAAAAAGGGCATGCTTACGCCCAACATTACCACCCTGTATGCCTTCAGTTTCTGGGATCTTTCCAAGCGCGGTGCCCTCGTAGTGGATGCTCCGGCTGGCTTGATCGCTGGCGGCGTTCTTGATCTTTGGCAACAGCCCATCACCGATATTGGGCAAACCGGGCCTGACAAGGGCACCGGTGGTAAATACCTGATCCTCCCACCCGGTTCGCCAGACGTAAAAGCGCCTGGTTACCGAGTGTACAAATCGCCGACAGCCCAGGTATGGTTCGGTACCCGTGGCTTGGATCCAGATCCCAGGAAGGCGGAGGAGACCGTTCGCCAACATAAGATCTATGCATGGGCGGACCGGGCCAAGCCTGCCCCGACCAACTATGTACCTGTAGCCGGCAAACCCTGGACATCTGCCCATCCTACCGACATGTCCTATTTTAAGCTGGTGGCTGAAGCACTGGACGCGGAACCGGTGCAAGCCCGTGACCGTGTGATCTATGGCATGCTAGTATCTCTGGGTATTGAAAAGGGCAAGCCCTTCAACCCCGATGCGCGTATGACGAAGATCTTTAATGAAGCCGCCATGGTAGGGGAACTTACTGCCCGGGTCAATGCTTACGACAAGCGATTTAAAGGAGCCAAAGTAT
>Ga0315904_10012376_pt1 | contig 10785 bp, 12 predicted proteins | sample LakEriMetagenome_6_FD_203529 | JGI IMG/M metagenome (GOLD analysis project Ga0315904, IMG submission 203529) | Freshwater fungal communities from buoy surface, Lake Erie, Ohio, United States - Buoy 12 MA120 | ecosystem: Environmental > Aquatic > Freshwater > Lake | place: USA: Lake Erie, Ohio... | reverse complement strand
TACATGCGTTGGCTGTGGAGAAGATGGCACCGGCGCTGTGCGCCGATGCCATGACGCCAAGGAGAAGTAGGGGCGTCATGGCATGGCGCCCCGATGCACCGGCGTGGAGCGCCGGTGTCAGCACCCCGTCATGGCATGGCGCCCCTACGCACCGGCGCAGAGCGCCGGTGTCAGGCACCCCGTTCACGCCCGCATGCGTGTGTTCCGAAGCCGCCGCGGGATGACGGTGGGCTGGCGTGGAGCGTGACGGTGGGCGGTTGTGAATAGGGTGCCGCATGCACTTCACCCTTCCTCCTTCAACCTTCATACTTTTCTACTTGACATATGTAGTGCCAACTCGTATAATGACAGGGCTGTCGTTATGGGCAGTGGGTATGTTTTTGTAATCGCTACAAACGCGTGCGTAACCAGCGTTTGGCTAGTAACAACACTGGTGTGAGGAGAGTCTTTAGCATGAGTCAGGCAAACGCAAATCAGTTCGATTGGACCCAACTACTCAACGAATACGACTATGCACGACCACAGCGTGGCGAAGTCCGCGAAGGCGTCGTGATGAAGGTCGAATCCGATTCGATCTTGGTGTCAATCGGTTCCAAGCGCGAGGGGACTATCCCCACCGCCGACCTGAAGTCGATGGGTGAGGATTACGTGTCGACGCTCAAAGTCGGCGACACACTCCAAGTGTACGTCCAAGACCCCGAAAATCGTGATGGTGAGTTGGTGTTGTCCGTCGGCATGGTGCAGGTTGCCCGTGACTGGGAAGAAGCCCTCCAACTCCAGGCCGACAACGGCATCGTGCAGTCAGCCGTCATCGGCTGCAACAAGGGTGGTTTGTTGGTGCAGTTCAACCGCATCCGCGGGTTTGTGCCGGCCTCACAGGTCGCTCAGCTCCATGGTCGCACTGCCGCCGAAGAGCGCCAGCACGCCTTGCAGCGCATGGTCGGTCAGACCATCCCACTCAAAGTCATCGAAGTCGACCGCGAGCGCAATCGTCTCGTGTTGTCGGAGCGTTTGGCCACCCAAGAATGGCGCAAGGCCCAGAAGCACCGCTTGCTATCAGAATTGCAGCAGGGCGATGTCTTGTCGGGTCGCGTCAACCAGCTCACCAACTTCGGTGCCTTTATCGATCTCGGTGGTGCTGATGGTTTGGCCCACATCTCCGAGCTGTCGTGGCAGCGTGTCAACCACCCACGCGAGGTGTTGTCACCCGGCCAGGAAGTCCAAGTCATGATTATCGAAATCGATGCCAGCCGCGAGCGCATCGGTCTCAGCTTGCGCCGCTTGTTGCCCAATCCCTGGGACACCATCGAGCAGCGCTATACCATTGGTCAAGAAGTCAGCGGTCCTATTACCAATCTTGCACCGTTTGGCGCCTTCGTGCAAATCGAAGATGCAGTCGAGGGGCTCATCCACGCGAGCGAAATCGATGGTGAAGGTGCAGTGGTTTCTCGTGACAAGCTCCAGCCCGGCCATGTGGTCAAGGCACACATCATCAGCCTTGATCGTCAGCGCCAGCGCATGGGCCTCAGCCTCAAGAAGCCCGAGGAAATCGCCCGCATCATCGCCGAGCAACAAGCTGCTGCTGCCGCCAAGGAAGAAGCAGACGACGCTCCTGCTGCTGCAGAATAAATCACTCCACGCAAACGCTCGGGCGGGGTTTCCCCCGCCCGAGCGTTTTTTGTCTGGTTATTCAGCTTTTTTGACTGCGTGCCCACCAAATCCCTTGCGCAGGGCGGCGAGCACCTTGGCCGCAAACGAATGCGGCCGGCGCGAATGGAAGCGCTCAAACAACGACAAGGTAATCACTGGTGCAGGCACATCGAGGTCGATGGCTGCTTGAATCGTCCAGCGCCCCTCACCACTGTCTTCTACATAGCCCTTGAGTTGGTCGAGTTTGGGGTCCTGCTGAAAGGCGGTCTCGGCCAACTCGAGCAACCACGAGCGTACCACGCTACCGTGATTCCACACCTTGGAGATGGCGTGCATGTCGAGGTTGAAATCTTTGCGTGCCTGCATAATCTCGAATCCCTCGGCATAGGCCTGCATCATGCCGTATTCAACACCGTTGTGCACCATTTTTACAAAGTGTCCGCTCCCCACGGGTCCACAGTGTAAGTAGCCATCTTTGGGTGCCAAATCGATGAAGGCCTGCTCGAGGCGTTTGACCACGGCAGTCTCACCACCCACCATCAAACAAAAGCCTAGCTCGAGCCCCCAAATACCGCCCGATGTGCCTTGGTCGATGTAGTTGATGCCTTTGGCGGCCAAGAGTGGGGCACGACGCAGGTCGTCGTTGAAGTTGGTATTGCCGCTGTCGATGATGGTGTCACCAGGGCTGAGCAGGGGTACCAAGCTCTCGATCATCTGCTCGGTGGTGTTGCCTGACGGCAACATAATCCAGATGGCGCGTGGTGTGGGTAATGCGGCAACCAGTGCGGGCAGGTCATATGCCCCGACGGCACCTTCTTTTTCAAGCTCACGGATTGGGTCGTGACTGCGGTTGTTGACCACCACCCGATGCCCGTGGCGCAACCAGCGTTTGGCCATGCCTGCACCCATGCGCCCTAGCCCAATAATGCCGATGTCCATGTCTGCTCCTTTGCGTTGTATGTAAAAAATACCGGACATCGATGATAGCATCGATGCCCGGCAAACAATGGAGCGGGAGACGAGATTCGAACTCGCGACCTAAACCTTGGCAAGGTTTCGCTCTACCAACTGAGCCACTCCCGCATTGCGTTGAAAACATAATACCATATGCATTCTGTGAATGCAAATACAAATGCATCAACCACGAACAAATAGCTGCTCGTGGTTGATGCTGCTCCTTCAGCGATTCGCAAGTGCCTGCTGAATTCCGGTAATCAACGTTGCTTTTTGTGCTGCAGTGAGCACCGCATCGCGGTGGATGAGCGTGTAGTAGGCAGGTGGCATTTCGCCTTCGGTGATGGTTTCGCTGACCTCTTCAGTGATTTCGGCACCACTACTCACACCTTCACCACCCTCATTTCCTTCACCCTCTTCTTCTGCGTAGACGATATCAGCCCGTTCGCCACGCGCACCTGCCAATGTACCCGCAATATCCGAAAAATTCAGCGCTGCACGCCCTTCGTTGACATGATTGATGGTATACCACGAAAACGGTGCCACATATGAATACCACGGCCACACCGTCTCGTTGCTGTGGCAGTCATAACATGCAGTACGTGCAATGGCTTCGGCATTGGGGTCGGTAAAGACAATTGGATCAACGACCGGTGGATTACTGTGTACAGCTGGTATAAATTGAATGACTGCCAAGACAGCAATAACTGCCATAATAATACGCCGCGCGTTCATGGTCGTCTCCTCTTGTTGCTTGCCTCTATGCGCATCATAGTACGCAATATATGATTTTGGGATGAGAGAAATATTAAAATTGTGATATGTATCACAATAATTTTTTGACGTGTACCGTATTGCGATGTGTACAAGTGGGAAGGGTATTTTACGAGTGTCAATGACAATCTGATAGAGAATTGTCAGGAACAGGTAATACGAGACGACATAGTAGCACAGAGAACGTGATAAAATATGGATGTTTCACTGAATGAATAAGATCGTATGAGTGATTTTCTAGCGATTGACAGTGTAGTAACCGGTACGCTTTCGGATTATCGTATCCTCGGACTTGTCGGCCGAGGTGGGATGGGCGCAGTGTACCGTGTCATGCGTTTAGCCGACCATACGGTATGGGCGCTCAAAGAAATGCGTCCGACCGAAGACATGCGTCCAGTGGATGACGCTGATCAGCGCCGCTTGTTTCTGCAAGAGGCAGAATTGTTGCGGACGTTGACGCACCCCAATTTGCCCGCTGTATCTGAAATATTTGTGCATGATGGACGACCATGCATCGTGATGGAGTTTGTGGCGGGCCAGACGCTCGATGAGCGCATCCGTGTCGCCAATGCAGCGCTGGCGGCACCGCAAGTCATCAGTGTGTGTATCCAAGTTGCCCGGGTGCTGCATTACATGCACACCCGTACACCGCCGATTATTTATCGTGACGTCAAGCCATCAAATATCATGCTCCGCGCTGATCGTGTCATCAAGCTCATCGACTTTGGTGTGGCGCGTACCTACAAGCGTCGGCAGACCAAGGATACGGTTGCAATGGGGTCTGCTGGGTATGCGCCCCCTGAGCAATACGGCAAAGGGCAGACTGACCCGCGCTCAGACGTCTACGGTTTGGGTGCCACGTTGTTGCATTTGCTGACCAACATTACGCCGGTACCACTCCATCAGCCGACCATTGGCTCGATTCGGCGCTTGAATGTAACAGTCAACACCGACCTCGAGCAGGTTATTATCAAGGCGATGGAGCATGATCCCGATAAGCGCTTCCAGACGACCAACGATATGGCAGATGCGCTTATTGCATGTCTCGGCGAGCCCTATGTGGACCCCACGGTGGGTGTCAGCCCGCCCGCCATCATCCCGGCTGGGCATACTGATGGTGTGCAGGCATGTGCCAACTGTGAGCATGTCAATCGTGGTGATTCGCGCTTCTGCAATAGTTGTGGCATGCCCCTTGGGACGCAAACCCCGCGTTCGGTGTTGTTGATTGTGGCATCACCACGTGGGTCTCATCGCGTGCGCCTTGATCGTTTCCCAGCGCGGATTGGGCGCCGAGATGCAGCGCAGCGCCTCTATCCCGAAATCGATTTAGCCGATTACGACCGTGGCGTAGCGTCGCGCAATCATGCGTTGATTGTTGAACAAGACGGTGAGCATTTGCTCGAAGACTTGGGTTCCATGAATGGCACGTCGCTCAATGGTACACGGGTTCCAGCCCATCAACCACAACGCTTGCGTCCCGGTGATCGTATTCGTATTGGCGAAGTCGAAATAGAGTTCCGTTGGGAGTAGGCGCATGAAACCTCGGGTATTGATTTTGCGTGCTGCTGGTATCAATCGTGATGGTGATGCTGCGCGTGCTGTTGAAATGGCCGGCGGCCAACCAGATTTGGTGCATATTGGGCGCATTGTAGATGGGAGCGTGTCGCTCTTTGATTATGCCATGGTGATTGTGCCAGGTGGTTTTTCGTACGGTGATCATCTCGGTGCGGGCCGGCTGTTGGCTGTGGATTTGACCTATCGTCTCGGCGATACCATGCGTCGCTTTGTCGAAGACGGCCGGGCAGTGCTGGGTATCTGTAACGGCTTCCAAGTGCTTGTCAAGGCGGGGCTGCTCCCCGGTAACGTGCAGGCATCACTGACACACAACGCATCACAACGCTTCGAATGCCGCTGGGTGCGCCTGCTTGCCCCTGCCAGTAATTCGATTTTTACCCATGCCATGACTGACCCCATCGAAGTCCCGGTGGCCCACGGCGAGGGGCGCTTCGTCACCCGTGACGATGCCGAGTTGCAACTCCTGCGTGATCGCGGTCAAGTCGCCTTTTGTTACATTGATGACCACAACCAGCCCACCGAAGCCTACCCTGCCAACCCCAATGGCTCACGCCATGGCATCGCTGGTGTCTGCGATGCGAGTGGTCGGATCCTCGGGCTGATGCCCCACCCCGAAAATGCCGTGGTGCCATGGCAGCACCCCCGTTGGACGCGCGAGCAACGCCAACACGGCGATGGACTTGCCCTCTTCCGCAACGGTATTTCGTGGGTGCAACATATTTAGGAATCAGCGCATGCGTGTGCTCATCACTGGCTCGAGTGGGCAAATCGGTACCAACCTAGCCCTGCGTCTGCTCGACGCAGGGCATGGCGTCTTTGGCGTCGATCGCCGCCCCAATAGTTGGACAGAGCGCATCCCCACCTTGCTCCAAGACTTGAGCATGCCCTACCGCGAGTTTGTGGGGGGCATCGGCAGCGCGCAGTATCCGGTGTGTGACGTCGTCGTGCACTTCGCTGCCAATGCCAAAGTGCATGAGCTGGTGCAACAGCCGCATCGGGCGCTCGAAAACATCACCACCACATTCAATGTGCTCGAATACTGTCGTCACCAGCACGTACCCGTCGTCTTTGCGTCGTCGCGCGAGGTCTATGGTGATATTCATCGCTACCTGACGCCTGAGCAGATGGCTGATTTCGCCTATACCGAGAGTCCGTATTCTGCCAGTAAAATCGCCGGCGAGTCACTCGTGTATGCCTACGCACGTTGTTATGGCCTGCCATACATCGTTTTCCGCTTTTCCAATGTCTATGGGCGTTACGACAATGATATCGACCGCATGGAGCGCGTTATCCCTCTCTTTATCCGTGAGCTGGCTGCAGGGCGGCCAGTCACCGTCTATGGGCGTGACAAAATGCTCGACTTTACACACGTCGACGACTGTGTGACGGGGATTATGCGTGGCATCGAGGTGTTGCACCAGCGTACGACGACGGCAGCAACCATCAACCTCGCCTTTGGCCATGGGAATACGCTGGTGACGATGGCAGAGTATGTGGCGCAGGCGTTGGGCGTTGCCAACCCAGATATTCGCGTCGAAGAAAGTAAACGTGTTGGTGAGGTCACGTACTATATTGCAGATCTCACCCGTGCCCATGAATTGCTCAACTATACGCCGACGATTGCGCTCGCCGATGGCATTGCGCAGGCAGTGGCATGGCAACGGCGCATCGGTGCATTGCCCGATTTATCTTTGTAATATTTGCTAAAAATCGCAAAGGGTGCCATGTATTCCACCATCGAGGTGCAGGCGGGTGGATGCCAGCTGATGCGGTCCAAACGCACCCAGGCATCATGCTGATTGCATGCGAATGCAGGTGTTGCGCTACCCAACGGCTTGTTCCACTCCTGTTGGTCCACGCAGTACCCCACAACGATGCAACACACGGTGCTACGCGTACCGTCAGCGGAGCGCGTGCAATTCAGCCTTCAGCGTGGTGACGAGCGTCCCGGCGTCCGGCCAGGTGCGGATGCGCGCCACCCCTGTGCCCGCCCAGTGTGCCGCCATGTCGTTGTTTTGGACATACCCGCGGTACACAGTTATCAGTGAATCGGTAATCCTGTGTATCCTGTAAATCGATGTCGATTCATGACACATCTCGAATATCAACGTACCCGAATTACATATCCTGTAAATACAGAAACACCCCACCACATGACATAACCATGTAGTGGGGTGTTCTTGTCAGCAAACGTCGATATTACTTGATGTCGACAGTAGCGCCGGCTTCGACCAACTTGGCCTTGATCTGATCGGCTTCTTCCTTGCTGGCACCTTCCTTGACGGGCTTGGGGGCACCATCGACCAGGTCCTTGGCTTCTTTGAGGCCGAGGCTGGTGATTTCGCGCACCACTTTGATGACCTGGATTTTGTTGGCGCCGGCGTCCTTGAGGATGACGTCGAATTCGGTCTTTTCCTCAGCTGCGGCTGGGGCAGCAGCGGCACCCGGAGCGGCGGCGACGGCACCCATCATCACCGGAGCGGCGGCGGTTACGCCCCACTTGTCTTCCATGGTCTTCTTGAGCTCAACCAATTCGAGCACATTCAAGGCTTCGATGCTCGCAATGATGCTGTTAATCTTGTCTGACACGATACTACTCCTATACAACAATTACATTCGCACGATGGCGATAACGACTCTGTGAAGGCGTGACTAGGCGGCCTTCTCGCTCTCCAATTTGTCGGCACGCGCCTGGACGGCGTAGACGACACCTGTGGCCACTGTGTTGAGCAGACCCACCACACCAGATACTGGTGCGCTGATGACACCCACCAGTTGTGCCAGTGCTTCGGTACGGGTCGGGATGCTCGAAATGACATCGACGACGTTTTCGCCACCGATGTAGACATTCCCCAGCAAGCCGCCGCGGAAGGTCAACTTCTTGGCGGTTGCATTGAATTCCTTGATGGCTTTGGCGACTGCAGATGCGTCTTCGTAGGCGAAGCAGAGTGCAGTGGGGCCGTGCAAGGCCGGCTGGATTGCTTCGAGGCCGTTGGCACGGGCTGCAATCAGCGCAAGGGTGTTTTTGGCGACCACGAACTCACCGCCGAGTGGGCGGATTTTGTTGCGTAGTTCGGTGATTTCGGCGACGGTAATGCCGCGATAATCAGCAACGATGATTGACTGTGTCTTGGCCATCATTGCAGTCAGATCGGCTACCTGCTCGATTTTGCGTGGAGTTGGCATGAATTCACCCCCTTCCTATCCGTGTTTGCGATCTATGAACAAAACCAAACGGACTACCGTATACGAGATCGGTAGCCCGTTGTACTGCACTGTAAGGTGCATGTGCACGCAGGATCTACCTCAGCAGGTGGAGCAAATGCACCATTAAGCGATGTGCGCCTGCGGTCTCTGGTAGTATTCGGTTCCGTTTGCCAATTAGACGCCCATGTTCTGTGCCGCAGATGGGTCAACTGGGATGCCAGGCCCCATCGTGCTGGTAAACGTCACTGAGCGTACGAACGTGCCTTTGATGGATGATGGTTTGATGCTTTTGACAGCGTCCATCAAGGCGGCGATGTTCTCGGTAATCTGTTGCTCGCTAAAGCTGACCTTGCCGACACCCACATGCAGCAAGCCGGTCTTGTCATTGCGGAACTCGACGCGCCCGCCACGTACTTCTTTGATGGTACGTGCCAAATCTTCGCCGGGGACCACGGTACCGCTCTTGGGGTTGGGCATCAAGCCACGCGGTCCAAGTTTGCGTGCCACGCGACCGACTTTGGCCATCATATCGGTGGTGGCGATGGCAATGTCGAAGTCGAAAAAGTTCTCACGGTCGATTTGTGTCAACAACTCGTCAGCACCAACGAAATCTGCACCAGCATCGCGAGCAGCCTGTGCGGCATCACCCTGGGCAAAGACCAGGACGCGCACCGACTTACCCGTCCCGTGGGGCAGGGCAACCGTTGAGCGGATATTTTGGTCGGCTTGGCGGGGGTCGATCCCGAGGCGCAGGTGTACCTCAACAGAAGCGTCAAACTTGGTGTATGACGTCTCCTTTACCAAACGGACCGCGTCGGCTGGAGCATACAGCGTGCTCTGGTCGACCTTCTTTAGTGCTTCGAGATATTTCTTCCCGTGTTTCTTGGCCATGTGTTCCTCCACGTGGTGCATGCGGGGTTGACCCCTCCCACGCCATATACATCAATTAATCGGTAATCTTCACACCCATGCTACGGGCCGTGCCAGCGATGATTTTTTCGGCACCTTCGATGCTGGTCGCATTCAGGTCCGTCATCTTCTGTTCGGCCAACTGGCGCAACTGTTTGCGTGTAATCGAACCAGCCGCACTGCGGTTGGGTGTCCCCGAACCTTTGGGCACGCCAGCTGCTTTGCGCAACAGGTCTGACGCCGGTGGCGTCTTGAGGATGAACGTGAATGAACGATCACTGTAGACGGTAATCTCAACGGGGATGGTGCTCCCAGCCTGTGCAGCAGTCTTTTCGTTGTACTCCTTCACAAAGGCCATGATGTTGATACCGTAGCTACCCAATGCCGGACCAACCGGGGGTGCTGGGGTTGCCTTGCCTGCTGGCAACTGCAACTTGATGACACCAGTAACTTTCTTAGCCACAAAATGCTCCTTACTCGACGCCTTTGGTTACCTGCAAGAAGTCTAAGTCAACGCGTGTTTCACGCCCGAAGAACGACACCAAGACGCGGACACGTCCACGCTCTTGATCGATGGAGTCGACCACTCCTTCGAAGTCGGTGAAGGGTCCGTCGATAATCTTGATGGTCTGACCCACCTGGTAGGTGACCTTGACCTTGGGTTCGACGGTCTCCATGCGGCGCAAAATCGAACGCACTTCTTGTTCATCTAGTGGGGTCGGCTTGTTGCCGTTCCCAACGAAACCGGATACTCCTGGTGTATTGCGCACCATGTACCACGCATCATCAGTCAATGCCATCCGTACCAGCACATATCCCGGGTAGATTTTGCGCAGTACGGTGCGGCGTTGACCATTCTTGATTTCGATTTCTTCCTCAGTTGGTACGATGACATCAGAAATCACATGCTGCATCTCATGTTGTGCGATGCGATTCAACAGATTTTTGGTGACCTTGTTTTCGTACCCGGCATACGTCTGCACCACGTACCAACGCAACTCGTCGTTACTTGATGGTGATGATGACGTTGAGGGTGTACCGTTATTATCTGACACTGTTTTGTCCCGCTTTCTGCACGTACACTACTTTGGTGAAACCAGTTCTTGTAGGTTGAGCAAGGCCCAGGCAAAGAGTGAATCGGCTGCGAAGAGTACCAGCGATGCAACAACCGACAACCCGACGACCACAATGGTGAGGCGGATGACCTCTTCGCGTGTGGGCCAAGTCACCTTGCGCAGCTCACCCTGTGTTTCGCGGACAAACTTCCCTGCCGCAGATTCGGACAACCAGCCCCGTACACCAGTGGGTTTGTTGTTTGTAGTGGTCATGATCTATCGCTCTCTGTGGGGACTGACAGAACAACACGACGTGGTGCGGCGTGTTGTCACACACGCCGCACCACGCGCACGTCTTAGTCGGTAATCTTTGATACCACGCCGGCACCGACGGTACGACCACCTTCGCGGATAGCGAAGCGCAAGCCTTCTTCGATGGCGACAGGCACAATCAACTCAACGGCCATTTCGATGTTGTCACCAGGCATCACCATTTCGACACCTGCAGGCAACTCGATTGACCCCGTTACGTCTGTGGTGCGGATGTAGAACTGCGGGCGGTACCCGGGGAAGAATGGGGTATGACGACCGCCTTCTTCCTTCTTCAGCACGTACACGTTCGCCTTGAACTTCTGGTGTGGCTTGATTGAACCAGGCTGGC
>Ga0315904_10012375_pt1 | contig 10786 bp, 5 predicted proteins | sample LakEriMetagenome_6_FD_203529 | JGI IMG/M metagenome (GOLD analysis project Ga0315904, IMG submission 203529) | Freshwater fungal communities from buoy surface, Lake Erie, Ohio, United States - Buoy 12 MA120 | ecosystem: Environmental > Aquatic > Freshwater > Lake | place: USA: Lake Erie, Ohio... | reverse complement strand
ACCGAGCACGAAACCGATTTCCGCGCAGACTTCCGCTTCCACCTGGGTTTCGATCCCTTCTGCGAGTGGAGTGATTCCGATGTCGCGGCAGATCCGAACCAGATTGCTAAGGAATTGCACGCGATCGAGCGATTCTCGAGACAGCCCTTTGATCAAACTCATGTCGAATTTGAGAACATCGGGCGGAACGGAACAGAGTTCTGGCAATCGATTTTGCCCTGCGCCAAAGTCGTCGTAGGCGAGTTGCACTTTGAGTTCATCGAGAACGCCGCGAAGCCGATTCATGTCGCGGCAATTGGTAATGGAACTTTCATGAATTTCCAGAGTGATTGCGGAATCGGGAGCGAATTCTCGCAGTTGATGCATGGACTCGATCAGGCCCGGCCGGGTCATCTCCAGCGGATGGGTGTTGAGGTAGATATTGACTACCTTGGGTAGTTTGAGCCCTTCTCGCACTCCTTCCCACCGCAGCATTTGGCTCAACTCGACTTCCATGTTGAGTTTTGCAGCAGCTCCGAAGAGAGCTTTGGGTGTTTCCAAACCGTACACGGTACTGCGTGCAAGGACTTCGAATCCGACAGGTTTCAGGTCCGCGATTTGAACGATGGGTTGATAATGCGGCGTGACCAATCGCTGTTCCATCAGGCGATCGAATTGAACCAGCGCCAGCGCCTGGTCGCAAACATCCTCGCAATGAGTGTTGATTGCGATATCTCCCTGCATGTCCTGCTTCAAGCGGAAAGCGAAATCCGCAAACTGAAGCATATCCCCGTCCTTGACGGGGGTAGGATCCGTCGTTCGACGTCCATTGACATAGGTGCCGTTGGTGCTTTCACGATCAATCACAAACAACTCGCTTTCTTTCAGAATCAAGTCGGCGTGGTGTCCTGAAATGGTTTTCGAGGGAATCTGAAGGCTGCAGCCAACCTTCCTTCCTATCGAAAACGGAAACGGGTGTATCACAGTCAGATCTTCGGTGGGTTGGTCCCCCAGGCTGGCCAGAATCCAAACCGCTTGGGCGGTCCCGGAGCCAAATCGGCGGGGTAAGGACATCTTTTGGCTGGAGTTGGAAATGACTTGTTGAGCGTTCATTGACTGCCGAAAATCGTAATCGCGATGCCTCAAGTGGACGTGTCGATACTCCTCCAGGGCATGGCTATCCAGACCTGAAGACACTGGAAGTTTAGATCACATTTCGCTTAAGGTGAAACGATTAGGATTTTCCGGACCTGGTATTTCCGGAATCAATACAACTCCGACAGAACGGATTTAGAGTCGCTCGGATTCCGCCGATCTACATGCACGGATTCGTGCGGTCAGACCGTTAATTTGTACCGGCTGTAGCAGTCGCATCGATTGAAAACGCAAGCCTTGGGAACCATGGAAACCAGCCACAAACCGCGAGAGACGCAGACACTGAATATTCCGGCTTTGCCGGCTGTGCTCAACGATCATTCTTTCTGGCCATTTGAGCCCAAGTCGCTCGAGGATTGCGGGATACCGGAGTCGTTTATCGAGTCGATTATCCTTCAGATATTTCTGAGTGTTGGCACGCTGACCGGGCGCGGGGTGAGCGATCGTATAAAACTGCCCTTCCCGATCGTTGAGCAGCAACTGTCGCAGCTTCGAATGCGGCAACTCGTGGCTCACGCCCGCCCAGCTGCCCTCAACGACTTCTACTACAGCATTAGCGAAAAAGGGCTTCAACGGGCTCTGAATTGCCAGAAGTCGATGGTATACACCGGACCATTGCCGGTACCGCTGATGGACTACGTACTGAGTGTGGAAGCCCAGGCGGGCAACTTCTCTCCGGTAACGGAATCCCAGCTTCGAGCAGCGTTGAGCAAGGTGACGTTCGACACCAGTCTGCTGGATGTTCTCGGTCCAGCGGTCAACAGCAACTCGGGCATTTTTCTTTACGGTCCGCCTGGAAACGGCAAGTCGACGATTGCGAGGTGCTTGGCGATGTGCCGCGGGGACGATATCTGGATTCCTCACGCGATTTTCGACGACGGTCTGATCATCAAATTTTTTGACCAGACCTACCACACTCCGACCGGGATGCGGTCCACCACGGAAGCCGTGATCGCGACGCAAGAGCACGATCAGCGATGGATCCGAGTGCGCCGCCCATCGGTGATTGTCGGAGGCGAGTTGACGATGGACAGCCTGGAGATCCGCCATGACCCGCGGAGCAATGTTTGCGAGGCTCCCCTTCAATTGAAAAGCAATTGCGGTTGCCTCCAGATCGACGACTTCGGGCGGCAGCAAATCGCGCCTGCGGAATTGCTGAACCGCTGGATCGTCCCGCTCGAGAGTCGGCAGGACTATCTCATGTTGCCCTCGGGCAAGAAAATCTGCGTTCCTTTTGAACAGATCACCCTGTTCTCGACGAACCTCGAACCTGAGCAGTTGGTGGATGAAGCCTTCATGCGTCGGGTTCCATTCAAAATCCATATCGGGTCACCGAGCTTGGGAGAATTCGTCGAGCTTTTCCGAAGGGTGTGCGAAGCCTCCGAAATTCCATGGAACATGGAAGAGATCGAACGGTTGATCGAACTCCACTACCGCCGTGCGAATCGCCCCTTTCGACGATGCCATCCACGAGACCTGATCCACCAAATCGAATGCTTGTGCGCGTACAAAGGGGATCCTCTCGAATTGCGAAGCGAGAACATTGACAAGGCCGTCAAGAACTACTTCGGAGCAAGCGTAGAATCGAGTGGCAAGGAAGCATGGAGCATTCCTCGAACCAACTCCCCGCCGCAACCCGGAGTGAGTGACCGCGTTGAAAAAACCGTGGCCCTTACGTCGGTAGGAGCCAAGGGCTCAGAGAGCCGTATCAAGCCCAATCCGACCAGCCAGCGACCGCTGGTGATGCCGCCTGGGCTCGACTCGCAGATCAAACCCACCGGGAACCCCTTCAACACCTGAGTTGATCGATGACGTGTCTCGTACTCCAGGCAGGATATCAGCCAATCCCTGGCTATGTGCTGAAGCACAAACTCGGTGCCGGCGGGTATGGCGAGGTTTGGTCCGCCGATGCGCCCGGCGGACTGACCAAAGCCATCAAATTCGTCTTTGGTAATGTCGATGATCAGCGCGGAGCGACGGAGCTGAAGAGCTTGAATCGCATGCGCAAGCTCAATCACCCGTTTCTGCTTTCGATCGAACGGGTGGAGATTGTCGACTCCCAGTTGGTTATCGTAACGGAGCTTGCCCAAGGTTCGCTGCTCGATCGTTTATTCGAGTATCGAGAGAAGGGCTACATCGGCATTCCACAAGAACGTCTCATGCGTTATTTCGCCGATGCCGCTGATGGACTGGATTATCTTTGCCAAGAACACAATCTGCAGCATTTGGATGTGAAGCCGGGCAATCTACTGCTCGTTGCCGATCGAGTGAAAGTTGCCGACTTCGGCTTGATTAAGAATCTGCAGTCGATGACCCAATCGATTCGGCAAGGGTTGACGCCAGTGTACGCTGCTCCGGAGATGTTCGATGGCCGCCCTAGTCCGAGCAGCGATCAGTATTCGCTCGCCATTACGTATGTTGAGCTCCTTTCTGGCAATCTCCCTTTTCGAGGACGAACGTTCGCCCAACTCGCCAACGAGCATTTGAACAAGGCGCCCAATCTCGATTCCATTCCGGTGATCGAGCGGCCGATCCTGTCGAAAGCTCTGTCCAAGAAACCGATCATGCGTTTCGGCAGTTGCCGCGAATTCGTCCGCGCTCTGGAAGAATGTCGCAACGAACGGAAATCGCCAGCCGCCAAGCCCAGGTCCCGCAGTCTCGGCAGCGAATCTTCCTCCAGGAAACAAGGGAATTCGAAGGTAAGCAAAGAAGCTTCTCGAGCAGCCGATCCGCAACCGACCGATTCTCCCAAAATCGAAGCGAAGCCGCTTCGATTGCTTCCCCCTCTCCCCCCGCTGGCAGCCGATGAAAAGCCTGCAACCGAGAAGGTTTTATTTATTGGCTTGGGCGGTACTGGTGGGTCGGCAATCCAACTCCTTCGCATGCGTTACGAGCAAAGCGCGGCTGGGGAAGCTCCTGGACCGAGTCCGCGCACACTGTATATCGATACGGATTACGAAGCCGTAGACCAACTGACCTCTTTGAGAAGTCTCCATGCGATCCCCTACGCAGACGCGCTGGTCATACGTTTGAATTCATCGCAATACTTCCGTCAGAATAGCTCGCCTGATTTGAACCGAATTTCCCGACGTTGGATTTTCAATATCCCTCGCTCCCAGAAGACCGAAGGGGTCCGTCCCCTCGGAATGCTCGCGTTTCTCGACAATGCGAGGCAATGTTACGATACTTTGATGAGGGTCCTCGAAGAACTTATCGAGGACGAGGCCGAGGATGTCTCGATTAAGGTCCATCTGATGGCTTCTGCACACGGAGGTACTGGAGGGGCGATTGTCTCGGAAGTCGGCTACCTGATTCGTCAAATCGCCTCGGTCTTAAACGTCTCGATCGAAATCCAAGTCTCGTTGCTCTGTGCATCCGGTCCCGAAAAACCAACTTCGGACTTGATGGTAGCCTCCGCCGTGACATGCCTCGAGGAGATCGCCGAACACTCCGATTCGGGCGGACTTCATGAACCACTTCGGAGCATTCCTCATCACGATTCTTTCGAACAGGTTCCTTTCGATCAAGTGACCTTGGTGTATGGCGGGGTACTGGGGAAGGAAAGTGATTGGAGCCAATCGGTCGAAAACATGGTCGATTACGTACGATCGCAGCAACAAACCGATCTTGGCCAGAGACTCGGTGAGATGCGGGCTTCCAGCGAAGACACGCCCGGCGTTACGGAACCGGGTAAGACGCAACGGTGGTTGAGCGTTGTTGGTTTCCGGCGATTGAACCTGCCATCCCAATACGATGCGCTCGGCCTAGCCAATCGCGGTTGTTTCGACGCGTTTCGAAACTGGGTCAATCTCACCAAAAAACAAATCAGCGACATCGAGCATTTCGATATCCATCGCAAGTTTCAAAAGGAATTGCAGGAAGAAATCGCGTGGACAAATGAGTTGCTTCGCGGCCAGCAATTGTCCCCCAATGTTTGGGTTCGCCGCGTGATCGGTTCATTAGCTCCTATCGAAGAGGCAGTTCTCGCCAAAGTTTCGGATCCAATCATCACTCCGTCGAGAGAAGAAATCGCCGTTGACTGGAAGTTGACGGCGGAAGAAATCGAAGACATCGATGCGATCGCGTCTCAACTGAATTTCGATCCGGAGAAAGCCAAGAACTCGATTCTCGATCTGCTCTATACATCCCACTTCCAGCTCTGGTGTTGGATCGAACAGAGCGCATTGAGTTCATTCCCTGGCTGGAAACACTTCGGAAAAATCGTCGGGCAGATCGAACAGCGATTGGAATCAAACGTCGAACATATTACGTCCATCGCCAAGTTGCTCAAGGAAAAACGCGAGAGCATGTTGGAGGAAGTGTATTCCTCCAACACAGTTCGCGTTCCCGATATCGATTTAACAATCGAAACCTTGTCGCTTGAAATTCGATTCCATGTTCTTGCAGCCAAACTCGCTTTCAAACTCGCTCGAAAACTTCGTGAAATCCGAGGACGGTGGCTTAAGCAGTCGGTCCGAACGCTGGAGGAACTGAAGGAGATCACGACCAAGTTGATGACCGAACTAGGGATTCAGCCAACCGGATTCGAGGAAGAAGAGGAGGCCTCCGGATTGATCCTGAACCCTTTCTTTTGCGATGCCATTCGACACCTGCGCGACTTTACCTATTCCAAACTATCGGAGTGCTGGAGCCTGCCCCCCGACGTTCGCGAAAGGTATGAATCGGAATGCGTGGATTTGCGGGAACTGGTACCGATGGTGGTGTCATCCACGTCATCCCAAGGATCCAAAACCCATATCCCCGACCGCAGTACAGGGTTGCGCAAGAGCACGATGCCTGTCGACAAGAACTTCTTTCAAGACCGGTTTGGCTGGAATGCGATTTTTCGAGTGGCCAACTCCGGGGAGGGTTCGGACGACTTGGTTGGAAAGGGGGACGTCAAGGATGCATCCCAAATCATCAATGCGAACTTCACCGATGAGTTTCGCCGCGCTTTGCCAAAACTGATCCGGTGCGGCGGCGTGGTGAGAAACGTCTTGATGATCGGCAATCGAGTCGAGGCCGCATTGGAACCAGAGCATTTCCAGCAAATCAAGAACAGTCTGGCGACAACCATCAACGACCCAATTCAGACTCGATGCTCGCTATTCTGCATCGGCGAGCAAGTCAATTTGCCGGATCTGATTCAGATGACTTGGTTGACCAATCCCAACATCCGGGAACTTTCCCGGCGATTGCGGTCCACCATCACCGAAGAGTGAACCGCATCGATTGGGTTTCGGGTCCTAGCCGATCACGTTGCCCCGGCAGCGATCGGTTCGCTCGTCTGATGATTCTCCCGGTTTTCCCCGCGGAAATCCAAGCGAACGACTTTACCCTCGGGGTCCTTGAAGGTATCGATAACGATGGTGTTCTTTCCTTCGAATGCTCCGCGCAGCAGTTCTTCGGCCAGTGGGTCCTCGATCCGTTGCTCGATGGCGCGTCGCAATGGCCTCGCTCCGTAGTCCAAATTCGAGCCTTGTTTGATGATGAACTCCTTGGCCTCTTCGGTCAGTTCGATCTCGAAGCCGCGTTCGCGCAGTCGCTCTCGAACCTTGCCCAATTCGAAGTCGATGACCTTCTTCAAGTCTTCCTTGTTGAGGTGCCGGAAGATGATCACGTCATCGAGTCGATTAAGAAACTCGGGGCGGAACACCCGTTCGATCTGGTCCATCACACGCGTTTTCATGCTTTCGTAGGAAGCGTCGTCGTTGGGTTTCTGGAACCCGAAGGCCGATTCGTTCTTGATCGCTTCTGCACCCGCATTGGTGGTCAAGATCAAGATCGTATTTCGGAAATCGACATTGCGTCCAAAGCTGTCGGTCAATCGCCCTTCTTCCATCACCTGCAAGAGCATGTTGAAGACGTCAGGGTGGGCTTTTTCGATTTCGTCCAAAAGCACCACGGCGTAGGGCCGACGACGGATCTTTTCAGTCAACTGTCCCCCTTCTTCATAGCCGACGTATCCCGGGGGAGCTCCGATCAAGCGGCTCACGTTGTGCTTCTCCATGTACTCGCTCATGTCGATGTGGATCAATGCATCCGGATCGCCGAACAAGGACTCGGCCAGGGCTTTGGCGAGCAACGTTTTTCCGACCCCCGTTGGGCCGGCAAACACGAAGCAGCCGGTCGGCCGCTTGGGATCCTTCAGACCGCTGCGGCTGCGGCGAACCGCCTTGGCGACCGCGGAAACTGCCTGATCCTGACTGACAACCCGCTTGTGCAACTCATCTTCCATGCTCATCAATCGCAAGGAATCCTCGGTGGACAGCCGGGTCAGCGGAATTCCAGTCATCTTGGAGACGACCTCGGCGATCACCTCTTCGTCGACGACTCCGTCCGCTTCGCGACTCTTTTCTCGCCACTCTCGGGTGATTTGTTCCTTCTTTCGCCGCAGTTTGTCGGCCTGGTCTCGAAGCGCCGCAGCTTTTTCAAAGTCTTGATTGGCGACCGCTTCCTCCTTCTCCTTGTTCAACCGTTCGACGTCTTCGTCGATTTCCTTCAAGTCGGGAGGCTTGGCCATGGTTCGCAGACGAACACGAGCCCCGGCTTCGTCGATCACGTCAATCGCTTTGTCCGGCAGGCACCGCGCGGTGATGTACCGTTCGCTCATTTCGACCGCAGCGACGATCGCGTCGTCGGTGATCTGAACGCGATGGTGTTCCTCGTATCGTTCCTTGAGCCCCTTGAGGATCTGGATCGTCTCGTTCTTGGAGGTCGGTTCGACGATAATCTCTTGGAACCGTCGAGCCAGCGCGTTGTCTTTTTCGATGTACTTGCGATATTCGTCGAGCGTTGTTGCTCCGATGCACTGGATTTCCCCCCGAGCCAGAGCAGGCTTCAGGACATTGGCAGCATCGATAGCACCTTCCGCACCCCCGGCACCGACGAGCGTGTGGAGTTCGTCGATGAACAGAATCGTGTTGCGTGCTCGCCGGACTTCATTCATAACCGCTTTGATGCGCTCTTCAAATTGACCGCGGTACTTGGTTCCTGCGACCATCATCGCCAAGTCCAAAACCACGATCCGTTTTTCCGCGAGGATCTCGGGAACCTCGCCATTGACCACGCGCTGCGCAAATCCCTCGACGATTGCTGTCTTTCCCACCCCAGCTTCGCCGAGGAGGACCGGATTGTTTTTGGTCCGGCGGCAGAGAACTTGGGTCGCTCGTTCGATTTCTCGCTCGCGACCGATTACCGGGTCGAGTTTTCCTTGACGCGCCAATTCGGTCAGGTCTCGACCGAAACTGTCCAACGCAGGTGTCTTGCTCTTGCCACCCTTCGCCGACGGTCCTCCCTCGCTGGTCGCGCCACCGCTGGCGGGTTCTCGCCCGCCACGTTCGGCATCGGAGCTTTCCATTCCATGGCCGAGGAGATTGAGCACCTCCTCGCGGACATCTTCTAATTTCATTCCCAGATTCATCAAGACCTGGGCTGCTACACCTTCCTGCTCGCGCAGTAGTCCCAGGAGGATATGTTCGGTACCAACGTAATTGTGGTTGAGATTCCGCGCCTCCTCCATCGAGTACTCGATGACTTTTTTTGCTCTCGGAGTCTGAGGCAATTTGCCGATCGTGACCATCTCGGGACCGCTCTGGACCAGCTTCTCGACCTCGAGCCGGATCTTTCGCAGGTCGACATCCAAGTTCTTGAGGACGTTGGCGGCAACGCCGCTCCCCTCTTTCACGAGCCCAAGGAGAATGTGCTCGGTACCGATATATTCATGATTGAACCGCTGTGCCTCCTGATTGGCAAGCTGCATGACTTTTCGTGCGCGGTCCGTAAATCGTTCGTACATAATAAAGTTCCTTTCCGAGGTTGCTCACGATACGATCGTATCGTATTCGGCAACGCAGACTAGGTCCGTCTCCGGAGCTGATTCGATGTTTCCAATCTTTGCACACGGGCCACCGGTCTCCGAAGATCCGCTTCGTTTCGGGATCATTTCCGAGAAGGTTTGCCGAGATGCAACGCTCAACCCTACGAATTATAGGAATTATCCGCCGTTATCAAACGGGACGATTGTAGGGGATTTTAGGCGCTGTCCGCTTGCGACCGGATTTTTTTCTGCCGACACAACTTCTTTTCTCGCTCAATTTCCTCCCCCCAGGGGAGCCCACCGTCCAGCAAAGACACTTCGTCGAGAAGGGCGAGTGCCTGGGAGTAACGTCCCGTTCGGCGGAGGATACCGGCCATTAGCAAGGCTGCTTCCGCATCCATTGCTCCCGCTCGACAGTACGATGCGAGCGACTGTTCCGCTTCGTAGTAGTTGGATTGCAGATACAGCGACTGCGCGCGAGTCAGGGTGGCATCGGGACAACCCGGGCCACGCCTCGGTGCAGCCAGCAACCCGCTCGCTGCGTTGTACAGAACCGAGATAACCGCCCCGGCGCTCGCAACCGACCACAGGAATACGATTCGGTAATACGACAGCCACATTGGCCAAATCATCGTCGCCGTCCAACCAAGCGAGAGAAGCATCCCAAACAAGATCGCGATCACTAGCGACCGAAGATCGCCATGCCGCCACGCTGCCAAGGATCCTGGCCAAAAAGCGAAGAGGATTCGAAGCGGAATAACCATCCAGCCACCTAGTATTTCATGCGGGTAAGCTCTTGCGAAGATTTACCAAAATTCCTTTTTCTTTCGCAATACCAATCGGAAATTGATGTAGACGCAAACGCCATAAATCACGAACATCCCGCCAAAGACACTCAGCCAGGATGGTCCCGTGCTGTGCACGATCGAATCAATGCAAGGAAGTACCATGAGCAGACTATTGAACACCCCTGGCCTCCGCCTTGCCATCAACAAATCAACCGGTGATCACCATGCCGTCCAGGTGCGAGGCTATGGTGTTGCATGGATCATTCTTTGCAGCTCGATCCTCGGGTGCGCCAACCCTCAGAATTGCCAACCGCCGCCAGGGTACCCGAGCTATCCTGGGTATCCGGGTTACCCACCCAACTACGCACTTCCATCGGGCACCACGGTGCCAACCGTTGGAGCCCCAAACGTCGGAGCGATGCCCGCCCCGCCAATGATGGGACAACCACTCCCTGGAAGCGTCCCTTCGTACCCCACCATGAATCCCGGCCAGCCCGTTCCTCCTGGTTATCCAACGGGTATTCCCGCTCGCTAGACGAACTTAAGGCTTCCCGAGGGCTTTCTTCAGGAATACGTCGATCGGCCCGAATTGACGCTGAAAGACTCCCTCAAAATCCTGCGCTGTTGCCAACTGCCTCATGGTCAGCTCGTACGGTTTTTTGAGCGGTCCGATTTGCATCTGACGGATCAACCCAAAGCCCAACACGGCTTCGTCTTCGTCATTCATTTTTCCCTGAGTGATCTCGGTGATGTTTTTGAGCTCGGTAACAACCTTCGGATAACGGTTGACCCATGGCTGAACCCTCTCGTCGTTCATCCCGACGGAGGTCGCTAGGGCAGAACGGCCCGCCCCTTCCGCAAACCATCTCGGAGCCCCGTCGCGCGAAGCGATCCATAAACTGGTCAACTGCTGCAACAGCGTGGATTCATTCAATTTCGCGTCGCTGGTGTCGTTGACCATGGCGATGTAAAGATCCGGAGCTTCCTTGCGCCAATGGGCAGACCATTCCGCAGGCAAGGTCCGCTTCTCAAGCATCTTTCCCAT
>Ga0315904_10012374_pt1 | contig 10786 bp, 6 predicted proteins | sample LakEriMetagenome_6_FD_203529 | JGI IMG/M metagenome (GOLD analysis project Ga0315904, IMG submission 203529) | Freshwater fungal communities from buoy surface, Lake Erie, Ohio, United States - Buoy 12 MA120 | ecosystem: Environmental > Aquatic > Freshwater > Lake | place: USA: Lake Erie, Ohio... | reverse complement strand
GCTGGAGGCGGCTGGGTTGGATGTGCTCCGCAGCAGTGGGCCAAGGAATGCGCTGTCTTGAAAGCCCTGGCCAGCGTCGGCCGCCTCGGCGAACCGGACCACCACCAGTTGCCTGGCAGGGACCACAAAGAGCCTTTGTTTGCCCAGCCCGGCGGCCATCCAGACATCGAGGGGCTGCCCGTGCTCGTCGCGAAACGCCGGGGCCTGCGGGGCCCGACGCCTCAGCCGACCCATCAGGCCGGGCCGACTTCCCTCGGCGGGGGGCTCGCCATCGGCGACACCGTCGGTCGATTTCAGCCACCAGGTCAAACCGTACTGGGGATTGGCCCGGCTGGGTTCGAAGCACTGGGCCAGCAGGTCGGGGCGGAGCAGTTCGCGGGGTTCGACCCCCGCTTTGACCACGCTTCCGCGGTCGAGAACGAACTGCCCGAAGTGGCTCCATTCGAGGGGGGTCAAAACCATGCCCCCGGGGAGGTTGGGATGCCCCTGTCGGTCGCGACCGATGCGAAACGGAGTGATCTCGAGCGGTTTGAGCAGCCGGTTCTGAAGGTAGGCAAGAGTGGTTTTGTCGGGTCCCTGCGCCTGGGCGAGTTTCCGCTCGAGCAGTTCGCTGAAGGCGTAGAAGTGGCTGGGGCCGTAATCAAAGCGGGTGCCAGGGTCGTGCCGGGTGGGCAGTTCGAGGGCGACGGCGTTGAGGTTTTCGGGGCGGGGGGCGTTCGCGGAAAGCCCGAGGCGTTTGGCGCGCCTGGCGGCTCCTTCGCCGAGGACCCCGCCGGCACCGGCCCGGCCGCCAAGTTCGCGATCGCCCGGTTCGAGGCCGGACGAGAGCGTGAGCAGGTGGCGGATGGTGATCTGTGATTTACGGGGGTCGTCGCGCCACTCGGTGAGGGTGTCGCATGCGCGTTCGTCGAGGGAGAGCAGTCCCTCCTGGACGGCCAGCATCGCCAGGACGCCGGTGAAGCTTTTGGTGCCGCTGGCGAGGGGATGCGGCTGGGTCGCCGACCAGCCGCGATCGTACTGTTCGAAGATGACCTGACCGGCGTGGCGAACGAGCACGGCCCGCCCAGCGTGCTGAGCCGAGTATTGAGCGGCGGCCAGGCACTGGTCCCGCGTGGGAGCGGCAGGGGACGGGATGACGGGAGCAGCCGGGGCCGCTGTGGGAGTGACAAGAGCGGTAGGTGCCGCGGTGGGAGGTGCCGCGGCTGACGGGCAAGCAGTTTGCGAGGCGGCGGCAGGTGGCTCTGCGGCGATGAGCCGAGGGAGCGGACCGAGGAAAAGGCACGCCGCCGCCAGACTGGCGGCCAGCGTAGACCGCCAGCGGGAGAGCGAGCAGGTCGCCAGCGAACGCCGGGAGGTCGCAGAGGGGGGCATGGCGCGACTGTCTTAAAGGGGAAGACGCCCGAGAGCACGACATCGCCGGGAGGCGGTTTGGTCAACGACAGAGGCTGCGGACAGCGGAACTGGCCAACGCTGGGACCGGGACGGCCTGGTGGGATGTTTCCCCAAGTGGCCCGCCCGCGGCGGCTGCGACTGACGCGCCACTTATCGAACACCGCACGGCCGCGAAGGTTTCGCGGGAATTGCGAACTGGCCACACGCCAGAGGGATTGGCGCAGCGGTCGTTGGTTCGGAATGCTCGTGGCGGCGAGGGTGCGCTCGCCGATGATCGCCGAATGGCGCGGGCGGCTGGGGCGTCGCGCTTGGACCGCCGGCACCCTTCAGCACGCAACGCCGGGACGAACCTTAGACATCGGTGGTCCGGATGGCCGGGGGTCCTTCATGCACTGTGGTCCGAAGCCACCCGCGGTGCGAGTGACCTGGGCACTCAGGCGAATTGCATGTCGAGCGACGACAGGATCTCTTCGCAGGCCTGCGAGCGATTCAAGACGTAGAAGTGGATCCCCGGGGCGCCGCCTTCCTTGAGAGCCCGGCACTGGGCGATCGCGTGTTGAATGCCGATCTGCAGTTGAGCTTCTTTGTCGTCTTGAGCCCCCGACATCTGGGCCGACAGTTCGGAGGGCAACTCGGTTCCACACATCGAGGTGATCCGCTGGATCTGGGCGAAGTTCAGAATCGGCATGATCCCGGGGACGATTGGCACTCGAATGCCGGCCCGCACACACAGGTCCCGGAACCGGAAGAAGTGCTCGTTCACGTAGAACAGTTGGGTGAAGACCGCATCGGCGCCGGCGTCGACCTTTCGCTTGAGGTTGTCGATGTCGACCGCCAGCGAGGGGGCCTGGGCGTGCTTTTCGGGGTAGCCGGCGACACCGATGCCGAACCCGGGCTCAACCCGCTTGATCAGTTCGACCAGCTCATTGGCGTACTTGAGGCCGCCGGGGGTGTGCTGGAAATCGGTCTGGCCGGCGGGAGGGTCGCCCCGCAGCGCCATGATGTTCTTCACCCCGTGCTGGCGGGCCCAGCCCAGCCATTCCTGCAGTTCGGGGACCGTCCCGCCCAGGCAGGTGAAGTGGGCGGTGGAGTCGACACCCGTCCGCCGGGTGATCTGCTCGCACATCTCCAGCGTTCGTTGCCGGGTGCTGCCACCGGCACCGTAGGTGCACGAGATGAACGCCGGCTTGTATGTGGCAAGACTGGCGACAGCCTGCCAGAGCGCCTCGTCCCCCTCGGCGGTTTTTGGTGGAAAGATCTCGAACGAGACTCCGAAACGGCCCGCTTGGTAGTGGTCTGAGAGAGAGGCGGCGGCGGTCACTGCGAATCCTGAACTGACGGGTGAACGAACGAGCTCCGCAAGGTTGTGCGGGGCGTCCCTGGTTCCAGGCCGGAGGCGAGCTTCCCGGCTGTGTGAGTGTAGTAGTTTACCCGGCAGGGTGTAGCGGGCAAAGACACCGCCACTTAGAATGCCCGCTGTCGCAAGACCGCAGAACGGTTCGCACGAATTCACTTCCCGGGAGCCTCTCGATTTGACGCCCACCCGCCTGTTTGGGGGATCGCTGCTGGGGCGGCTGACCCTGCTGAGCGTGCTGACACTCGCGGGGTGCGGACCCGCAACCACTCCTGTGGTGGCGAACCGACCCCTGGTCTGGGGGGGAGATCGGGAAGGGGGGGCGCCTTTCATCTTCGCGCATCCCGACGATGACACCCGGCTGACCGGGTTCGAAGTCGACCTGGCAGGCCGGCTGGCCGGGTTGCTGGGACGCCCGGGCGAGCAGTTCCAGCAGTGCCAATGGGACCAGGTCCTGATGGTCCTGTCCCGCGGGGATGTCGAGATCGCCCTCAATGGGTACGAATTCACCCCCCGGCGGGCAGCCGAGTATCGCACCAGCCTCCCCTATTACATCTACCAGCTGAGCCTGGCGACCCGCCGGGCCGACGCGACCATCACCGACTGGGACGCGCTGGGTGTGCCCCCCACCCGGGGAGGCCGGCATCGGGTGGGAGTGCTGGCGGGGTCAGCGGCCGACCAGTACGTCTCGACCACGTTTCCCGACAGCGTGACCCCCGTCCGGCTGGATGGAGCGGTCGAGGCGTTGAGCCTGGTGGGCGAGGGACAGCTGGATGCCACGGTGCAAGATTCCCCCATGCTGCAGCACTACGTCGAGCATCTGCAGCGGTACCCCGACCTGCACGTGGTGGGCCAGCCCCGCAGCGAGGGGTATTACGTCATCTACACGCGGGCGGAAGATCGGGAGTTGCGCGATCAGCTCAATGCGGCACTGCGGACCCTGCACGCCTCGGGTGAGCTGCAGGCGATCTACGCGCGGTATGGCATCTGGAATGACAACCAGGCGCAGTTGCCGCGGATCTGGACCGACTGGGACCCCGACGCGCTGATGTCGCGGGGGAAGTCGTGGTCGACGCTGGTGCCGTTCCTCGACGACCTGCTGCGGGCGGCACTGGTCACGATTGCCCTGGCGGCGTTTTCGATGCCCCTGGCGGTCGCCGGGGGGCTGCTGGTGGCGTTGGGGCGCAGTTGGTGGACCCCCGTATTGGGGGGCGGGCGCGAACCGGGTTGGACGCAGCTCATTCCCCGGCTGCTGACGGTCTACGTCGAGGTGCTGCGGGGAACACCACTGGCGTTTCAGCTGTTCGTCATCTACTTCGTACTGCCCCGCTTGGGGGTGCGGATCAACGAATTCTGGGCCGGGGTGACCGCCTTGGCGATCAACTATTCGGCTTACGAGTCGGAGGTGTTTCGGCTGGGCTTGCAGTCGTTGCCCAAGGGGCAGCTTGAGGCGGCCCTGTCGCTGGGAATGTCCCGCACGCTGGCGGTCCGGCGGATCCTGTTGCCCCAGGCGGTGCGGACGGTGATTCCCGCGATCACCAATGACTTCATCTCGCTGTTCAAAGACACGGCGGTCTGCTCGGTGATCGCGGTCGAAGAGCTTTCGAAGCAGTACTCGATTGTGGGGAAATCGACCGGGATGCTGCTCGAGACCGCCGCCTTGACCGCGGCCCTCTACCTGTCGATGAGCTACCCCCTGTCGCTCTTGACCCGCTCGCTTGAGCGTCGCCAGCGACGGTCGCCCTCCGGCGCGTCGTAACAATTTGTCTCAACAACCTGCCCAGCGCCCCCATGTCTGCCACCCTCCTTCCGTCCGACCGGACTGGCCCGTCCGCGTCCCCTGTCTTGCGGATTACGGGCCTGCGGAAATCGCGCGGGGCACTCGCCGTGCTGCAGGGGGTCGACCTGGAACTGCCCCAGGCTGCCGTGGGGGTGCTGATGGGGGCGAGTGGGTCGGGCAAGAGCACCCTGCTGCGCTGCATTACGGGGCTGGAAGACTTCCAGGCGGGAGAGATTGAGGTCTGCGATCAGCGGTGTGCGGCTCAAGACCCTGAGAGTGTCAAGCGGCGGAAGCTCGCCGCGATTCGCCAGTCGGTCGGCATGGTGTTTCAGCAGTTTCACCTGTTCCCGCACCTGACGGTGATCGAGAATGTCACAGAGGCCCCCATTCATGTCCGCGGGGTGGCTCTTGAGGCGGCCCGGGAAGCGGGGCGGGTGTTGCTCGAGCGGGTGGGGCTGGGGGCGAAGCTGGAGAGTTACCCCGACGAATTGTCGGGGGGGCAGCAGCAGCGGGTCGCCATTGCGCGGGCCCTGGCGATGCAGCCCCGGGTGATGCTGTTCGACGAACCGACCAGCGCCCTCGACCCACGAATGACCGGCGAGGTGCAGGCGGTGATGAGCGACCTGGCCAGCCAGGGGCTGGCGATGCTGGTCGCCACGCACTCGCTGGAATTTGCCCGCAAGATCGCCAACCAGGTCGCTGTGCTGGTCGATGGCCGGGTGATTGAGTGCGGCCCGCCCGAGCAGGTGTTTGATCATCCGCAGCGACCAGAGACGCGGACGCTGTTGCGAAACGCCGCAGGAGGGTGAGTGCGGAGTAGAGACAGCGGGGAGGAGAAACTGGAAAGCAGACAGCGAGAGCAGGGTTATGGGGCAGATTTGGGAGGTTGGGGATTCTCGGGAGGGTTGAATTTGAGGTCGAGGTTCAGCCAGAGGGCGCGGGCGTAGCGGTGAAAAAAGAGGGGAAAGATCAGGCTGAAGAGGAGCAGGCCGGGCAGAATCCAGAGAGCCGGGAGATTCATTCCAAAGCGGAGGACCACCCACGTCACCGTATTGAAGACGGCGGTCAGTCCGTAATTCAAATAGATCGAGCCGAGGAAGAAGCCGGCTTCCCGTTCGAACCGCAGGCCGCAGCCAGTGCAGTGCGTGTGCATTCGCAGCAGCCCCTGGAACAGGGCACCTTGCCCGCAGCGGGGACACCGCAACCGCAGTGCCCGGGCGAGGGGCGACCCCGAAGCAGGAGGTTGCGCGGATCCAGGGGCTTCACTCATCAAGGACACATCTTCGGGAAGGGTCAAGAAAAACGCCTGACACAACGCGGATGACACTGCGCTGGGGCGGTCGCTGTGGAATGCGACCGCGTCAGTTCCCTTCCACCCCGGCGGCGAAATCGTCCTCGGGTTCAGCGAGGTCGGGTGGGGGCTCGCGACGGGGGGCAGGCATGGTCGTGGCGGCGCCACGCTTCAGGTTCAGCTGGGGCTTGGCGACCAGGTCGCCGGGCAGAAAGTCGTTGTCGGGCAGTTGAGTGAGGGCCTGGTCGGTGCTTTGGGGGTCGACCTCGGCACAGCTCTGCGTGAGTTGCGAGGCGATCTCTTCGAGCCAGGCCCGCCACTCGTCCCCCTCGATGCCAGCGGGCGTCATCGCCGAGAATTCGCCCAGCAGCAGGATGAAGCGGAGCAGGTGGCGGAAGATCAGCCCTTCATGCCGGGAGAGATCGCGGCCCGAGACGTAGCGGTGAAAGTGACCGCCAAACTGCAGCAGGTCGGCGACCACCCAGACGGGAGTCAGGAAGACGCCATGCACGCCGGGGTACTCGCTGTCGAAGACCATCCGCACCTTGTCGGCGAGGGGCGGCGGCCATTTGCGTTCTTCGGGGCGGGCCTCGGGGTCGAAGGGGGGGTAGAGATCGCCGGCGGGGAGCAGCCCTCGGGCCACAACCGCGAGGTCGATCCGTTCGCGGGCGAGGGGGCCGGGGGGCAGGCGCTCGGGATTGGGGACACGCACATGCCGGAGGAGCGAGCCGGGCAGGTTCAGCACGGCTTCGAGCAGCTGCAGGCGCTCGGCTTCGTTCGCCAGGTCGAACTGCTGCAGCAGGAAGAGGCCGAAGACCGGGTTGACGCTGCGGAAGGCGAAGAACTCGCGGAGCCGTTCGGTGGGGCGGGCGGTCACCGGGGTGTAGACCGGAGCCTCGGCGTCTGGGTCGGGGATCCCCGGAATGGGGGTTTCACCGCGGGCCAGCCGCTCGGCCTGAACCGCCTTGATCAGCAGGCTGCCCATGTTTCCCGAGCCAGTCGACTGGGCGGGGCGTTGAGATTTTTGGGCCGGTTTTTCCGGCTCGGCCGAGACACTGGGAGGCGGGGGATCGAGTTCCACCACGCCGGCCGCGTGCAGCGTCAGGAGCATCGAGTGCAACATGCGTTGCTCCTGTTCGACCCGCTTGGGGTCCATCAGCCGCTTGCGGACCAGGTGCCGCAGCCGCTCCACCTCGGGCGAAAGCTGCAGCATGTACGCCAGCATCCGCCACGGCAGGTGCCCCTGGCTGGTGAGCCTGCCGGGGGAGGCGGTGATCAGCTTGGTGAACTGCGCTTCGTTCCAGTACTGGCGATTGGGATTGCGGGTGGGCTGCTTGCGCTTCAGCATTTTCTTGGCGGCGAGCAGCCCGGGGTCGCGGGTGTTTTCCGGGATCGCGTCGTACTTCTGCCGCCAGCGGAGAATGCGGACGTCGTCCTCGTGGGCCAGCGCCAGCACGTGTCCCTGGTCGTCAAACTGCGGTCGGCCCGCCCGGCCAAAGATCTGGTGTGCCGAGCTGGGCTCGATCAGCTTCAGCTTCGTGGGTGGCCCCTTCATCAGGCTGGGAAGCACGACCGACCGCGCGGGAAGATTGATGCCCGCCGAGAGCGTTTCCGTGCACAGGCAGACCGTGAGCAGCCGCTTCTGAAACAGGTCTTCGACAATCCGCCGGAAGCGGGGGAGCACTCCGGCGTGATGCACGCCAATGCCCCGCATGAGAATCTGCTTCAGCTTCGGCCCGGCCCCGTGCCGGAAGTCGTGCTTGGCCAGTTCAGCCGCAAGGGCCTTCTGCTGGCCCGACTCAAGCAGCGAGCGGCCCTTGAGTTCTTCCGCGACGCCCCAGCATTCGTCCCGGCTGAAGCAGAAGACCAGGGCGGGGGTGAGCCGGAGGTCGGGGGGACCGTCGGCCATCTCTTCGAGCAGTTCGTTCAGGGTCTGATCGCCGACCCAGCGGAAGTTGAGAGGAACCTTGCGTTCCTGGCCCTGGATGAGGTCGAGATTGCGACCGTGGCAGGTTTTCAGCCAGCCGAGGAATTCGACGGCGTTTCCCACCGTCGCCGAGAGGAGCATCAGCCGCACATGAGGGGGGAGCAGCGAGAGCGAGAATTCCCAGACGATGCCCCGCTCGGGGTCGGAGAAGCTGTGGAATTCATCCATCACCACGGCATCGACCCCGTCGAACTCTTCGAGCGGGCCCTGCAGCAGGCGGTTGAGGAGAATTTCGGCGACCACCACCAGGATGGGGGCCTGGGGGTTGACCCGGCGGTTGCCCGTCACGAGGCCGACCTGCTCGGGAGTTCCTCCCCAGCGGACGACACTTTCGGTCAGCTCGCGGAATTTCTGCTCGGTGAGCGCGATGAGCGGCGTGGTGTAGTACATCCGCCGGCCGGTCCGCAGCGCTTCGTAGACCGCCGCCTCGGCGATCAGCGTTTTGCCCGTGCCCGTCGGGGCCGAGACCAGGATGCCTTCGGTCGTCTCGAACCAGGCGAGCAGGGCCCGCTCCTGGACCGGGTAGGGAACGAACGGGAGTTGCTCGAGGTACGCGAGGGCCAGCTCTTCGCGCGAGAGCCGCGGGTTGGGTTGATTCACGATCGCTGAAACGCCATTCGGTTATGCCATGCCCGCAGCGCGGGCCGTGCGACAGTGATGGACCCCGTCCCGCCGGCTTTGCGAGGGGGGATCAAGGCTTGCGGTTCGAGCATTCCTTGAAGACGTGCTCGATGTTCTCGACGTTCGCCGCGACGTCGGTCCCCGTCCACTCCTTGTACCAGGGAAAGTTGATCGACTTCTTGATCTCGTCGAGGGTCTTCCCCTGGGCGACCGCTTCGCCGATGTATTGCCTGAGTTCGACAAAATAGCGGCGTTGGCGATCGATGAGGGAGATGTCGCTGGCTTCGCCATGCCCGGGGCAGATGGTCTTGATCGGCAGCTTCCGCATCTCGGTGAGGGCGCCGATCCAGCTTTCGGTATCGGAGTCGCCCATGTAGTTGAACGCGCCGTTCACACAGCTGTCGCCCGTGAACAGGAAGCCTTCCTTGGGCAGCCAGGCGATGGCGTCGCCCTTGGTGTGGCCGTGGGCGATGTGGATGAGCTCGACCCGGTGATGGGCATCTTCAATCACCAGTTTCCGGGGGAACCACAGGGCCGGAATCTTGTAGTCGAGCGGGCCGTACTCGGCGGGCTTGGCGGTCTTCGACTGCTCGAACCCGGCGACCCCCTTGGTGCGAAACTCTTCGGCCGCGTTCTCCGAGGCGATCGCCGTCGAACCAATCTTGGCGAACACCGGGTTGCCATCGGCATGGTCGCCGTGATAGTGCGTGTCGAAGACGTAGCGGATAGGCTTGTCGGTGGTCTTGCGGATGAGCGCGATCAGCTCTTCCGACTGGTTCGGGAAGCTGGCGTCGATGACCAGGACGAAGTCATCGAAGACGACCCAGCCCTGGTTGCAGCCGATGAACTCGGGCTTCCAGCGGGTCTTGCGGAAGAAGACCCCGGGAGCAATCTCGGTGACGGTGGTTTCATCGGGCTTGAGCCAGCCGGCGGCTCCCCCGGCGAGTCCCCCCAGGATGCAGACCGTGATGATTCCGACACAGAGGCGACGCAGGCCGATTGGCATTCCACTGTCTCCCAGGGTTCAACGCGCAAGCCGGGCGGGCGAGAGGGCGGGACAGGCCCCGCGACCACAGCCGCACAGCGGCCGGATTATCGTCCGCCGTCGAGACAATCGCAATTCAGCGGTCCCGATCTTTTCCCGGTGAATCGCGGGAGGCCGCCCTCGCGGGAGTTGTTGACCGCCAGTGGGTGGTCGATAATGTGAAGGCGAAAGCCAGTAGGCCAGCACTTGTCCGTGTGTCTTGAATGGCGTCCCCACCCAGCAGGGACGCCCCGTTTTTCCGGGGAACGTCCCTTCTTCGCTCCCACCATCAACGCCCTGCCAACTCGGGTGGCCCGTTCGTTCCAGCCACCTTTACCCATGGTCACTTCTTCGCACGACAGAGACTCTCAGCCACCTGGGGCGCCGCCGGATTGCGGGTGGAGGGGCAGGAGCCGAAGGCTTGAGTTGAGGTTGGTCGATTGCCTTGGGGATCACCATCGAGTCGCGTGCCTGGCGAGGGATTGTCGCTGCCGATTGCGGCAGGTTGGGCCAGCGGCGGGAGAGCGACCATGACCGAGGTGTCGCGCGGCGACGATCAGGGCCTGGCACCCAGCGTGCGGGGCGGGCGGGTCGCGATTCTGGGGGCGGGGGTCTCGGGGCTAGCGGCGGCGTTTCGGCTGAATGAACTGGCGCGGGACGCGCAGCGGCCGCTGACGGTCGACCTCTATGAAGCGGCACCGCAGCCGGGCGGGCTGGTCTGCACCCGCGAGGTGGGCGACTATCGCCTCGAACTGGGGCCCGATTCGTTCATCACGAACAAGCCGGGGGCGGTCAGCCTCTGTCGCCGGTTGGGCATGGAAGATCAACTGGTCCCGACCGATGAGCGATATCGTCGCTCCCTGGTGCTGTTTCGGGGACGCCCTGTGGCGGTGCCCGAGGATTTTCAGCTACTGGCTCCCTCGGCACTCTGGCCGGTCTGGAAATCGCCCCTGTTTACGCCCTGGGGGAAGCTGCGGATTGCCTGCGAGCTGTTTGTTCCGAAGACCCGCCAGCCCGAGAGCGATGAAAGCCTGGCGAGTTTCGTGCGTCGCCGACTGGGGCAAGAGGCGCTCGATCGACTGGTCCAACCGCTGGTCGGGGGGATTTACACCTCCGACCCGGAAAAACTGAGCGTGCGGGCGACACTGGCGCGCTTTCAGGAAATGGAGCAGCAGTCGGGCAGCCTGATCAAGGCGCTGGCGAAAGCGGCGACCACCCGCGCCCCTGGTCACGCCCCCGCGACCGGCGCCCGCTACGGGTTGTTCGCCACCCCGCGACTGGGAGTGGGGCAACTGGTCGAAGTGCTGGCGGCACAGGTCGAGCGTTCGGCGCAGATT
>Ga0315904_10012371_pt1 | contig 10787 bp, 10 predicted proteins | sample LakEriMetagenome_6_FD_203529 | JGI IMG/M metagenome (GOLD analysis project Ga0315904, IMG submission 203529) | Freshwater fungal communities from buoy surface, Lake Erie, Ohio, United States - Buoy 12 MA120 | ecosystem: Environmental > Aquatic > Freshwater > Lake | place: USA: Lake Erie, Ohio... | reverse complement strand
TCCAATCATTTGCTTTTCCAAAACTTATAACGACGATTTTAATCCGAGAAGTAATTTTGCCGCCATCATGACCTGCAATAACGCCGACGAAAACTGCCCATTAGTTGTTGGTGCTGAAGCCAGATTCTCCATCAAATACGAAGACCCTAAAGCCTTCGACAATACAGATTTACAAACTGAAAAATATTTAGAAAGAAGTTTAGAAATAGCACAAGAGATGTGGTGGGTTTTTATGAAGGTTAGCGAGTAGTTTCACATATTTATATAACTCAAATTAGGCGATAGGATTTGAGAAACGAAAATGCTAGCACTTTAGATGTCTCTTTAACAATTAACAAGACGAATTAGAAGATGTTTTCAATATTTGCAAAATACTGAACTACAGATTCTTAATCGCTTCAAGATTTCTAATGCTGAACTTGGCTTTAATTTAAGGTTGCCTAAAATATTTTTCAATTCACCTGAAAGAGAACTGCTTTTTAGCAAACCTCCAATTTATGAAAATCAAACATAATAATTAAAGTTAAATTCAGAAAGAGAATGAGTGAAACACTCATTCTCTTTCTGTCTTGGTGGAACCGAGGGGAGTCGAACCCCTGTCCAAACACACTCCGTAAAAGCTTTCTACATGTTTATTTCTGAATTAGTTTTTGTGATGAAGCCGGATCAGAACTAACCAATTTCACCCTTAGCTGGATTTGTCTTTTGTAGCAAGCACAGCCTAATGCTACAGCAACTCATATTCTCTGGTGAAGGTGGGGCAACGTAGGTTATGAATCTACCCGAAATGCGCGACCTGTAAATGGGTGCTTAAATTAAGCAGCCATTGCGAATGAAGTTTCGCCGTCTGAGTTTTGAATATTCATATTAAGGTGCTAATTATCCAAGGCACCACATGCTTACACTCTCAAAGATCTATGCTGTCAAAACCGGTCGGCCCCTTTTAATGTCAGCTGCCTAACACTATACTTGCAAAGATATAGTATAGATGCTAGATTATTTGGGTACTATAGGTATTATAAGAATGCGATTTGCAAATTAGACCCAACTCTTCATTACAAAAAATCAAAATGAGTTACGAATTTTAGATTTTTGAATCCCGATGCGAGGAAGTTCCGATTTTGTTTCCAAAGCTTACTTTGAGGTTCACACCCGTGATTCACAGCAGCACACTTCGTTTCTGCTACAAAATCTCAGTTAAAATCTCGCACCTTAACTCAAACATACAATTCGAAAAAAGTTCTGTATTTTCGGCACATGGAATTTCGTATTGTTCCGCTCATCTTAGTCACATTTAATATATGCTTTCTCGCTTATATCAATCCTGATATAAATAATTCTATTGACCTGCACAAAGTAGCCAATGTATATAAAATGTTAGCTATCGCCTTTATCATTCTCGCTATGTCAATTGGCTCATTTGTGCGACATTATTATTACTCAAAAACATTCAAAATAGCCTATTTTATTTGTCAATTCCTCTCTCTTGGTTTGGCTATCGCGTATTTTATTTCTATCAAGCAACAGCACTTAGGGTAAATATTTTACGATATTTTAAGTACTTGAATTGCCATTTCAGCCGCTATTTTACTGGCTTCTTTTTTATTACTAGCGGTTGCTTCAGCAATCACCTCACCTTCATACTGAACACCAATGGTAAATGTTTTCCTTCCTTGTACCAATTTTTCATCCACCACAATAAACTCCATTTGCTTACTCTGCTTGCTGGCCCAGCCTATTAGTTTGTTTTTGATGTTTACTTCAACAGTTTCCAACATTTCTAAATCAACAAATGGAAGTAATATTTGTTTACGCACAAAAACTCTTGTTTTTGCATAACCTTTATCAATATATATCGCACCTATCAGAGCCTCCAAAGCATTTCCAAATATCATTGATTCTCTTAAATGCTGATCTTGATTATTGAATTTCATAATTGATTTCAATCCAATCCGAATAGCAATATGATTGAGCGTCTTTCGATTCACAATCTTTGCTCTCATATCGGTTAAATATCCTTCAGGTTTAGTTGGATATTTTGTAAATAAATGCTCACTAATTATAGCACCTAACATGGCATCACCTAAAAACTCAAGCCTTTCATTATTCTCTGCACTTCCATCATTATTCGAACGATGACACAAAGCCAATTCATATAATGCAACATTTCTAGGCGCAAAACCAATTAAGACTTGTAAGTCTTTATACAAGCTACTCCCTTTCGTAAAAAATTGAATTATAAAATTAGGTACAAATCTTACCATGACGGCTCTTGACTTTTCATGCGCAAATTAGTTCTTGTTTGCCCACTGTTCTAATTTTTTTCTCAAAACTTCTAAAGGCATATTACCCCCATTAAGTAATTGCGAGTGAAAATCTTTGATATCAAACTTGCCACCTAATTTTTCTTGGCACTCTTTTTTAATATCTATGAGTGTAAGTTGACCAATTTTGTAAGATAATGCTTGACCTGGAATAGCCATATAACGCTCAATTTCAGCTGTAGCTTCTTCTTTAGATACTCGCTCATGCGCCATCATATATGCTATGGCTTCATCATGGCTCATATTTTTTGTATGTATACCTACATCTATAACCAAACGCAAGGCCCTATGCATTGCATCGCTTAAATGACCTAAGTATTGATATGGATTCTTGTATAACCCAAGTTCTTTGCCTAACGTCTCTGTATAAAGCGCCCAACCTTCTGCATAAGCACTATAGCCTAAAAATTTTCTGAACTTAGGCAAACTGTCATTTTCTTGCTGCAATGATATTTGAAAATGATGCCCTGGAATAGCTTCGTGTAGAAACAAAGTTTCCATACCCACAACATTAAATTTTTTGGGATCCAAAATTGGCACATAAAATATTCCTGGTCTTGTGCCATCCTCTGAACCCGCGTTGTACTCAGCGCTTGCACTGGCTGCACGAAATGCTTCAGTTTGTCGAATTTCAAATTTTGTCTTTGGCACTGAAGAAAACAAAGTTCCTAAGTACTTATCTTCTATATTTTGAATCGATCTAAAACTATCTAGCACTTGCGCCGCTGTTGTGAACGGATAAAATTGTTTGTCTTCATTTATTGAATTAAAAAACTCAATCAGACTCCCCTTAAATCCAACCTGTTGTTTCACTTTCTCCATCTCGGAACTTATGAAGGCCACTTCCCTTTCTCCAAGATTGTAAATACTATCTGCACTTAATTCAGTAGTTGTATAATTCTTGATCAGATAATCATAATATTTATCCCCATTCGGCAAACTGCTAATACCATGTGTTGCACGACAAGCGTCGATATAGGTTGTAGTAAAGAATTTTTGCAATTTGCTATAAGCAGGAATAATACTATTACTAATCTGGAAAAAATACGCATTCTCTAATCTTTTCTTATCTGATGCCGAAAATTCCTTTGGCATATTTTTAATTGGCTCGTAAAAAATATTTTTAGTGGGGTCTATTGTGAGAACCCCTTTAAATTGTGGTACCATTTTTTCAGCCAACACGCTAGGCAATACATAGCCTTGTGAAATTCCTTTTTGCATATTTGCTATAGCTGTATCCACCCAATCAGGGAAAACCTTTACACGAGCCAAAAAATTGTCATAGTCATCCACTGTTTTAAAAGGTTGATTTCCACTACCGCTGCCCAATTGTGGGAACTCATTGGTAAAACTCCAAAACTGGTTAATGGGAATCAAATGAGATGGGTAGTTTAATCCCTCTAAACTTATTTTTAGTTCATAGGCAAGCAACTCTTTGCTAAGAGCATCTTCATTATTTAATGCTTCTTGAAATTCCTCAACTTGTTGCAAATACTTTTGGTAGAACAACTTTGTTTTAGCTCGATATGATTCACTGATTGTTATCGGCATTTTATCATTATATCGATTATCGCCAATAGCTGTAGCTTCGAGGGGGAATAGCTCCATTCGCTCATCCCAGTAGTTTTGCATCAGCTTTTTCAAGTTCAGTGAAGGTTGAATATCCTCCTTAGAGCTACTGCACCCTAAAAAAAATATAACAACAGCTGACATGAGCGTGAGGTTTCTAAAATTCATAGTAATCAATTCGAGTAAAGTTTTATAGTTCATATAAAATATAAATAACAGTTATTAAACAAAATTTAGCTTTTTTTTGTGCAGAATTGAAAATCGCTTTACATTCGCGCAGTTAGATTTTTTGTAAGAAAAAGTTTTTCATAGGTTGATTTGGTTAGGGATTAAACAGTCTTTACTTTTTTAAGTAGAGACTGTTCCTTTTTTATGGAAGTTTGTAAAAATTTATTTCGCCACAATATCCTCAATAAATAGCTTCTTCAATTCTGTTGCATCATTTGCTTTTAATCTTCCAGAAAGAACTAAACGAAGCTGTCGTCTTCGCAAAGCACCATCAAATCTATGCTTTTCATCTTCAGTTTCGGGTGTAAGTTCTGGTACTTTTCGCGGTCTTCCATTCGGATCAAGCGCCACAAATGTCATGTAGGCTTCATTTGACAAGTACTTAAATTGTGTTGGAATATCTTCACCATGAACCTTTAGATAAACTTCCATCGATGTACTGAATGCTCTGGTCACCTTCGCTTCTATCATCACCACATTGCCTAATCTTACTGGATTTTCAAATGAAATATTGTCAGCCGATGCCGTAACAACAGGGCATCCACAATGTCGCATGGCTGCTAAAGCCGCTGCAATATCCATCCAATGCATAAGTTTGCCCCCCATCAAATTGCCAAGTGTATTTGTATCATTTGGTAAAACTAGTTCACTCATGGTTGTTAAGGATTCACTGGGCTTCTTACTTATTACGCGTGTATGATTCATATCAACAAAACTAATAGTATTTCCTTAATTTTATGCACTCATCATGCGAACTATTCTTCAATGCATACTATTTATTTCATCGAACCTATTCTGCTTTGCCCAACATGATAGTATTATAGTTCATTTCGATTTTAATAAGTTCGATGTACCCGACTCAAGTGCTTGGCAATTGGTGACAAGAATAAGCCAAAAAAAATTTCAATACCTAACCGTTGAAAGCCATTGTGACAATATTGGCAGTGATGCATTCAATCAAAATCTTTCTCAAAAGCGAGCCAAAGCAATAAAACTACTCTTGATAGCGAATGGCATTGAACCCAGTTATATTAAAACTTACTTAGCATTTGGCGAGAAGCGCCCAATAACCAATAACGAAACTGATGAATCAAGACAACAAAACAGAAGGGCTATCGTGCATTTCTACACATTTGAAGTTGCAAAGTCAAGTTCCAATTCTCCATCTTCAACAATTCAAAAAACAGAAACTACATCAAGTCCAATAGAAGCAGAGGTCATTGAAGTGAATGAGGCTACAATCAAGCAACTAGAAGTAACTCAATTTAAAAAAGGCAAGACACTTCGTTTCAACAATTTACTTTTTATACCTGGTTATCATCATTTGATTGAATCTTCTTACCAGGATTTATATAGGCTTATAAAGGTGCTACGTGAAAATGAAAATATCGAAATCGAAATTCAAGGGCATGTATGTTGCGCAATTGTTGAACCCGACGGGCATGATGCAGAAACAGGATTAGACAATCTTTCGGTAGCTAGGGCTTATGCTGTATTTTATTTTTTGCGTGCCAATGGAATAGATGAAGAACGAATGCGATACAAAGGCTTTGGCGGAAGAAAAAAAATTAATCAAGACGAAAGTACAGAAGCTTTAAGAGCCGTCAATCGCAGAATCGAGATTTTAATTACGAATGAATGATGTAAAAGAGAAACCGCAAATGTGATAGCCTTGCTATAATTGACGTATTCCTAAATCTAAACTCAAAATTTATTTTCAAGCTAGTTTAGATTTCGTCTAATCTAAAAACATCATTGTGCCTAATACCCCTCTCAGTTGCTTGCAAATTACAGCATTCATGTATTGAATCATGTTCAAACATAAGCGCCCAATTTCGAGAAGCTGCATCTTTTAAAATCATCTCTTTCTCAGTCAAAGTATCTAAAGGTCTCATGTCGTAAGCCATCACCCAAGGCAATGAAATATGCGCCAATGATGGCATTAAATCAGCACAATACAAAATGGAAGTTCCTTTGTAATTTATCAAAGGCAACATCATTGAATCAGTATGACCTTGCACAATTTTTAGATCAAAACTTTCACCTAATGGCTTTTCATGAGCTTCGTAAAAATACAATTGTCCACTTTCTTGAATGGGTAATATATTTTCTTTTAAAAATGAGGCTTTCTCTCTCGCATTAGGCTGAATAGCTGATTTCCAATGCATTTGATGACTCCAATATTTGGCATTAGCAAATGCAGGAACCAACTTATCACCATCTCGAACAATCGCTCCACCACAATGATCGAAATGAAGATGTGTGAGAAAAACATCGGTTACATCCTGCATACTATATCCCTTCGATTCGATTGATTTTTGCAAACTATCATCGCCATGAGGATAATAATAACTAAAAAATTTGTCGTCCTGTTTATTTCCCATACCTGTATCAACCAGAATCAACTTATTATCAGTTTCAATTAATAAGCAACGCATTGCCCAAGTACACATATTATTATCATCTGAAGGATTTGCTTTTTGCCACATCGATTTAGGTACTACACCGTGCATGGCTCCTCCATCTAATTTGAATAAACCCGTATTGATTGCGTGTAATGTCATTTTATGTTTGTTTTAAATGAGAATTTTAGTCTGAATAAAAGTAATAAACCAATAATAAAATATACGCTTAATGCTAAGGTTGAATTTCGCATGCCGTTCATCAAATCAGCCACTAAGCCAAATGACAAAGTACCCATTACGATTCCAATTTTTTCGCAAACATCATAAAAACTAAAGTAAGAAGCGGTATCGTTTGTTTGTGGCAATAACTTGGCATAAGTAGAACGCGATAATGATTGAATGCCACCCATCACGAGCCCTACACAAAATGCAAGCACATAAAACTCATTAGCTGTTCTTACAAAATATGCCGCAATACATATACCAATCCAAATAACTATTAAAATGATGAGGGCTATTTTGTTGCCTTTTACTTTGGACACTTTTGAAAAAAGCATAGCCCCAATAATTGCTACTAATTGTATAATAAGAACTGTCGACAACAATTCGGTAGTTTGCATATGTAATTCATCACTTGCAAAATAAATAGCCATATACATCACGGTTTGAACACCCATATTATAAAAAAAGAATGACGCTAAAAACTTTTTCAATTCTGACAATGACGATAAACTTTGTAACACTTTTTGTAATTCTAAATATCCTTTATTAAGCGGAGATTTTAGTTTGCTCGTTTCATGTCTAGTTTCATGCAGCGCATTAAAGGTTATTTGAGCAAATAAAATCCACCAAACACCAACAGCTAAAAAGGCGCTTCGGGCTGGCAAAGTTCCGAGATTCCAATGCAAATTTTCATCTAACAAAATAAATGTAAAACATAAAAGCATTAAGATTACACTTCCTAAATATCCCATCGAAAATCCTTTGGCACTTACATGATCATGATGTTCAGGCGTAGCAATTTCTGGTAAAAAGGCATTGTAAAAAACAATACTCCCGCAAAAACCAATGGATGCAATGATTGAACAAATAAGACCATACCAAGCAAAATCCGTTTCAGACGAAAACCATTTTTTATCAAAGAAAAACATCGCTAAACAAGCTAGCACACCTAAGTAGCAGAAAAACTTCATGAAAGATTTTTTATTTCCGTTTGCGTCTGCAATCGATGAAAGTATGGGCGATAAAAAAGCAATCACTAAAAAAGAAAAAGCAATCGCGTAGGATGCCATAGCTGCTCTTGATATATGCAAACCAAAAAACAAAATTGGATCAGGCGCCAACTTTGAATAATAAGTTGGAAAAATAGCTGAAGTAATTATTAATGAATAGGCCGAATTCGCCCAATCATAAAACGTCCAAGCACGAATAATTTTAGGATTGTTTAAATCGTTAGTTGGCACGTTTAAATTGGTTTATATTTATTTGCGATTCACAAAAAGAAAATTCCTGCTGATCATTACTAGCTACAATAATAGTTTTTTGTCTGGTATACATTGAAATAAGCAGATTATATAAAGCAATACCTTCTTCATCTAAATTACTGCAAGGCTCATCTAATAAAAGCAAAGCTGTATCCGCAAAAATCGCTTGGGCTAATTTTACACGTTGTTTCATACCACTCGAAAAATTCTCAATCAGTTTTTCCTTTGAAGTTCGCAAACCAATTTGTTCTATAATTTGCGGTATGGTAATTAATGGCTTCTTGAAAGCAAAATGAAATTCAAAAAATTCAACTAAATTCATTTCTTCGATTACTTCAAGATAAGGTGCGCAATATGAAACATGTTGAAAGACGTTTTCATCTTCAATGATTCTTCCATTTAATTTAAACTCAACTTCCCCTTTACTTGGCTTCATATACGTGGCAATAATTTGGAGCAAAGTAGATTTTCCCGAACCATTGATACCTAATATCGCTGTTTTCGATTGAGATGCGAAGACATAGTCCATATCTTGAATGATAGCCTCCTGACCGAATGATTTACTGATATGATGAAGAGTAACTTGCAACTATGGTAATTAATATTGCCCTGTACTTAATAAAACTAAGGTACATGCTTCTATACAATATATCCCAGCACCTTCAGCTTTCTTTTTAAAAAAATGGTTTTCAGCACCAGGATTGAAAATAATTCGTTTAGGTTTCAAACCAATTATATAATCGACGTAATCGTCTTGCCTTGCCTCCCCAATATACATAGTAACCGTGTCAATATCGCTAACATTTGATTTACCTGTTTCTATCTCTACATCCAAGACTTTGCCTGCTTTATTACCAATAGCTTCAACCTCATGCTTGTACTTTCGAAGCATATGAATCGCTTTATGGCTGTATCGTTCCGCATTTTCAGATGCTCCTATAACTAATGTTTTTTTCAATTTTCACGAACCTTTTTATCTAAAGAGTAAAAGTAAGAGTTATGTATTTAATAGTTACTTTTGTGCTTGTTAAATTTCAAAGATGAAACCTTTTATTATTTTAGTTATTGCAATCCTCTCTATCACAAATCACCTTTTTGCCCAAACAGAAGAAATAATTGTGATAGAAGAAAAATTTGTGAATATCTATAAGGATGAACGCTTAGACTTGCTAGATAAACGTCCAGCACTCGTTGCGAAAGCAGAGTTGGATGAAAAGGCTGCAAGATTAAGAGAAGCGAATGCCGAAAAAGCAACCCCTTTATACAAGCCTATTGTTTCTGCAGACGGTACTCGTCGTGTGACAGGCTCAATAACAACCGCCAAAGGTTTTCGAGTTGTCATATACAATGGCGCAGATAGAGCCAAAGCCATGGAAAGTAAAAATGCATTTTCAAAGGCATATCCTGCTGTAAGAAGCTACATGTCATACAATGTGCCTTCTTACAAAATCAAAGTAGGAGATTTCGATAATAAAAAAGAAGCCACTTCATTTTTGCGACGCGTGAGCAGTTCATTTCCAGCTTCCTTTATTGTTCCTGATATAGTTACTATTAAAAATATTAGCGTTACTCGTTAATCGAAACCTTATGAGTTTAGCAAATCTTATTGAATCCTACTTACCTGAATTTATAAGCATTCGCGAGCATATTCATGCCAACCCAGAGCTTTCATTTCAAGAATTCAATACTTCGGCGTTTATTCAATCTAAGCTAAAGGAGTATGGAATTACAAATGTCAAAACTTTTGCCAATACAGGATTAGTAGCCATCATAGAAGGAAATCTACCAACAAGCAGAGTGATTGCTTTACGAGGAGATATGGACGCTTTACCCATACTTGAAAAAAATGAAATTTCTTATAAATCTAAACATGAAGGTATAATGCATGCTTGCGGACATGATGTGCACACAACATGCCTACTAGGAGCCGCTAAAATTTTGAATGAATTAAAAGATTCATTTGAAGGTACGATTAAATTAATTTTTCAACCTGGTGAAGAAAAACATCCAGGCGGCGCAAGTATCATGATAGCGGAAGGTGTTCTAGAAAATCCTAAGCCAAATGCAATTTTTGCTTTGCATGTATATCCTCATTTACCTTTTGGGCAATTAGGTTTCCGTGAAGGCCAATATATGGCAAGTGCTGATGAAATTTATATTAAAGTAAAAGGAAAAGGAGGCCATGCTGCCTTACCGCATCAAACAATTGACCCTATAGCCATTTCAGCAAATTTAATTGTGAGTTTGCAGCAAATTATTTCTAGAAACAATAATCCTTTGAATCCGTCTGTATTGTCATTTGGCAAAATACAAGGCGGCCATGTAGGCAATGTAATTCCAAACGAAGTGAATATAGAAGGCACGTTGCGATGCATGGATGAGGTTTGGCGTAAGAAAGCGCATGAACTTATTACAAAACACACAATAGCACTTTGCCAAGCAATGGGCGGCGATGCGGAAGTAAATATTCCAATGGGATATCCCTTTTTAATGAATGATGTTGCTACCACTAAACAAGCGAGACAAATTACAACAAGTGCATTAGGCGCCGAAAATATTGTAGAACTTGATAGAAGAATGGCTGCCGAAGATTTTAGTTTTTATACACACCATGTGCCAGGTTGCTTTTTTCGTTTAGGCACCTCCTATAAAGGAGAATTCGAATTTCCAGTTCATAATGAACGATTCAATATTCATCAACCTGCCATTGGTGTTGGCATCCGAGCCCTTTGTGAAATAGCTATAAATTTTAGACCGACTCATTCTTAAAACATAGC
>Ga0315904_10012370_pt1 | contig 10788 bp, 8 predicted proteins | sample LakEriMetagenome_6_FD_203529 | JGI IMG/M metagenome (GOLD analysis project Ga0315904, IMG submission 203529) | Freshwater fungal communities from buoy surface, Lake Erie, Ohio, United States - Buoy 12 MA120 | ecosystem: Environmental > Aquatic > Freshwater > Lake | place: USA: Lake Erie, Ohio... | reverse complement strand
AACATGGATTGGATGCTGGCATTTCACCCGCAATCCCTTGTCCTGGAGCGCAATTGCAAAGGCTTTCTCATATACGGATTCAAGAAACCCAGCTCCTAATTCATTGATGACTTCGAATGCACAACCGATGATTTTCTCGGTGATTTCCCCATACTGCAGTTCGGATCGATGGTCATCCTGTAAATCCATGTTCGTTTCTCCGATTAAGTTGAAAGGCAATGGTTATGCCAGTTTACGTACGTGTTGGTGATCATCGCCTACTTCTTCGAAGCGAGGATTTCCACCACCGTAGTTGAGTTTCCAAAATTGTTGAAGTCTGTCCATGTCCAGACCACTTTTTTGTCTGGAGTGACTTCGATCATCTGAGGGTTCGACGGCCCGGCGTGACAATTGCCGATAAGAGTATTTCCGTTGGCCAGCCGTTCGACGCGCGTGACCCATGCCAACGTAATACCTGGAAGATCGTTTTGCTCGATCTTCCAAACAATCTCCTTGGAGGGTGTTACTTCGAGGACACTGTGTCCGTTCCCTGCACCGATCAGCGTATTGCCGTTTGCTAATCGCGTTGCACTGAAGACAGAGTTACCAAACGCTTCGGGACCATGTCCTCCTTTGCGTGCTTTCCCAAAGAGAGGTACTTCGTATTCCCAAACGATCTTTCCCGCTTGGCCGTATTCGCGTACATATCCATCGCTTTCTTGCGCGACCAAGTAATTGCCATTTGCGAGCTTGCGTACCAGCCGGGTATCGCTATGCGCATTGGGTTTGTCGATCTTCAGTTTTACTTCGTGAGTAATTGCTCCGTTCTTGTCCACTTCGATAATGCGGGCAGGTCCCGATTCGGCGATCATGGTGTTCCCATTCTCAAGCCTTTGAAATGCGTGTACCTCGACCCGTTTGCCCGAGTTGGCTTTCGCCGCGTCGTATTCCCAGACGGTTTGTTGAGCAGGGGTTATCTCCACAACCTTTGTCCAACCCTGTTGATACAGGATGTTGCCGTTAGGAAGCAGGTGTGCATCGTGGATCGCCCCGACCTTGACCTCCCATTCGAGCTTTCCATCTTCCGCGACGATGGCCAAGCGACGTTTATCCGAATCCGCCACGAATACACGTCGAGGGGTTCCCGTTTGGTCCGAGAATGCTATCGACAACAAGGAGGTCGTGAGCGCGAAGGCAAAAATCGACGTGATGCGAAAGTACTTTGACATAGGATTCGATTCTAGGAATGGCGGGCTGTCCTTGGCCCTGGGAGGAATGTATCTAAGTTGATGGGCAACCATGCAACGAGCAATTAAACTTGCTCGAATCGCATTATAGCCGAGCCTTGTCATTCACGGTGCAATGCGAAACGAACGTAAGCAAAGTATCAGGAGCCTGCGCTTCGCAACTTGTGGAGGCGGCATCGAGAAATAGAAATACTATTGGTATCCACAAGTAACTACCAAAGTTCTGTGACTTTCATTGCAGATAGAATCCCCTCGCTAATTGTTTGCCAAATTCATCGACAAACCGTTCGGCCGGTGGGACGTTTGATAAGCCCCTTCATTTCCAACACACTTAATGTGCTGAGTACTCTCGGGATGGGTAGTCCCGAGAGTGCGAACACCGCATCGATATCGATGGGGATGGTTTCGATACATGCGAGGACTTGCTGCTCAATCTCGTTGAGCTGAAGTTCCGCAGGATGATGCACTTTGCTACCGTCATTGAGTTCCACTCGTTCGACGAGTGGTCCCAAATGCTCAATGATCTCTTCCGCATCTTGGATCAGTATGGCACCGTCGCGAATAAGTTGATTACACCCTCGCGACATTCGAGACGTGACAGGTCCTGGGACGGCGAAGACATCTCGTCCTTGTTCTCCGGCATGTCTGGCCGTGATCAGGGAGCCAGATCGGTCTGCCGCTTCAACCACGATGACCCCCAGACTCAAACCACTGATGATACGGTTGCGCTGCGGAAAAACACCTGCCTTTGGCTTCGCAAAAGGATGTGTCTCGCTAAGCAACACGCCATGCTCCATCACTTGTTCGGCTAGTTGTTTGTGCTCGGGAGGATAGATATCTGTGACACTGCTCCCCAAAACAGCAATGGTCCTGCCACCGACATCGATTGCCCCTCGATGGCATATCGCATCGATTCCTCGAGCCAAACCGCTGACGATAGTAATTCCACGGTTCGCTAACGCTTTTGCCAAACGCTCTGCCATCGTTTGCCCATAGGACGTGCAGTGTCGAGTGCCTACCATCGCAACGCACAGCGCATCGTTCTTGGTGAACTCTCCGCGTGCGAATAGTAATACGGGTGGATCTTCGAGTTCATCGAGCAAACGAGGAAAGTCCTTATCGCCGGGAACCAACATGCGCACGCCGTTCGCTTGGCAATGGGCAGTTACTTGTTCCAAGAGCTCACTACTTCGAGCATCGCGAATCAAGGTCGCGAGCTTCGGACCGATACGATGCACTTGCCCTAATTGTCCGAGCGTGGCTTCGAGAACTTCGCGAGCGCTGCCGAAGTGCTCGACTAACGAAGCCAGAGTGCGAGGCCCAACTCCATTGACCAAGGCGAGCCGAATGTATGCCTCGCGATCGTCGGTTGCGACACGTTTGATCGGCACGACCGATACATCGATGTCCTCGTTCGACAATTCATCTTCAAAGCAGGGACCTTCGTTCTCAGCCGGATCCCAATCGAAAGGTAGTTCTGGGTGAGCGTCCGATGGCATGGCTCATTCTTTGGCAATACCAAGGAGTTCCGCGACTTTCGGATCCAAGTTTTTCCCGCGAGTGTGAATCGCAGCAACCTTGCCATTCTTACCGATGATCGCAATAAACGGAATAGCGGAGATTCCAATCTTGCTTACCAGCGGAGTTTCGAAAGCGACTTTGGTAGCGTCTGAAGAAACGACCGTTTTCCATGGAAGCTTTTCGGTTCCCAAGAAAGATTCTAATCGACTGCGATCTTCATCGAGATTGATACCGATGATCTCGACCCCTTCGGATTGTCTCTTTTCCAACATGGATTTGAGGTTGGGGATTTCTTCCAAACAAGGACCGCACCATGTGGCCCAGAAATCAAGAACGACCACTTTCCCTTTATACGATTCGAAGCTGAATGGTTTCCCGTCCAGCTCGGCTAGACCACTAAAGTCCAACTCCGATCCTACGATATTGACTCGCTTCCAAAACTTTTCGCAGTTGGTCTTTAGTTCACTCTTCAGCTCTTCTGATGGCAGCGAGTCGATTTTTTCTTCGGCTAACTTCACCAAGATCTTGGCCGCTTCGACGCGTCCGGAATACTCAATGTTGGTCGAAGAGGAGGCCAAAAAGAAAGCGGTCCAGGGGGAGGGGAGATCCTGGAGTACTGCTTTCGCTGCGGCTTCGATGACATCGTTTTCTTTGCCAAGGGCATCTTGAAGATCGGACATACTCTTCGTTCGCTGAGCCAGGACTTGCCATGCCATCATGGATGCATTGGAGTCTTTGCTGTCGCGGAATGCCGCTTCCAATTTCTTGGCTAACTCAATCTGAGGTGTCTTTGTTTTGTTTTCGATGGCTTCGATCGCGCCTGCCACACTGCTCAAAATAGCCGGGCCGAGCGATTTGGATTGAAGCGTTTTCTCAATGATCTCGATCACTCCCTCAGGTTTAGCGGAGCCTGACTCAAGATCGTTCACCGAGAGTGCCAACCAAATGGCAGTCGATTGCTCGGCGATTTCGGGGATATCGCTATTGATTTGCTTCGAAACGAAGTCTCGCAGATCGTCAGCGGAGATCACGTCTCCCATACCGGCCATCTGGGTCAGCGCTTCCATTTTGGAAATGATCCCCATCGACTTTTGTTTGTTGTCGGTGGCGGCAGTCATCAGTTTTTCTGCGACGGCGACTTTATCTCGGCACAGTTCCATTCCGCGCTTCAAAACTGTCTCGCGAGTCAATGTTTTCTTCGAGCCCTCGGCAAACAATTCCCGCAATGCTCGGCCATTCTTTGCAAGATAGGCAGCCAATGCTTCCGGTTCTTTCGACTCTGGGATCGCCAGCTTCATGAACTCGCGACCTGCGACGGCCGGATCGATTTTTCCAGGTTCAAATTCGGGGAGTTTGGGAGCCTCTGGGAGTCCAGTGGATGACGCTTGAGCTCCGTTCGGACTAGTATTGGCTGGCGGACTTGCGGATGGCAGTGCTAGATTGCCAGCATCGGCTTCGTTCGCGTTCGATTTTCCTAATTTCTCAGAAGAATTTTTTTTCGCATCGGCGGGCATATAGCCGCTAGTGGCAGCCGATACTTCCTCTTTCTTCTCTGGACTGCATCCGGTGATAGATAGTGCGGAGCTCAATGCGATCGTAGAAATAATCGATAAAGGTTGAATTCGGAACGCCACGGCGACCTCTTTAAATTTCTTGAAAAATCAACGCGCCCAGAAATAATCTGCTACCAGCCATAGACGCTCAAACAGAGCTTGACCGATAATTCCGTCAGTGACAAGTACGTACCAGCAAATAACGGAACGTGCTGTCACAAAAACTCAGGATTCCCGGTCTCTACGTTCCAGTTTGGGGGTAGTATTGGCATGTAAAGTGCTGCGATGTGGAGTACGCTCGGCTGGGGCTGCCAGTCATAGATTTGGGTTGACGTTTTCAAGAAGGGTTAGTTTGTCATGTTGACTTACTTTTTGTTTTTGATTCCTCCAATGTTGCTGGCAATGCTTGCACAGTGGATGGTTCAATCCTCGTATCGATCCATGAGTCGCGTCCCTGCTCGTCTTTCCGGCGCCGAGGCTGCTCGCCGTATCTTGGACTCCAATGGACTTTACAACATCCCGATTGAACAAACTGCCGGTCATTTGTCCGATCACTATGACCCAAGCAGCAAAGTGGTTCGGCTGAGTCCTGAAGTTTACCAGGGCTACACGATGTCCTCCGTCGGTATTGCGGCTCACGAAGTAGGGCACGCTATCCAAGACGCAAAGAGTTATGCACCGCTCGTGATTCGCAATTTGGCAGTCCCGGTTGCCAACTTTGGCGGTTCGATTGCTAGCATGGTCATGATGGCGGCCTTTGGTGCGATGATGGTTGGGGCGTCCAAACTAGTGCCTATTCTCATGCTCGTCGCAATTGTTGGGTTTTCGGCGGTGATGTTTTTCCAGATCATCAATTTGCCAGTCGAATTCAATGCGAGTTCCCGTGCGAAGACAGAGTTGGTTGGCCTGGGGATCATTTCTCACCAAGAACTGCCGTACGTCAGCAAGGTTTTGACAGCCGCTGCGCTGACTTACGTTGCAGCGACGCTTCAGACGGTAGCACAGGTGGCGTATTACGTGTTCCAATTTTTGTTGATGACACAAAGCAATCGCGATTAATGCATCGATCTTGCATTACACCCATACTCTTTTGCTAGAATTCGCACTTGTTTGCTAGAATTCGCTCTTGGAAAAGGGCGACATTTGACTTTTTGAGTATGGACAATGACTACATCGATTCGCATCTACAATACGCTGACGAAAACTAAAGAAACTTTCCAAACCGTCGAACCAGGCAAGGTCGGTATGTACCTATGCGGTCCGACGGTCTATGCCGAGGCCCACATAGGCCACATGGTCGGGCCCGTCATTTTCGACACCATCAAGAGGTATCTTCAGTACTCAGGTTACGAAGTGACCTGGGTGGTCAACATCACAGATGTCGATGATAAACTCATCAACAAGTCGCGAGAGAAGGGCATTTCTATGTTCCAACTCGCGACGCAGATGACCGCCGATTATCTGGCCAATCTCCAATCGCTCGGAGTCGACCAGATCGACCATATGCCACGCGCGACCGAGAATATGGACGAGATTATCAAGTTCATCGTTGAGTTGATCGATCGCGGTTTTGCGTATGCTAGCCAGGGCGATGTGTATTTCGATGTGCTCAAAGATGAGGAGTATGGTCGGCTCAGCAATCGAACTGCGGACGCACAACAGGGAGAAGGAGGAGAGACCGCATCTCGCAAACGATCAACCGGTGACTTTGCATTGTGGAAATCGGCCAAACCAGATGAACCGAGCTGGCCGAGCCCGTGGGGGAATGGAAGACCAGGTTGGCACATCGAGTGCTCGGCAATGAGTCGACGTATTCTTGGGAAAACATTCGATATTCATGGTGGCGGACTCGATTTGGTTTTTCCACACCATGAAAACGAGCTAGCACAAAGCCGATGCTGCCACGGCCAGCCGATGGTTCGCTATTGGTTGCACAACGGCCTGATGCGTGCAGACGCGGAGAAGGGAAAAGTCGGCGGTAAAAGCGATCGAACCGACGGCGCTGCAAACGACCGCACGGAACCGGAGGCGGTTTCGGTAGAAGAAGCCACAGCGGGAAAGATCTCCCGATCCAAGGGGGGTGGCGGTCTTGCGAAGCTGATCGAACGACAGACTGGAGAACGTATCCGGTTCTTCCTTCTTCGATCGCACTATCGGTCGACTACGGTTTTTGGGGATGGCCCATTGGAAGAAGCCGGCGCTTCGCTCGAGACGTTCTATCGATTGATTCAGAGATTTGAAAAGATTTCAGGAGTCGATTTTTATGACAAAGATCAAATGCCGATCGGCAAGCATCGCTCCGACTTCGTTGCTCCTAAGCTGCGTCATGCAGCGATAGACGAGCTCTTGAAATTGCGTGAAGACTTCTTGTCGAAAATGGATGATGACTTCAATACGGGTGGCGCCACAGGCGATTTGTTCGAAATGGTTCGAGCGTTGAATCGGTTCATCGATAGCGAGGGACTTGAGGAACCAGCCAAGAGAACACCGGATGCGATGGCAATGCTATCAACCGGCATGGCGATCTTCAAAGAGATGAGTTCGATTCTCGGTATCTTTGTTCGACCCCCGAAGCAATCGGGCGGCAACGAAGATGCGACTCAGCTTTTGGATGGCTTGATGCAATTGGTCATTCAATTGCGATCCGATGCCAGAGCCAAGCGAGATTTTGCAACTTCCGATTCTGTCCGCAACGGATTAACGCAAATCGGAATCACGTTGCAAGATGGCAAAAATGGCACCACATGGGAAGTGAACAAGTAAGTGGTCTGTCCGAGTGCTTCTACCTCAGCTCGGCTTCATTGTATTTGAGAGCCGACAACTTGAGAGCCGACAACTTGAGAGCCGACTGAGTGGCGGCGTTAGCCGCGTAAAGACTCGAGAGGTTTGAATCGCATGGCAGAAAGGGCGGGAATGAGTCCACCGATCAATCCCATCATCATGCTCAAGCTCAAACCGATGCCGATAACTCCCCAGTCGACGAGTACTCGAAACACGACAGCTTTCCCTCCAGGACCGTTGCCTCCGCTAACGATGCTGGTGACACGAAAACCATTGAACATATAGCCGATCAAGCAACCGACCAAGCCGCCGAGCAGCGCAATCAAGAGAGACTCAGCGAGGAAGCTGACGAGGATACGCCATCGACTGAAGCCGAGTAATCTTAACATCCCAATGTCGCGTACTCGCTGGCTGATCGCGGCAAACATAGTATTCATCACCCCCATCACGCCACCAAACCCCATGACCGCTGCGACAACGATCGTCCCAATCAGCAATTGCAGATTCGTTTGCCCGAGCGCTTTGAAGTAGTTCGTTTCCGTTTGCGCATTGACCTGCGATTTCTCATACGCATTGGTGGGATCTTTACCGCTGAAGAAGTCTTCTAGTTTTTGGGCAGACTCTTTGCTCGTTGCTTTCAGAACTAACGTTGTGTAGTTGGTTTTTCCCAGAAGAGGGCCTATCACACTTTGCTTGGCCCATACTTCGGAGTCGAAAGTAGTCCCCTCTGTTTTCATAATCCCAGTCACCAGTAGTTCCCGCGTATCCAATTGAATGGTGTCACCCACCACAAGGCTATCTGGGTCTTTCGCTGCCTTTCGAACTGCTTCCGAGCGGTCGGCTCCTAGCCCTCGGGCGATTCCTTCCCCAAGCACCACTTCTACGATCGCCTGCTTGCTGGGATCCTCGGGTGGTCGAACTCCAGCTTGGGAGAACCAGCTACCACCCGGCAGCAATTCAAAACCGTGCACTTTCGCAGAAGCATCAGGATCGTATAGCCCACGCATCTGCAGAAGTCTACGGCTCGGAGTGTTGGGCTTGGGTTCGGCGATTGGCAGGCTAAGTACGAGATAAACTTCACGACTGCATAGAGGTTCGTCGTTGAATCTCGCCACGCCTTCTTGTTGTGCAATGTCCGCCATATTCTCAAATGGAAGATTGCTGACACCTTCATCGGTTGCACCCTGGGAAAGGACGATGACATTTTCAGGATTGCCGCTGGATTGCGTCAGTATTCTCAATCCATTGATGAAGCCCATCAAGAAGGTTAAGACTCCGATCACCATCGTAAATGCGACTGCAGTCAACAAAGTCGTTCGATAGCGGACCGTGAGATTGCGAATGTTGTAACCGATAGGAATGCGCGCGAAGTATACGACGAGTAAAACAAATGCAAAGAATGCAAAACAACACGGGAGGAGCATCCACGCATTCTCGAAGCTCATAAAGTTCCAGAGATCGATCAAGACTTTCTGAAACATCGATTTTTCGGCTGTGTCTTTTGGAGGCATCGCGGTTCTTCTCTACAGGAATTCGAGCAGCTAGACGTCAAGCGACCTTGGAAAAAACATCGACAACCTTGATTGAACGGGTCGACAACGCAGGCAAGATACTTCCAGCAAAGGACGTTGCAAAACCAATAGCAGCCCCCCACCAAAGCGCGCCGTCCAGGACAGGGAAGCTAGAAAAGAACGCGATGGGAAAAGGGATACCACCCATCACTCGATTGACAAAAAAATAAGTGCCGATGGAGCTTATCGAGCCTGCAACCACTCCCAACAGAATGGCCTCTCCCAGTACCAAAAACATGATTTGGTTCGGCTGAAATCCAATCACCTTGAGGACTGCCATTTCTTTTCTTCGCTCCCGAACACTAATACTAATTGCATTCGAGATGACCACAGCTAACGTTGCGATAATTGACGGAGCTAGCGCCCAACGAAGTATAGTGAGCAAGTCCTTGTAAGCCGCCAAGAAATTGGCCACACCGGACGATGCCGTCTCGATCTTTACCGGAGGGGTGGCGAACATGGGGGAATTGTTGATTTGGTCGCTAACCTGAGCGAAAGACTCTCTATCCGGCACTTTGACCCAGACTAGGTTCATCGTTTTGTTTGCAAGCGGATGCGGCTTTCCTTGGCTCGATTTGTAAGCGTCCAGCGAAGCGTTCAGGTAGTCACGATTGATACATGAGTTGTTGTCGTAACGACCTAGCGGAAATGTTCCAACAATCTCGCACTCGAGTTCCAAATCACGGTAATTGACACCGAATATCTTGATGCGGTCGCCGACTCTTTTCTCGAGAGCGGCAAGTCTCTTTTGCCCGATAATAATCCCTTGACGATTCTGCTCCATTGCTTCGACGGCTTTCTCCAGTTCTGCTTTTGGGGCAGGAGCCAGCGAGTCGAGTTCGTCCATCATGGTGAGCAGTTTTTTCGGCTCCATACAAAAGGCAAAAACAAAGGTCTTCAAACTGAAGCCTTTTCCTTTTTCGGTGGTACCGATAAAGAACTGCCATGTCATCGAGTCCATCGGCTTGATATCGGTATCTTCACGTGCAGCTCCATTCTCTAAAGTGTCTGCGTAAGAGAATGGCATTTGACTTGGGATACTCCATTTCTCGGTAACGATGCCTTTGAAGTTACTCGTCTTCTCTGAAGTCACCGTATCGAGGAATCCAAGGATCGACCAAATAAGGGTGATGACAAAAACCAAAACCATCACGCCGGCACTGGTCAACGCAGAGCGAAGCATGTTTCGTCGTAGGTTCTTCAAAATCAACATCAAGAATTTCATGAATGGTCTCCTAACCCGCTTCGTAGAGTTCTTCGTCTGGTTGATCCACTAAGCGACCTTTATCTAAATGCTGGATTCGATCGGCACGTCGAGCGGCACGTAGATCATGCGTTACCATCAAGATCGTTTTGTTGAGAGCGCGTTGAAGAACATTTAGCAAATCAAGAATTTCATGCGCGGACTTGGCGTCTAAATCCCCTGTCGGTTCGTCGGCTACGATCAAAGTCGGATCGGTCACGATCGCACGCGCGATGCCAACGCGTTGCTGTTGTCCACCGGAGAGCTGACTAGGCAAATGCGAGTTTCGATCTTTGAGCCCCACGAGCTCTAAGGCCGTCATGACTTGTTCTCGTCGTTTCCTTGCGGTCAAAGGCAATAACAAGAGAGGAAGCTCCACGTTTTCATATGCCGAGAGAACTGGCAACAGGTGATAGAATTGAAAAACAAATCCGACATGAGCGTTTCGCCAACGAGCCAGTTGAGCTTCATTCATTTTCGAGACACAGCGATCTCCAACCCAGATTTCCCCCTCGCTGGGTGTGTCGAGCCCAGCGATCAGATTGAGCAAAGTTGTTTTGCCTGAACCACTTGGCCCCATCAGTGCCAGAAACTGGCCTTCGGGAACAACGAGGTCCAAACTATTTAAAACGTTGACACGCTCCGTACCTCGCTTGAAGTAACGCGAGACGTTCACGACACGAACGATGGATGGATCGGTCACGCGATGGCACCTGAGCAGTAAAGGATTCTTTGTATCGAGTCCGTGAGTGTAGCGTACGGAATCAACTACGGTTGCGGGGCGCTAAAGAAAACGACGATAGCGCTCATTTCCGGTTTTAGATAGACACCTTGTTCATCCTCGGGGACACGAACCGCGACACGTACCGGAACCGCCCCTTTGGCTCGATCCG
>Ga0315904_10012367_pt1 | contig 10791 bp, 8 predicted proteins | sample LakEriMetagenome_6_FD_203529 | JGI IMG/M metagenome (GOLD analysis project Ga0315904, IMG submission 203529) | Freshwater fungal communities from buoy surface, Lake Erie, Ohio, United States - Buoy 12 MA120 | ecosystem: Environmental > Aquatic > Freshwater > Lake | place: USA: Lake Erie, Ohio... | reverse complement strand
TTCGGCAGGAATCCGGAAAGCACCTCCAGCTCGGCCCGTTCGTTGGCGGCCATCTCGGCCCTGCCGCCCTTCTCGAACTCCTCGATCGAGTCGCGCCGCTTCTTGGCCTCGCGCTGGATCACGGCCATGACGTCGGCGTCGGGAAGGGTCTCGGTCTTCTTCTCGATCTGGGCATAGCCCAGCGCCGCCTTGAGCATGCGGAGGGTGGCGGTGCGGACGACCTCGCGGGCCAGCATGGCGGCCTTGAGTTCGTCGGTGACGCGTTGTTGGAGGCTCATGTCTCGGAGGCTTGGAGTTTGCGGAGTTGGTCGCGGACCTGGGCCGCCCGCTCATAGTCCTCGATCCGGATGGCCTCGGCGAGGGCGAAGCGGAGGCGTTCGATCTCGTTCTCGGGCGGGCGCCGGCGGATCTCCTCGAGCCAGGCACGCAGCGACAGGATCTCGCCGCTCTGCTCGATGAGTTCCTCGCGTTCATGTTCGCGGTGGAACGCGGCCAGCTGCTCGAGACCCTCCTCGATGGCCGCCTCGGCCCCGGGTCGGTCCCCCTTCTCCAGGCGCGCGGCCCCCCGGGCCCGGGTCCGCATCATGAGGAGCTGCGGCGTGAACTGGACGACACTCCACGAGAGCTCGTCGGATTCCGCGAACCGGTCCACGAAGGCGAACACCTCGAGATTGCGGGCGCAGTCGCGCTCGACGCCGGCGTGGTCGGCGAGCTGGAAGAGGCAGATGTAGCGGTGATGGTACTGGATGGCCTCCTGCTGCAGACGTCCGCAGTCCTCGGATTCGAGCACGAACTCCGGCTCGGCCCCGTCGGCACCGGTCGGGGCCTGCTCCAGGCGCTTGCGGTAGAAGTGGAACCAGGACTCGTGGCCCATGGGCTTCTTGCCGTCCGGGCGGCCCTCCGCGTTCATCTGGAGGATCCCCAGGTCGACGCGCAGCTGGATTTTCTCGCCATCCTGGCCCTGGAACCGGCGCGCCACCACCTGACCGGGCCGGTAGTCCCAGTCCTTCAGCATCGTGGTGAGGTCGAAGTTCATCGGGCTGCACTATGGGAACGCTCCCCGGCACCGTCAACGCGGCGGGGATCCGATTCCTGGGGAGGACGCACCGTCAGGCGAGGATGCCCTCGACCACCTCGCCATGGATGTCGGTCAGTCGGAAGTCCCGGCCCTGGAAGCGGTAGGTGAGCTTGAGATGATCGACCCCGAACAACCGCAGGATCGTGGCGTGCAGGTCGTGCACGTGCACCTTGTTCTCCACGGCGTAGAAGCCGAAGTCGTCGGTCCGGCCGTACACCGCGCCGGGTTTGATGCCACCGCCGGCCATCCAGATGGTGTAGCCGTGGGGATGATGGTCCCGGCCGATCTGGTCGGGCCGCAGTGCCCCCTGCATCATCGGCGTGCGGCCGAATTCGCCGCCCCAGAGCACGAGGGTCTCGTCGAGCAGCCCCCGTTGCTTGAGATCCCGGATCAGGGCCACCGAGGGCTGGTCGGTCTCGGCGCAGCGCTTCTTGAGGTCGAAGACGAGGTTTCCGTCGGGGCCGCCGTGGTGATCCCAACCCCGGTGGTAGAGCTGCACGAAACGCACCCCGCGCTCGACCAGCCGCCGGGCCAGGAGGCAGTTGTTGGCGAAGGACGCCCGTCCCGGGGTGGTGCCGTAGGCCTCGTGGACCTTGGCCGACTCGCCGGAGATGTCCATGACCTCGGGCACGCTGGTCTGCATGCGGTAGGCCAATTCATACGAGGCGATGCGGGTCTGGATCTCCGGATCCTGGAGGACGTCGTGGCGCGCCTGGTTGAGATCCTTGAGGACATCCAACGTCTGCCGGCGACGCTTCCGGTCCATGCCCGGGGGATTGCCGACGAAGAGCACCGGATCGCCCTGCGAGCGCAGCGTGACGCCCTGGTGGACCGTCGGCAGGAACCCGCTGCCCCAGGCCGCATTGGTGAGGGGCTGGCCGACGCCGGTCATCAGGACGACGAAGGCGGGCAGGTCCTTGTTCTCGCTGCCGAGCCCGTAGCTGAACCACGAACCCATGCCGGGACGGCCGGCCAGCTGGGCCCCGGTGTTCATGAAGAGGGTGGCCGGATCGTGGTTGAAGGCCTCGGAGTGGAACCCCTTCACGAAGCAGACGTCGTCGGCGATGGATCCGAGGTGCGGCAACAGCTCGCTGATCCAGGCCCCGGACTTGCCGTGCTGGGCGAACCGATACGGGGAGGCCAGGAGCTTGGATTCCTTGCCGATCTGGGCCAGGCGGATGTTCTTCACCAGCTCCTCCGGCACCTTCTGGCCATCGCGCTTGGAGAGCTCGGGCTTGGGGTCGAACAGGTCGAGGTGCGAAGGCCCGCCCGACTGGAAGAGGTAGATGATGTTCTTGGCCTTCGGGGCGAAGTGCAGCGTCTTCAGCACGGCACCGGTGTCCGGGGCCGCCTGCAGGGAGGGATTCAGCAGGCTGCCCAAGGCCAGGGCGCCGATGCCCGTGCCGCAGTCGCGGAGGAAACGACGCCGGGTGGAGGCCTTGAGGGATTCCAGGAGGGGCGTCGGCAACTGCGGGCTCATGGGGAAAACGTGGGCCCCGGATGGAATCCGATCAAGCGCCAGAAAGAGGCCTGCCCCGCCATTCTCCGCCTCGGCCTTGCCACGAGCGGGCCACCGGTGGTGGCACTCCGGAAGGGTTCCGTACCCTCCTCCGGGCATCGCTCGGATCCTGTGCCCCGGAAGACAAGAAGGACGGGACAGGCTCGGTCGGCCCGACCCGTCCCTCTCGGAATCGACCCGCAGCCCGGGGAGATCGCCGGGCCGGGCCCGGCCATCGCTCAGGCGCCGTACTTGTCGAACATCCGGCCGTTGGCCTGCATGAGGCGGATGAGGTACTTGGCCTCGAAGATCCCGAGCGATCCGGAATTGGCCCCGGTCTCGGTGAAGCGCTGCAGCTTGTCGCTGCCGCTGATCTCCGAATGCAGCAGCACGGGCTGCGGATGCCAGGAGTGACCCTTGACGGCGACCGGGGTGGAATGGTCGCCCGTGATGGCCAGCACGTCGGGCTTCTTGGCCAGGAGGATCGGCAGGGCCGCGTCGAAGTCCTCGATGGCCTTGACCTTGGCGGCGAAGTTGCCGTCCTCGCCCGCCTTGTCGGTGTACTTGTAATGGATGAAGAAGAAGTCGTACTGGTCGTACTCCTTCACATAGCGCTCGAACTGCTGGGCGATGGTCTCGGGACCCTCGATCTTCACCATGCCCACCAGCTGGCTGAGGCCCTTGTACATCGGGTACACCGCGATCGCCGCGGCCTTCAGGCCATACCGTTGCTCGAAGGTCGGGATGTCGGGCTGGTGGGCCACGCCGCGCATGAGGAATCCGTTGGCGGTCTTCTCGGGGGCCAGGAGCGGCAGGGCCAGCTTGTAGAAGTCGGCGATCAGCTTCGCGACCTTCTTCTGGCCGGCGTTCTCCGGGTTCACCGGCTTGGCCTCGGAGATCGGCAGGCCCTCGCGGTTGGGATCGGTGTCGGTCAACGGGCCCTCGAGTCCCTGGCCCCGGAACACCACCACGAAGCGGTGCTCCTTGCCGGGGTAGATGTGGACCTCGGTCGAGCCGATCTTCTGGATCTTGGAGGCCAGGATGCCACACAGACGCTCACAGACCTCGGTCGGGATGCGGCCGGCGCGCCGGTCGGTGACGATGCCCTTGGCATCCAGCGTGCAGAAGTTGGCGCGGGCGGCGACGTCGCCGTTCTTGAGCTCGATGCCGAGCCCCAGGGTCTCGATGACGCCGCGGCCGACCTCCCACTCGATCGGGTCGTACCCGAAAAGGGCCAGGTGGCCCGGGCCGGATCCGGGCGTGATGCCGGGGGCGACCGGGATCATGCGACCCTGGGCGCAGCCGGATTGCGTGAGGGCGTCGAGGTTGGGCGTCTTGGCCGCCTCCAGCGGGGTCAGCCAGTTCTGGGACCGGGTCGCCAGGTCTCCCAGGCCGTCGAGGACGATGAGGGCCATCTTGGCCCCGGTCTTGACCTGGAGTTTCGCGTAGACGGAATCGAGGGTGCTCATAAATCAAGGGGGAGCGGACGGACGGACGGACCCGGAACGGGGTCGCCGCTCGCTCCGGCGCGGACCCTGTTGGTGGGTCCTTCCGCCGTCAACGACGCTTTGGAGGCCGGCGGATGCGGGGTCGGAGTCCGACCCCGGGGATCCGTGCCGCCCTTCGGATCACTTCTTGAAGAGCCCCTTGGACTTGGGCGCGGGGGTCGGCGGCGTCTCGGGCTTGACCGGGACCCGTTCCAGGAACCGATTGAGGTCGGCCTCGGAGACGGAATTGGTGATCATGGAGGCCCGCTGCGTCTCCTGGGGCGTCAGCTGCGCCAACTGGGCCGGCGCCTGCAGGATGTAGGGGGTCAGGAAGATGAGCAGCTCGGTCTTGGCGTCGCTCTTGGCCTTGGTCTTGAACAGATTGCCGAGGACCGGGATGTCGCCGAGGTAGGGGACCTTCTTCTCGCTCTGGGACTCGTTCTTCGAGATGAGCCCACCGATCACGACCGTCTCGGCATTCGGCGTGACCACCACGGTGTCGGCCGAGCGGACGTTGATGTAGGGGGCCGACACATCCTCGGAAAGGGACTGGCGCTCCGTCGGCGACACGGAGGAGATCTGCGGTTGGACGATCATCTCCACCTGGCCGTTGGAGCCGATGAACGGCGTGACGTTCAGGATGATGCCCACGTCGTTGTAGGTCACGTTGATGATGGGGATGACGTTGGCCCCGGAGGTGGCGTAGGACACGCCGCTGGGCAGGGGGACCTGCTGGCCGACGACGATGCGCGCCAACTGGCCGTCCCGGGCGATGATCGAAGGCCTCGACAGGACCTGCGCCTTGCCCGAGGTGGCCATGGCCCGGAGGGTGGCCTGGAACTCGGATCCGGCGATCTGGTAGAGCCCGCCAGCCCCCCCGCCGGTCGAGGAGGGCGTCAGCGCCGTGCCCATCGACTGGCCAAACCCGTTGAGATTGGTGGTGACGTTGTTGACGCCCGAGAGTCCCAGCACCGTCCCTGCGCCGCTGCTGACGTTGTTGCCGATGTTGTTCTTGGCCCAGGAGCCCTCGACCCCGAGTTCGGAGCCGTTGTTCCGTTGGACCTCCATGAAGACCACCTTGATGAGCACCTGGGGCTTGGGCGAATCGAGGTTGCGGATCACGTTGCTGATCTGGAGCGCCGTCAGGGCATCGGCGATGACCACCAGATTGTGGGTCTGCGGATCCACGGAGATCAGGGCGCTGCCCACGGTACCGTTGTTGTTGTAGAGGCCCTGGGTGCCGCGATTGGCGCCGCCACCGGCACCGCCGAAGCCGCCACCGCCTCCGAAGCCGCCACCGCCTCCAAAGCCACCAAAACCGCCGCCGCCGCCGCCACCGCGCTGCTGGGCCACCGCGGGCAGGGCCAGGACCATGGCCAGAACCGTGGCCAGGACCGTGGCCAGGACCCGTGAAGTCGGCGGATGGGAGAGGAGTCTGAGGAGGATCGAACCGCTGGTTTTCATTGTCGAATCGTTCAAGGTTCTCGGGTTCGTCGGGGTTCAGAACAGCTGTCCACCGGAGCGTCCGCCGCCGCTGTTGCCGAAGGATCCGGACCCGCTGGAGGTATTGCCCATGGTCTGGTTGTTGTTCTGCTGGCGCTGCATCAGGGCGCTGTTCTGCGCATTCCCGGCGGCTCCCGTCCGTCCGGAGGTGGTGCTCTGGAACATGTTCTGCAGGACCTGCACCGCCTGCTGGGGATCGCCGTTGTTCATGCGGAACACGTGCACCTGCTGGTCGCGCGTGGACGGCACGTCGAGTTCACGGACCATGCCCGCGATCTGCCCCATCAGGTCCTTGGACGCCGTGACGATCACCGAGGAGGTCCGCGCATCCGCGACGGCGAGCACCTGCGAGGCCCGACGGATCCGGTCGTTCTGCCCGGAGGAGGAGGAGGAACCTCCGCGAGCACCGCCGCCGTTGCCACCGCCGCCCCGGCCGCCGCCAGCGAACCCGCCCATCATGGCGGCGAACCCGCCGCCGCCGAAGGGACCCCCACCGAAACGCACGGGGGCCTGACTGTTGTTGCCGCCCGAGCCGCTGCTGCTGGGGAACACCCCGGAGAGCGCCGTGGCGACGTCGGTCGGGCTGGCGTGCGTGAGGTGGAACACCCGGATCTCGGTCTCGGCCTCGGCGCTGGAGTCGATGGCCTTGATGATCTCCACCATGTGCCGGATGTTGGCCTGGGTGTCGGTCATCACGATGGAATTGCCCGCCGCATTGGCCACGAAGGTCGCCTGCGGCGAGATGAACGACGCGAGGTCCTTGGCCAACTGGTCGGCCTCGACATAGCGGATCGGGATGATCTGCGTCACGATCTCGTCGTTCTTCGGGATCATCCGCGGGTCGTTGTTGACCTTCACCGGGATGTCCCGGGTCTTGGCCACGGCGCGGTCCACGATGGTCAGGGTCCGTCCGTCCCGGATGGCGGCCAGGCCGTTCTTGTTGAGGACCGAGTTCAGGAAATCCACCGCCTCGTCCCGGGTCATGGGCTGGGCGCTGATGACGTTGACCGTGCCCTTGATGGGGGCGTCGAGGACGATGACGAAGCCTGCCGCCTCGCTGAGATACTCGAGGACCTGCTCCAGCGGCGCGTTCCTGAAGTTCATCTGGATGCCCGCGCCGCCCGTGGCTGCCGGCGTGGCCGTCGCGGTGGTCGTCGACGTGGCCGGAATCGACGCGGGTGCGGCGACCTTGGCCTCGGCGGCCTTCACGGCGGAATCCTGGGCCATCAACCTCGTGGAGAGGCAGCCCACGGCACAGGCGGTGCCCAATGCTCGAATGATCAAGGTCTTCATTTCATCTCCTGTTCCCGTTTCTTCAAAAGCCGCTTCAAGATCTCGTCGGATCCCGGGGGATCCTCGGTGGTCGTGGTGGTGGCCGAGGCAGCAGCCGTCGCCCCGCCGCCCGCGTTCGAGCCGCCGCTGGAGCCGCTGGAACGGCTGAATCCGTCCGCGCCGGCCGCCGCGACGAGTTGCCAGGCTCCCTCCGAATCCTTGCGCAGGCGCTGACCCACCCGAAGCTGGACCGGCGGACGGTTGGACTCGGACAGTGTGACCGACTGCGGGGTGATGGCACCCACCGTGTGGCCCGCGATCACCGCGTCGACCTGCAGGGTCTTCCGATACTCCGGGGCGTTGCCATCGAAGAAGGCGAAGGTGCCCCGCTCGAAACGCAGGACCCCGACCAGGCCCAGTTCCGGGGCATCGGCCGGAACCACCGGCTTGGGCCGGGTCTGCGGACGGGACTCGCCCCGGACCCTCGGCTGCCGGTCCGGATCGAAGATGTTGCGATCGGCCACCTTCCGGGCCAGCGCTCGGGCATCGAGGAGGGCGGTCGGACGGGCTTCAGGGGCCGAGGCCTTGTCGGCGGGCGCGTTCGTCACGGCCACCGGAGCCGCGTTGGAGGAGACCGCGGCATGCGACGACAGGCCTGCCGCGGCGAGGCTCATCCACGCCAGGACCTTCCGAAGGGTGCGGGTCGGCTTCATGGCTTGGCGGGAGGGTTGAGCACGAGGCCGTTGATCTGGAGGCCCAGGGTCATCTGCCGACCGGACGGATCCCGGCTCATCAACTGGAGGCTGTCGAGCTTGACGGCCAGGGGGCCTTCCTCGAGTCGCTGGAGGAACTGGGTGAGGCTCGAGAGCGAACCCGAGGTCTCGAGACGGCAACGGAGCACCTGATAGGCCGTCTCGTCGCCCTTCCATTGCGGCATGCGGTCCACGATCTGGGCACCGGAGGCCCGGGCCCATTCGTCACACGCCCGGAGCAACCGCTGCTCGGCCTGGGACGGTTCCTGGGGAAGGGTGTTGGTGCGCAGCTGGTCCCAACGGTCGCGCAGTCCCCGCTCCCGCTGGATCAGGGCCCTTCCATCGGCGACCTGACGGCGGAGGGTGCCGATGCGGGCCGAGCGCTCCGACCAGAGACGGCCCAGCGGCGTGAACACGATCATGTCGGCGAGGTAAAGACCCACGACGGCGAGGGTCGCGATCATCAGGAAGCGCTGGCGCTGGGCGGGATTCATCGGGCCGTGCCTCCGTTCCATACGAAGGTCAGGTTGAACTGCATCGGCGAGGCGCCCCGGGACTGATCATGGTGGACCTTGCTCACGCCGGGCAGGGCGCTCAAGCGGGCCGTCATCGCCAGGAAGGCCGGGCTGTCGGTGGCCGTGCCGCTGCAGACGACCTCGCCCGACTCGCGGATCTCCACCACCTTGGCGGTCACCGATCCGTTCTCGGGGAAGGCGCTGGAGAGCGCTTCCAGGATCGCCAATCCGCGGGCCGCGTCAGGCGTCCACGGTCGGAACTGACGCAGGTCCTGCTGGATGCGTTCCAACTCGCGGACCTTGCCCGACAGGGCCGCCCAACGGGACTCGAGAAGCGACAGCTGGACCTGCTGGACCAGGAAGGCGAGAACCACCACGGCGGTCACCGCCCCGGCCACGGTCCAGACCGTACGACGAGGACCCTGGGCGTGGCGGGCGAGGAATTGCCGGAAGACCGAAGGCTTGGGCGGCAGGAATTCGAGGCTTGCCGGCCGGCCGGCCAGGACACGGGCGGCCACGACGGCCGAAGGCGGCGGGGCGGGTTGCGCCGGGAGGCCGGGAATCTCCGGTGAACGGACCTCAACCCGGAAGCCCGAGACGGCCCATCGCGACGAGAGCGCACCGGCCAGCGATTCGGCCAAGGCCTGCGGCCCGAAGATCCGGACCTTGCGGATGGCATCGTTCCAAGGTTCGGGAAGTTGGGCGAGGGTGATGCGGACCTCCCGAGCCACGCTGTCGGCATGGAGGGCGGGTTGGCCGGAGGCATCCTCGGAGACCCCCTCGAACGAACGCAGGGCCAGGATGCCGCCACCAGCGCTCACCTGGAGGGTCACCGGACCCGGTCCGGACCCGAGATGCAACGCGACCACACCCTCGGAGGAGGGATCCCCGACCGGCTGGAGCTCGCAAAGGGTGGAGGAGACACCGACCAACTTGAGCCGTGCAGCGCTGGTCCAACGCTCCAGCGACGCCAGCCGGGCCTGGGGCAGTGCTGCCAGGGTGACCCATTGGGCACCCTCGCCTCGGGCACACCGCGAATCGGCGATCTGGAGGGTGGCGGGATCGGCGTGGAAGCCCTTTTCGGCCTCGAGCTGCAGCAGGCTCTGGGCATCGGCCTCGGGCAGGACCGGGATCTCGGTCTGGGTGACCAGCAGGCTCGAGACCGGCACGACGACCGCGCAATTCCGCTCGCGGATCCCGGCCTGATCGAGCTGGGACCGGAGTTCGCGTGCGATCGTCTCCGGATCACCCGAATCGATGGCCACCGACAACTCGGCCTCGAAACCGGCCGCCTTCTGCAGTCCGGACGGGGTGCGGCGCAGAAGACTGCCCTCGATGCGACGGCCTTCCCAGCAAAGCCCCAACACGGCCTGGGGGGCCTTGCGCGGACGGGAACCCGACTTGAGAAGATTCATCATGGGGTGATCTGGACCCGGTCATCTGGACCCGGTTATATCGGCCGTTGTCTGCACGCCATTCTCCTCGGCGATCTGTTGACGGACACGGTCCCCCAAGGCCCAACCGAGACGGCTGAGATCCTGACGGTGGATGATCTTTGGCACTCCATCGCTGATGTCGAACACGAGCCTCACCCGACGGTAGCCGCGACCCAGGGGCCCCACGGCCACCAGATCGGCTCCATATTGGAAGCTCCGCGTCGTAAGGAGATCGCGGCCAGCCAAAGTGGTTACGGCCTGATGATCCCTGCCCAACGCCGCCACCATCCAGGCGATGGAGTTCAGGCCCTGGGGATTCTGGTCCCGGTAACGGACGAGGGTCGAGGCCGCCCCCTCGGCCGCCTGCTGCGAGAGGCCCGTGCCGACGAACAGCGCGGACAGGACCGTGGCGCTGGCGGTGTTGAGGTTCACCCGTCCATAGGAGTAGGCGTTGGTGGTGACGCACAGCTCCGGGGCGATCCGCTCGAAGTCGTCCTGGCTGAGGCCGCTGCTGAGGTAGAAGCGGAGCAGGCTCGGGAAATTGGGGTTGGCGGCGGCGGCTCCTCCACCCCCTCCACCCCCTCCGCCCCCTCCACCCTGGTTCTGGGTGAATCCGAGTCGGGTCAGGATTTCACGACTGCGTCCGGTGCCGAAGGCCGATTCGAGAAGGCCCTGGATCTGGGCCCGGGTGTTGACGTTGGTCAGGAGGGTTCCGTCGGCATGGAAATTGGGCTCCCGACTGAAGACCGTGGTGGTGTCGAGCAAGCCCGGCGTCGAGAACAACGAGCCGGTGAGGCTCAGTTCGCCCGCGTCCAGGATCCCGTTCAGGTTCCGGTCGTCGCCGAACAGGTGGTCCAGCGTGATGCCCTGGACCAGCCTGAGTTCATCGACGGTCTCGAACGGGCCCCTCTTGGCGTCGTATCCCAGGCTCGAATAGCCCAGCTGCAGGGTCCCGTTGGTGCTGCGCCAGTCCACGATGGCCGCCGCCAGGTCGGCGGTCATCCCCGGCAACATCGAGAGGGCGTTGGAGTTGGCCCGGTTGAGGTTCAGCTTCGCGGACTCGTCGAGCAGTTGGAACACCACCTGGTTGAGCCCGGTCTCGGAGGCGGCCGGGTTGCGGCCAAGGACCCAGACCCGGGACTCGCCGATGGGCAGCGACTCGCACACGAACTGGGAGTTGGTGGTCATCATGCCGTTGGTGGCGAAGCTGGCCAGCGCCCAGCCGACGTAGCGGGCGGCTCCCTCGATGG
>Ga0315904_10012366_pt1 | contig 10793 bp, 13 predicted proteins | sample LakEriMetagenome_6_FD_203529 | JGI IMG/M metagenome (GOLD analysis project Ga0315904, IMG submission 203529) | Freshwater fungal communities from buoy surface, Lake Erie, Ohio, United States - Buoy 12 MA120 | ecosystem: Environmental > Aquatic > Freshwater > Lake | place: USA: Lake Erie, Ohio... | reverse complement strand
TCAAGTGGTTCATTCACCTTAACTAAAACAGCAGCTCTAAAAGTTGTTTCCATGTCACATGAATTTTCTGGCTATGCTAGAGATCAAATACATCTGTTAATCTTACTAGGCATTCTTCGAGATTAGCATATGATTCAAAATAGTCTGAAAGTGCCGCTGAGTTATTCACTAGGTATAAATTTGGTATACCAGCAGATTCTCCAGCTTGCATATCCGAAACATTGTCTCCAATAAGAATAGATCTAGATAAATCTAAATCAAGAACAGATTTAGCCTTGAATATCATTCCGGGGTTTGGCTTGCGAATATATTTTTCTTCTGGAGGTGCAGTGAAATCTTCTGGATTCACCGTTGCTGTTAAAATCAAATCGATACTGCAATTTTCATCATCAAATTTCTTTAAAATCAAAGTACTAATCTCCTTATATTGATCTGAAGTAATGAATCCACGCCCTATGCCACTTTGATTAGTTACAACAACTATCTTGTAGTGTTTTTGTTTAAAGAAGCGAGCAATTTTAAAAATTGCATCGTTAAATATTATTCTTGAAAAACTATTTATATAACCGTCATTAACGTTAACTACGCCATCCCTATCTAAAAATAATGCTGGATTAGAGTGCGCTACTCCCATGTTTAGAAAGGGCCAGTAAAACTAGAATTTGGTACATCATGTTGAGAATCAATTAATTTGGTAAAATCATAATTGCTAACTTTCTTTCCTAGCATTTCTAATACTTTAACTGCGATATCTTTTGAATTAAATTTAAATTTACCTGTAACTCCGTGACTGGTTGGTTCTGGAATATCTGGTGCGGTTATGATCTCAGGGGCAGACTGAAGATTATGAAAATTGTTCCGGCAAACTTGTGAGAGTACTTCGGAGGCAAAAGATGAAATCTGGGGACCTGAATCGACAACTAATAATTTACCTGTCTTATTTACTGAGGTAAAAACAGTATTAGTATCAAGTGGCTTAAGTGTTTTCAAATCAATTAGATCGATACCGATGTTTTTTTCTCTTAAGAACTTAGCAGCTCTAATGCTCTGAATTGTTGAAAATCCCGCTGCTACAATTGTTAAGTCATTGCCATGCTCTATAACTTCAGCTTTGCCTAATTCTAATACTGAATTATTAACAGTTAAAGATCTTTCAATTTTTTGAACATGGCACCACCTATCCTCAATAAAAATTACTGGATTTGGATCTCTAATTGAGGCTATTAAAAGACTCTTTACATCCCTTGCAAGTGATGGCATTACGACTTTTAAGCCAGGGATATGGGTAAACCACGAATGAAGATTTTGTGAATGAGTTGGACCCTGGCCCCAACCCCTACCCGTGATTAAACGTATTGTGATAGGCACGCTCTGCTGCCCACCAAACATGTAGTGCCATTTGGCAGCACTGTTCACAAGTTGATCCATTGCTAAAAGAAAAAAATCTAGTCTTTGGTGAACCATAATTGGTCGATAACCAGTGATGGCAAGTCCGACACCTATGCCTGTAATTGCATTTTCTGAAGTTGGGGTTTCAATAACTCTTTTTGATCCATACTTCTCGCTTAACCCTAAGGTGGTTCCAAAAACACCTTTTGGATCTGTAACGCCAAGCCCCATGATTAAAGTACTTGGATCAGAGGAAAGTGCTTCATCTAAACCCTCTTTAATTTGCTCGGCAAAATCTGTTGTGCCTGTATTTTTATTAGGCATATATATCCGTTACAGATTGTTCTAGTGTAGGAAATTCATCTTTTTTCGCTTGATCAAATGCAAACAAAACTTCTTTCGATATCTTGTCTTGAATCTCTTTTATTAATGAACTAGAAATCCCAAAGCTTGTAATTAGTATATTTTCAAGCTTGGATATCGGATCGTCTACCTTCCATTTGTCTAACTCCCCTGCAGGACGATACCCAAGAAAATCATCATCGTTTGGTCCGCAGTGCTCGAGCCATCTATATGTGTTATATTCTATAAAAATCGGGTCTTTTGTCGACCTTGCCTGATTAATTACTTCAGTTGTTTTATTTAAGCAATCTACGACATCAAAGGTTTCAATTTTGAATGCTTTTATTCCCATGGCACCGACCATTTCATAAATATTTCTACCTTTTGGTTGGCGCTTGTTTAATTCTGTGTACACAGAGTAAAGATTGTTTTCGCAGATATAAACTACCGGTAAGTTTTGTACTACTGAAAAATTAATAGACTCGTAAAAGGAGCCTTCTTCGACTGCTCCATCGCCAAGAAATATAAATGAAAGCTCATTAGAGTCATTCAATTTGTGAGTAAAGCCAGCACCTACACCAATAGGAATACTATTTCCTACTATTGCAGAAGAACCTAGAAAACCTACCTCTAGATCGATTAAGTGCATCGACCCACCTCGGCCTTTACAGCAGCCTGTTACTTTTCCATAAATTTCAGCGATCATTCGGTGCAAATTTCCACCTTTTGCCAAGTAATGCGCGTGAGCTCGATGAGAGCTAACTGCAGTATCTTCTGATCTCTGATTTAAACCAACGACCGCGCTTACAATTTCTTGCCCAATAGAAAGATGAACTGGGCAGCGCATTTCATTACTTGCATACTCTTTTGCTATATTTTCTTCAACTGCTCGTATTTTACTAGCGAGCTCAAAGCACTCAAGAAGTTGTTTTTTACCTGCGGTCATGGAATAAACCAATAGTAATCACCTGTGTAACCGGCCTCAAGAAAAAATTGCTTCCATTCATCAACTGACATCATTGTTAGTGCAGTAAGGTTCCACGCGTGCATTCTTGCCTTTTCTTCATCATTTCTATATGCATCCAAAGTAATAAAAGAGTTACCTTTAGTAACTCGTTCAATCTCTTGGAGTGCAATAGCACAATCTTCTCGGTTTAAATTGTGAATTGTGTTAATTGAGATTACAAAATCAAAGTGGTTGTCCTTAAAAGGTAGCTTAGTGGCATTACCAACCTGTAAATATGGCTTAATTTCAGGGATAGAGTTTGCAATCGCATACTCTGAGATATCTACTCCAGTTATATTAATTCCAGGAAATGCAAGTTTTAAATCATAAAGAAAAAAGCCTTTAGCGCACCCAACATCTAATACATTACTTGAATTTCCGATTTTATAGTTTTCAACAATAGTAGGTATCACAGGTTCCCAAAACTTTGGATTATATGAAAAACCACCGTACCCATGATTACGATCGCCATCAAAGTAATCAAAGCCAAATTTGCGCCCTATCTTTCTTGACTCTTCAGATTTTGACTCAAGCCTGGCATTTAGATCTCGTTTAGCTTTTGGATAATTGATTAAAATATCAATTTCTTTACCTAATTTATTCATTTAAGACCGATTTTTTCCGACGTCATCCATTTAACTGTATGCCAACGCTCATCATCCTTAACCTCTCCATTTTTAAGCTTGGTGGTGATTTCACTTATTGCATCGGAAACGCTTTTCTTTCGAACAAATCCAGTCTCTAAAAGTTTAGTTGAATCTTGCCGGTAAGAACGAGGGTCATTAGAGGGTTTCACCTCAATTTCAACTTTGAACACCTCTTGGACCATTTTTGCAATATCCATAACAGAAATATTCTCAAAGCCAGCGTTATAAATTCCCGACCCTAATCCATTTTTACCTAAAAAGTGTGTGTAAACAGAGGCCATGTCATCAATATGAATATTTGGGCGAACCTGCTCACCACCTAGTACGGTAATTTTACTTTTAGTAAATGCTTGAAGTACAAACATATTAACCACAACATCAAAGCGCATTCGTGGTGAAACACCACAAACTGTTGCAGGTCGAACACAGATCACATCAAAGTACTCTGCGTAACTTAAGCAAACGCGCTCTGCTGACATTTTAGTTTTATTATAAGCAGATATTGGAACTAAAGATAATTCTTCAGTTACATTTGGTTCAGACTTTACACCATATACACTTCCAGAGCTTGCAAACATAAACTTCTTAACAGATTTAGATCTCTTACATAACTCTAAAAACTGTGTTGTGTGTAAGACATTTACCTCCCAGGAAAATGTTGGATTTAATTCAACACTTGGATCATTAGCCACATTTGCTAAATGAATTACCGCTTCAATTCCAGATATATCAGCTTCATCTACCTCATTAATACTTTTCTTTCTAATAACTAATTCTGCGTGAGATGGCAGAAAGTTACCAAACCATTGATCATCAATAACTAAGAGATTGTGGCCCTCACTGAGCAGTCGGGGTACTAAAACAGATCCAACATACCCGCATCCACCGGTTATTAATATCCTCATTATTACCTCTTATGCTCATAGGTATCTGGAAGGGCCTTAAGCGTATCTAAGTTAGATTTGGCCCAAGCCAATGTGTCTTCTAACCCTTTACCTAACGTAACTTGATCACACCAGCCTAACTCGTTTCGAATCTTCTCTGAGGAGAGCTGGTATGTAAAATCTTTACCAGCCCGCTCCGGTCCTTGCTCAATTAATTCATCGACCTTCACACCCAATAGCGAGGCGAGCTCCTGCACTAAATCAAAAATTGAAATCATTTCATTAGTTGAAATGTGGTAGGACTGCCCAACCTCTCCAGCATTCATAATTGCTGTTAGGGCTGTTGAAACATCATCTATGTGTATGAAAGATCGAATAGATTTTCCACCACCATGCAGTGATAACTTTTTACCAGTAAGTGCTGAAAGTATCGTCTTTGGGATAATTCTATAAAGCTGTTGCCCTGGGCCATAAACATTTGCAGCTCTAGTAAAAATCACCGGAAAGCCATAATTTTCGAAAAGTGCCCTTAAGTGCCAATCTCCTGCCGCCCGAGAAATTGCATACGGCGTACTTGGCGCAAAATTAAAAGATTCCTTCACCCACCCGCTTGTCGATCCATAAACCTCTGGAGTCGTAAAGTGCACAAACTTTTTAATTGATTTCTCCTTTATCAATAAATTTCCAAGGAGTGAAAGACTGACTACATTTGTTTGATACCAATCTTCAGGGGCATCCCAGCTTTGTACAACCATGCTTTGTGCTGCAAAATTAAATATAAATTCTACCTGATGTTTAATAACAATCTCAGCGATACTCTTTATATCGCTATTTAGATCTACCTGCCTGAAAGTAAAGTTTTTAACATTTTTGTTATTTTTATATAAAGAAAAAACAGGTGAAATCTCTACAGAGCGACTTGCCCCAATTACTTTATAACCTGCTTTAAGTAAGTGATCAACAAAACTTGATCCTGAAAAAGAGTTCGAAGCTAAAACTAGAATTGGAGATGTAGTAACCATTATTTTACTAAGCGAATACACTCTGTAATTACATGGCAGATTGCTAAATGAGCGTCTTCAACTAGTCCATATGCACCCTTTGGTGTTTCTACGTGGATATTCCGCCCAAGAGTTAATTGCTTAAGCTTGCCACCATCAAATCCAGTTAATGAATGTGATTGCATTCCAAGTTCAGAGGTTATCCCTACCGCTTTTATTAGATTATCTGAATTGCCAGAGGCGGAAATCACAATCAATAAATCTCCTTGTTTTCCTAATAATTTCAGCTGTTGCGCGAAAATAGAGGAATAGTCCATATCGTTTGCAATTGCAGTTATCGCTGCAGTGTTATCACACAAACTTACAGATCGAACTGGATTTGCTCTATTTAGAGAACCTATACCTATGTCTGTAGCAAAATGTGATGCCGTAGAGGCACTTCCGCCATTTCCGGCAATATAAACAGTACCGCCAGTTTTACGCGCTTGGTTAATTGCAATAGTTAAGGCCATAACTTCTTCGTTTGGAATTTGAGTAAGAAGTTTTCCACCAGTTGCGAAATATTCTGAAATTGCACTACGAAATAACTGTTCCAAAAATTCTCCATTCATTGGTGTGCTTTAATTCCAGTTTGGTGGGCCTTGCATGGATAAGAATAGGCTCCCATGGGTGTGATGGTTTGGAAGATCCTCGAGTTTCTCTACCCCCCCCCAATTAATTTTTTGGGCATAGGCTGGAATCTTTTTATCTGAAAGTATTGTGAAAATCTCTTTTGCATTTTTCTCGGAGCCGATTTCAAGCATTATGTCAGTAGTAGCAATTGATTGGGCAGTTATTCGATTTAATAAGACTACCTCATGCCCTTCCACATCCATTTTCACAAAATCAAACTTACCTTTATCTAGGACTTCTAAAATATCATCTACCTCAACGCTGACAATTTCCGTTGCTCCATAAACTTCTTCCTTAGAGCCAAGCAAGTGGGATCCTGTTGTATTTCCTAGAATTCGAATGTATTCCATGGTTCCATGCTTGTCACTGATTGCCTTTGGTGTTAATCCTTCTGTGTCCAAATCATTAATCTTCATAACTTTTTCGATCTGCGCTAGGTGGATGGAGTCTGGTTCATAAGATACAACTTGAAAACCCAATTTTTTCATAATCAGCGTATGAAGCCCGATATTTGCTCCTAAATCTAAAGTTTTTTTATACCTATTCCGGTTAGCATAGTAAAAAGAAAAGAGAATCATTTCATCGATCCCAAAAAGTTTAACTGAATCTATGCTTCCCATTTCAAAGTATGGAAAATTTAGATTTCCTACCTCCCCTAGAGTTAATACTTCCGATTTGCCAATTCCATGCAGTTTTTCGATTTCATTAATAATATTAACTTCGGTTTGATTAAACCAGGTGGTTCCGCGTTGATGGAAAACGAAGTTATTTCTTATTGAATCTAGAAAATCTGTTTTTGTAATCATTACCTAAACTTATTCTATAGTGTATGCACGATTGAACATTTTAAAGCCTTGACCTCTGAGTTGCCTTTATAGAAGCATCTAACGTTTCCCGGATTCCTAAACCTTGATCAACCACGATCACCTGCCCTGAAATTCCCTTTGCCTCAGGGCTAATTAGAAAAGCAACTAATTCGCCAACATCAGTGGCTTCCAAATTAGAATCTATTATTCGTATTGAACCTAAAGTTTCTTTTATCAGCTCAGAATTAGATGAACTCACAGACCCAGCTTTATTCTCAATATAACCCGGTGAAATCGTGTTAACTCTTACATGAGATGTACCTAGGCCACTTGCAAGAATTCGACTGATTGATTCAAGAGCGGCTTTAGATGAATGGTAGGAAGCGCTTTCAGCATCACTTACATATTGAGATAAAATCGAAGAGAAATTGACTATAGATTTTAAATGATTTTTATTTTTTATATTTTCGGCAACTTCAATAGAAAAAAAATATGGAGCGAAGACTTGAACCGCAAAAGTCTCTTTCCACTCATTGAGTAAATCTATGGTGAAGCTTTTAATTAAACCTGGTGACCTCGGCGCCCTAGCTAAGTTTACGATTCCTTCTATTTTACCAAATTCACCATCAATTACTTTACCAACTACTTCTTTAAATTTTTCTGGCCTTTGCAAATCACACTCAACAAAAAATACATTTTTTGCTTTTTCAATTGGAGGCGTAAGGTCTAAAATTGTGATTCGGTGTCCGTGACTCAACAGGACTTTAACAATATCTTTTGCCGCTCGAGAGTTTCCTCCGGTTACTACTATGTGTGCCAACTCTTGCCTCCACTAACTATTGAATTCATAGATTCGTACAAAATCTTTGAACTTGGGTATTCTCGAACATAAAATTGCGTTGATAAAGAGAAAGCATATCCATTTTCTTGGCCTAGTTCTCGATCCATCTGCGCTTTATGATGATTTAAATCCTTAAAAATATAATATGGGGTAGAGCTAAACAATGCAATCACGGATGGCCCTGAAGACATTCCCACGAATCCTTTAGATTTTGCAACTAAAGATAGTTGCTCTGATAGGTTTAGACCGTTGGTATATGTATTATGGATTTCGCCTAAATCGAATTTTCGAAAATGCTTGGCATCGGTACCGATTAGCGATACTGGTACGCCAAATTTACCTGAAACAAACCTTTTAATAGCTTTGGCCCAAGATCGTTCAATTCCCATGCTTAACTTTTTACTTTGATGGGAAAAAATCTTTAACTTTTTAGTTAAGTTTGCATGAAAAACTAAATAATCGTCATTTTTTTTTACTCGGAGTTTCTCTATTGCAGATAAATATATTTCTGGTTTAAATTTCAAAACTTGACGAATTTGGTTATTTGCTGCGATTTCTACTAATCTTGCGGGTGAATCAATTACTCTTCCGTTATTTATATGAATATGCTTAATGCAACTACCATAGGAAATCTTGGTTTCATCTCTAAAGGAATAGGAGGAACCAACAACTCCCTCTATATCGAGTGCCATAAGCAATATCGAATTAATGCTTTTAACATCAATCTCATTCATAGAGTTTGAATACATACATATTGATATAAACCCAAATTCAACTACCCCTTCAGTAATTGCTATAAGAGTGCCTCCAAGTAATGGAGAGGCTTCAATGTCTATACAAACCGTTTGAAAAGATTTCATTTTTAGAAATATCCAAAATATTCGTAATTTAGCTCGATATCTATCAAACTAAATGGGCCGCGAGACAAATTTAGATATCTCACTCTAAACACGATGGGTTTCTATCCAAAAATGACCCACATGATTCTGCACCATAAGCTAAATCTAATTTCGAGAATAAAATATCCACAATTTTCGCACGTGAATTTTTATTCTCATTAAAAGATTGTTTACTAGACTCTTGCCTCAATGAAATTTTAATTAACATATCACGAACTGCTGATCTCAAATCACTTGAGCTTGAGGCAAGTAATTCATAACCATTCATTAATAGTTTGAGAGGATTTTCAGATTGGGAATACCTGTGTTCTTCACTCAAACACTCTGCAAGTGAAAGCTTCCTACTCATCCGAACATTATGGATCATTTTGGGTATCAACAAATCCCGTCTAGATAGTGGGTGAAATCCATAATACATATACCAACGGTCTAAACCTATCAGAGCAACTATCTTTAGTTGCAAAATCTAAAGGATTCGTGGGAATGTCTTCAGGGCCATCCGTGATTGCATTGTTTAGCTCTACCCCATATTATATTTTTAAGGATTTAAATCAATTAACTGAAGAAGTTGAAGACCTCTGTAGTGGAATTTGGCGACCTAACAAACTGAATCGAGAAGTGTGTTCGATCATTCAAAAGCAATTTGCTGCAAACTGCCATCTTCCAAAAGACACTTATTTTGCGAACTCTTGGATTTCGAATAGGCCTTGGTTTTTGATTGATCTTCAAATTTAAAGACCTTTAGAAGTATTTTTAAAGACTTGCTCTACTATTTACTTTATGTTGGAAGTGAGTCGAAAAAAACCCTACTTAATTTTAGGTGCTTTAGGGTTAGGAAGTTTTCTCTCAGTCGAGAAAAGTTTTGAAATCCTCAAAAAGGCTTTGGAGCTCGGTATTACCGACATTGATTGTGCAGTTAGTTATGGAAATGGAGCAGCTAGAAAAATTATTGGATCATTCCACAAGTCAGGCGGAAGTCTTTTCAATATTTGGGAAAAAATTGGTCTTGAAATGAATGAAAATTCATTCGGAATATATGAAGCAGAAACTTTATTTCCAAACCCTGAAAACATAGAAATTCACCTAGAAAGAATGCTAGAAATTTACCAAACTGAAATGTTATACAGTATTCAATTACATGCCCCGTTACCTAATAGTTTAAGAGTTAATACTCTGCGTTCACTCAAATTAGAACAGAATAAAGGAAAATATAAACATTTAGGGATATCAAATCACGAAACATTTGAACTCCTAGAGTTAAGTTTAGATTGTGCCTTAACAAATCTTCATATCTCTTCTAATCAAGTCCACTTTAATATTGCGGAGCAAAAGGGCAGGAATGAAGTAATTGCTCGTTCTTATTTAGAAAATATTCCTGTTGTTGCTAACCGAGTCCTCGCTCGCGGTTTACTTGCATTTATTAATCAAGAAGATTCATTGAGGTTAGCAGTGAGCACAAAAACTCGAGTACAGTATGACAAGTTTGAAAGTTTTTATGGTGGAATTAAATCAATTCTTGCAGAAGTTGCTGACAGGCCTACATCTGAGTCTGCAATTTCATGGGTCCTACATCAAGAAGGTATATGTGCTGTAACGCTAGGTATATCTTCAGTTTCACAACTTGATTCAGCTATTCAAGCTATAAATTACCCACTCGAAAAATCTCAGATTGAATTGATTGATTTCGAGATTGCTAGAAGATTTGGTGAAGATGTATTCAAATTACCTGCCACTATGTTTGACCGTAATTACTAAAATTTAGCGGAAGTATAGGTTATTCTGTATTTATGATTATACCTTGGTGGTGGAGTTCAGTTCCTGATAGGTCGAAGTTTCTGGCTAACCAAGCTATAGAGAATAATGCTTTCACAATGGGGGCAACTGTTCATCTGTTGGAAAGCGAACTTTCTCGTACTTTAGGAATTCCACATGTGATCCTTACGAATAGTGGAACTTCTGCGTTAACTATTTCTTTATTACTGGCGAACATTGAGCCAGGCGATGAAGTTATCGTTCCGGCCCTAACGTGGATTGCAACTGCTCAGTCTGCAAAAATTCTTGGAGCTAACGTCAGGGTCATAGATATAGATCCTAAGACCAAATGTTTAGACCCTGCATTGTTTAAGGAAGCAATAAATGGAAAAACGAAAGCGGTAATTCCAGTTTTTTTCAATGGTCGATCACCAGCTTCCGATGAAATCAGAGATATTGCATCCAGAAGCGGAATAAAGATCATTGAAGACCGAGCTAAGGCATTGGGAACTAGTTTTTCAAGGGGCTACAAAAATAATCAAGAATTTACTCAG
>Ga0315904_10012364_pt1 | contig 10794 bp, 21 predicted proteins | sample LakEriMetagenome_6_FD_203529 | JGI IMG/M metagenome (GOLD analysis project Ga0315904, IMG submission 203529) | Freshwater fungal communities from buoy surface, Lake Erie, Ohio, United States - Buoy 12 MA120 | ecosystem: Environmental > Aquatic > Freshwater > Lake | place: USA: Lake Erie, Ohio... | reverse complement strand
ATATGGTCAACGGTGGCATCACCACCTTTTAGATCTTTAAAGCAATAGGTGCATTGCCACCCATCCCTAGCCAATACGCGTAGGCGTAGATCTTTCCATTTCTGTGAACCTAATGCGTGTTTACTCAATGCCATCCCTTTAGTTGCCAATGCTTCAACGCTTTGCATGCGTTTATATATCCATCATGATCTAAGCCAAACTTATGGGCTATGTATGACAGTCCCCAATCTATTTGCTGATAAGGAGTGGCATTGCGTAAGTACTCACTCTTTCCTTGAGGTATGCCATACACACGTCTAGTACCATCTAGATTGCCTACTGCTTTTGGATTCCATGCACTTTCTTTACCGTACAACTTAGTTAAGCATTTATATTGTGTAATAGATTCAATCTTTAAATAGGCATATTCTTTGTAAGTTATGTAGTTTGGTTTTGTTAATGCACTTACGGAATCAATCTCTTTCGACGAAAGACTTAATGCAATTAAGACAATAGATACCCCAAATGCTACGAGCGCCGAACTCGCGAGCCTACCCCTCTGGGGGCTCGCGTTCGCGCTTTTAGGCGCGTCGCTTGCTCGAAGCATACTCGCCTTGTCAAATCCTTTACGCATGTAATTTCCTTTCGTCTCAAATAGTGAGATGTGATCTACACCACACTAGATAGATGTCCAGCCTATATAACCTGCATTTGGATTGTCTTTAAGCCATTGTTCTCTGAGGGCATTTTGATAAGCCCAATCAACGTCGGTTGATTCTTTATCCATAACCTTCACTCCATTCATGACCGCAATCATTACATTCATGAAAGTAATCTTTGTTGTAATTCGTGGTTGTGGTGTTATACCTTAAACACTCTGGGCATTGATCTTTGCGCATATAGGGCAGGTCATACCTTCCATAAGCCATTGACCGCACTTCTTGCAGCGCACCGGCTCAGTCATTTAGTAATCCAATAAATTCACTCATGGGAAGTAAAACCACATAATCCTCAACTTTCTCGCCTTGCCCATTGCAACGCAATACTACGAAGGCAAGTTTATCGGATTTGCGCTCTTTTATCTGCTTAATCCATGCTAAAGGGCTGAATTTTGTTACTGCTTTGACCTCAATGTCATAGGGAGTACCTAGGATGTCACTCCCTTGACGACCTGCACCGGTGGGCTCGGCGTATGGATACCAAGCCCTTAAATACTCTGCAACTACTCGCTGCGTTCTATAACCTCGATGCTTACGCGATTGGCTTGACATGAGGGTAATTAATATGATTTACACAATTGCATGAAATGCAGGTTTTTACTCCATTAACGTCCACCATTCGTGGGTCATTGCATATCTCGCAGCACTCTGACATTGGAACAATATCTAGTTCCACGCCATTGTCTGTAAACGTTGCCTTGACTCCATGTTGGTCAATCATTTCCATTTCACCCATTGTCGTAACCTTCTTCGAAGTACCAGATTCCGTTACTTGTTTGTTTTGCCCATTTAGCGTGACCATCAACGCCTTTCTTGCAAACATAACCGTAGTACGGTTTTCCCTTGCCCTTTGATATACCCTGTTTAAGAATGTGACCGTGCTCACATGGCTCAGGTTCTTTTGGACTTGCCTTTGCAATTGCATTTACTGCATCACCAATACTCCAAGAAACCGGCTGAGGTTGTCGCGGCTCAACCGGTTCTTCTTTCTCGGCTATGACGGATTGCCTAGACTCTAACTTTTCCTTAAAGGTTAAAGGTTTTGTCTCCGCTGCAATGACCTTAGCCATTTCAGATTGAGATGGTCTTTTGCCTTTTGTGGCATAACCTGCATTTGCTAGAGCCCTACCAATTGCGGACGTTTCCGCATTTTCCAACGCAGACGTAGAATTGACACCTCTATCCGAAATGATTTCGTAAGCAAGCCCAGTAGCAAATGGCTGGCTGTCCACGCATGTTCTATAAATTTTGGCAAAAACAATAAAACGTTTTTCAGAACTTTCCAACAACTCCGTATGAACCATAAAATCAGGATTGTCAGCAATAAACCTTCCAAGCCTCACCTCAACCGTCTCATAGTCATTGATATTAAATGCCATCATCTTCACCCTTCATTTCTCTTACGATTTGGTGATAAATCAAGCCATAACCTAAAAGGTCTTTTAATGAATCTTCATGATCGCTGGTCTGGGACAATCTTGCTACCTTTACCAATAGCATCATCATTGCCACCTGCTCAGGCGAAATATAACTGTCATAGTAACCCGACCAGAGTTCGGAGATTCTACGGTGATTGACACCCGCATTACCATAGATACTACCTCGCTGCGCGAGTGTAAGTTGCACTTCGTTAAATAACTCATCAGTCTTTTTCATAATCAAACACCTCGTCGGATTCCTTTTTTATGTTAATCATTCTACGGTGCATATCCCATCCCACCGCACGCCCACGCCAGTAACCGCGATTGTAAACCTCGGTTTGCCATAAGTTCGCAGCGTAAGCCAATAATCCGGTTGCAATAAAGAACCACAAAACAGTTACTCCATTGATTGTCATACTGCCACCATCCAAGAACCTGTATAGTCTGTGGTAATTACCCAATCTTGGGTTGCATTGTCGTATGAAATTGAATAGTCAAACTTTTGATCGACTAAGTATTGAACCGCTACCAACGCGCTAACGTAGGTATCAACCCAATAAATAAATTTGTGAGACCAATTAATGTCCTCATCAAATCGGTTGGCTTGCTCAACCCAGCCATCATTGCCAACAAACTCCATTTGGCAGGTCGTTAAACGCTCAAAGTCCTGAGCAGTTATCTTCATTGCTTCTCCGTTTCACCAAGTCCGTTAACTTGGATACGAGAAGGATGACACACACCGCCGACGCCAGCAATCAAAATGCCAGCGTGTCGTATAACGCTTTTGTTATATAAGCCCAGACTCGTCTATCGCGTCAATCTGGTCATCTATGGTGCGTTCCTCGTAATCGGTCTGCCTACCCATAGGTTTTGCCCTCAACTATGAAACTGCCATCCTTTTCAATTGGCACAAATACCGGAGAAACCTTCTTGCCTTTGACGTATAAAATTCCAAATCCTTGCTGCCAGTTGCCTGAGCCGCCTTTAAGGTATTTGGCGGATTTAAAATCCATCAAGTTTCCGACCTCTAATCCATATAGCGTATGCCCTATTTTGCCCCCTGATGAGGCCGTAAAGGCTGCTAACCCCGCTCTGTGGGTATGACCACACACTACGCTCTTTCCATGCCTTATAGCCAATCCTAGGGCTGTTTGACCACCTTTTTGAGACACCTGTCCTTCGTCACCATGAAGAATAATCCAATTAGGTGCAATTGGCATTGGTTCGCGCCAGAATTTGATACCCAGTTCAGGCAACCCAAGCCAGTTTTCGAACCTTAATTCAGGTAATGATGCAAAGGCTGGCAACCTTGTCTTAATGGAATTCCATAAACGGTCAGTATGGTTTGACCTGACCATATCTGTTACTTGTAAGTCGTAAAGGATTTGCTTAGTAATTTGGCGATCTCGGTCAAGTGTCCCAGCGAATTCCCCTGCCAAGCCTCGTTCCCATTTGGACAATTGAGGAAGGTCAATTTCATCTCCGACTGTTGCGACTTGGTGCGGCTTCCATTTAGCAATAAAGCGTATAAGGTTTCTAATTGCGATTGGGTCATGGTAAGGAATTTGCGTGTCTGAAATTAAAACAATTCGCTTAATCGTCGTCCTCATCAGGTGTTGGGATAACTGGGATTATGGCATCAGGCTTATCATTCGCTACCCAGTCTGGTAACGCTGAAGGTTCTTGCATGAAGAACCACGCCAACTCATTGCTGAACCCAGCCTTCTTGGCTGCTTTGTATATTTCATGTTTTGTAATGAAATAAACGTCCAACTTTGATAAAGGTTCTGGAGACTTTCTTACAACTCTCCGGTTAACCTTTTTGCGTTTCTTTGTGTTTGCCATGAATAAATTCTACTTCCTACTGATGACAATAAAGAGTTCATCTAGTCTTTGTTCAAGGCGTGTCACTTGGTCTTTTAGACTATCTCCGCCATTTGGTCTAAGTTCATTTAGCCAACCTTTAACTAGCCAGCGTAAACCGGCTAGTAATCCAATTAATGTGGTGGTAATTCCAGCAGCAAAGCCAGCCCACTCAAGGGCTGTCATTACTCTTTGCTACCTAAACCAAATGCTGAATCGTCAGGATTTAATGCTCGAAGGATAGGTGCTGCAAAAGCCACTATAAAGGCTTTCCAAATGTCATCAAATGAACCATTTGGGTTAGTGACGTAAACAGTTGCCAGACAAACAAACGCGCTACGTCCGTATGAGTTAATTGCTGCTAATAACTTGCTATTCATTCTTGCCCCCTAGTAGTGGTATGTTAAAAAACTCTGAATTGTTATCTTGATCTTTTCTAAAACTAATATGGATATGGTGATTGTGCGCGTTGTAGCCTTTATAGCGCCGCCACTTATAGTTAAGTATTGGCGAAGCAATCATCCCTAAATGAATTACATAATGAATACGTCCGTAACGTTTAGCATATTGTCGTAACTGATCTGCCAAATATGCTGAAGTTCTTTTGTCGTCAGAAAGGCGAGCGTCAACGTCGATTGCACGAACCACGCCTGTTTTGGCGTCGGGTATGTGATCGCTTTTACCTCTTGATTGATGCAAAAGATCAGCAATCCACCCATCAGATTTACGCGAACGATCAGCGAAGGCGTCGTCAATTTGTTCTCTTAATTGAACCGCCGCTTTTGACAACCATGGTTTCATTAGGAAAGTAGTAAAGCGGCTTCCTCGGCGGTGATGCCTAACTTAGCCAATAGTTCCGCTTTCGCTTCTGCCTTAGCAGCAGCCTCAGCCTCTTTAGCCTTTTGCTCTGCTTCGTACGCCTTAGCGTCTGCTTCTCTTTGAGCAATTTCTTCGGCAGTTAATTCCACCTCAGTTTGCTCTCCTGTTTCACAGTTGATTATTAGTTTAGTTGGCATTGTTTCTCCTTATGAGTTTGATATTCCGTATAGGTAAGCGGTTGAGTATTGCATAAAGTTCACACCAGAATATCCATAAAGTTTTATTTTAGTTATTGCAGATGTGTTAGACCATAGTCCGGCCAATAATGTTTGATGTGCTTCAGTAGCGTTATTTTCTTGTACTGCGTCTATACTTACTGATTTGTAATTTGCACTTGTATAATTTGGTATGTATATAGACATATTGCCAAAAGTATTTGATGTTGCAGTGTTTCCACCATTACTTCCACAATACAATCCGTTATCTAATGTACTCCTTGAATAACTTGCTGCGCTTGAGCCAGTTCCATCTATCTCTCTACTTGAATATGATGTAGTTGTGTCATTAAATTGCATAATAACTGCACCTAAAATATCTGATGCGGTAGTTCTTGATGATAAATAAACTACTAAATCAGTATAAGTGGCAGGTATTGAAGTAAACTCTATGTTAGCCGCACCACCACTACCAACAGTTGAACTTGCTATTAAAGTATATGTATTTGCCATTATGCCGCCGTTATTCCGTAGAGTGTAAAGGTTGAGCCTGAAACAAAATTGTTAGGACCGCAATATAAAACAATTTGATTAATAGCAGAGGTGCTACGCCATAAACCAACTAAGGCTTCTACTCTGGGTCTAGTTCCAGATGCAACATTAATTCTTGATAAATATGTTTTATTTGTTGTTGTATTGGAATAGTTATTAATATTTAATATAGCGTTGAACGCAGCATTAGTTTCTACCACTGTACTATAAATAAAATAGCCTTGTGATTCGTTAGAACCCCTATCAGATTCGGCTACGCTGCCTGTGCCCGCTATCATTGTTCTTGAATAATTACTACCCGAATCGCCATTAAATCTCAAATATGGAAAACTATTAGTAGCAGTATCTGAAATAGGATTCATCACTAAAACTAAATCAGTATAAGTTTGAGGAATACTAGAAAAGGTAACTGTATTTTGTGAAGTTGAAAGCGTAGTTGTCGCTATCGGCGTATATGTACTACCTGCGGCCATTGTTAAACTCCCTTAATTCCGTAGAGGGCGAATGATGAGTATTGAGTAAAATTAAATCCACCATCTAGCGTTAAGGTTATGTTATTAACAGCAGCAGTACTCATCCACAAACCGCTTGCCAATGTAATTCGCCCACCAGAACCATTAATATCATTACCACCTAACGCTCTAACTGTTTTATATTTATTGGTATTTTTGTAATCTAAAATATCCCAAACAGATGCGCCAAAGATATTGTTTAATGAGTTATTAGAAGTAGAACTTGCATAAACATAAATTCCAGATTGATTTCCAATGTCCGATGCAGATGCGCTTGAACCATCACCAATTAATCTGTGTGAACGATAATTTGCAGATGTTGAGTCTGAATTGAATTTCAAAACATAAGTGGCCTCTGTGTCGGTGCTCCTGTCATTTTTACTAAGTGCCCTAATTTGTAGATGTTCATAAGTTGATGGAATTGAACTAAAGGTAATAGTTGATGTACCACCTGAACCTACAGTTGAGGTTGCGATAGATTCGTAACTATTAGTGCTTGGAGTTACCCCAACGCTTAAAGTGCCAGCAATTATGTTAAGCAATTCCGCCTACCACATACCAAGTATCTGTTGCAGTTTTAATGCAAACGGCAGATTTGTATTGGGATAAAGATGGTTGCGCTGCTGTTGCACCGGCTGAGTTAACAGTTGTTGTACCGCTTGTTACCGCCTTGATTGTGCATGCACCTGCGCCGATATTAAGAACAGTAATGGCAGTTCCCACCGGATAAGCAACTGAAGCGTTAGTTGGAATTGTAAAGTTTACGGCGGTTGCCTTGTTCATTAAAACTAATGCCTGATATTGGTCTGCAAGAACTGGGGTGTAATCCGCAGTTTGCGCTGTACCAACTGTAAATGCGGTTAATCCGTTCATTGCGGCAGCCGATAGAACGTCGCCTGTTGAAAATGGAAAGCCTGTTGCCATGTTTATTTCTCCTTTATAGGTCTAATTATATCGTCAATATGACAAAATATCCTCACCAATTACACCATACGTGCTATCGCCGACGATAAATCCATCTACGATCGGTTCTAGGGTGGTATAGGTGCTAATCCAAGAGGTCGGCGTGATGCTGTGAGTGACTCCTTGAATTTGTAGATTCTTAACAATTGTTGAATTGTCTGGCTGAACGTTTGTGATTAAAACATTGTCAAAGTAATCAAGGTCGAGAACGGTTGCTGTTGGCACGTCTGGGTCATTTAAATCCAAGGTCATGGAGTCAATGCGGATAGTTGTATCACTACGAGTGGCAACGTAAATCTTGGCTATATTTAGTGCGTTAGCGTCAGTATCAATAACTAAGTCAGGCACGTTATAGGTATGAGGGAAATAAGTGGCAATGCTGGTTGCGTCTTGATGAGTTTGTGGAGTGCCGCCAACGCGTGTCATGGTTGCATTGTTAATAATAAGTTTGTCATCAAAAGCAAATTTTAAATCAGCGTAAGGAATTCCAGTTGTTTGATTAAAAGCAATGGGAGTATTGCCCGCGCTTGATATAACTGAATTTCTGTTTTTAAAAATTATGTTTCCTTCAGGCGTCATGAATAAAGCGCCTTGCTCGGAGAACTCACAGTTTTGCATTGCGCTTAAAGAAGTTCTTAAAGTTGCTGGGTCTGCAACGGTTAGACTGTTACCTGTTTCCACGCTTCGCATGCTATTCGGAAAAGATACAGTATCTAGAATTTTATTTATTCTAGTTCCAGTATCTTGCCCGCTGGCTTGACCTGTGACTGTAACAACCGAAGCCATGTTAAATAATCTAAAAGCATCCGTTGCTTTGATATCTACATAAGCCAAATTTTCTGCTTTGTCATAAGAATAAATATAATCAGTTGTATATCCACTAAATAAATAATATGTAGTTCCACCAACTGCGGCTGATATTCTTAGTTTTCTTAATGGGTCTAATTTGCCAAAATAGGGTGAACTTGTATTTTGAGGATTGAAGTCTGAATTAGGGTCATAGATTCTGACAACGCATGTACCGGCTTCATACACGTCGCGGTTAATGTTTCTGCCACGTCTAATATCAATTTGACGAGTTTGTGAAGTTAAGTTAACTACCAACGCAGGTGTTGTTGAATCGCTTAAAACGCCAGTACCTAACACGCCATTAATCGGGTCATCCAAAGTAAATGCGTTACCAAAGGTAGCGCCTGAACTAAAGTTTAATGATACGTCTAAGGTTGCCGGTAGTGTCATTACTGGAACGCGCCAACGTTTCTGCTGGTTACTGTTGCTGAACCAGATAAGCCTGCTTCAAGTAAAGCGTTTCTAATATCTTGTACTAAATCACCAGTACTAATAACGCTACCAGCGTTACTGATATTAATGTTTAAATCTTGGAAAGTTTGTCGCATTGCTGTATCGGCTGCTAAATAACTTGCAAGTTGATTGCGAATATCTTGCTCAACCGTTGTCTCTGGAATCTTGTTAGTATTTGCAATCTTTTCTAACATTCTTTCATTGAAGGCTTTTAACTTTTCTGTTGAGGCTTCAATTTGAGCCTTAGCGGCTGCCAAAGATGGCGTTGTTGAGGCGCTTGAAGTAATTGGCGCAGTTGTAACAGTTGTCAAAGGTTGCTGCAACAACTTGTACATGTTAAGAATCTTTGCAATTAAGTTGTCAACCTCAGTTCCAAAACCCGCAAAAGGGTTTAAAGATTTTGGTATGCTGGCAATTGCGGCAGCAAGATCAGTAGTTTGCAGTTGTGCAATGGCTAACTGTCTGCCTAATCTTTCTGCTTCAGTTGCATTGTTTTGAAGCAATGCTAATTGCAGGCTTAATCTTAACTTCTCATTCTCGGTAATTTTGCCTTGTAAAGCAGCAAAAATTTCTATTTGCTCAGTATCAAACAATCCACCGAACTTCTTTAGTTTAGCCTGATCTTTTAATAATTGTTGTTCTTTTTTAATTGCAGCGTTTCGAGACGCCAAATTTTTCTTTGCGTCTGCCTGTAATTTCTTTTCTTCCTTTGCCAATGCGGTGTAATCAAACTTCATACTCATTGGGTCAAAAGGTTTATCAAAGTTTAATTTGTATTGAAAAATTGGACTATCTGTTGGCAATGTAAGATTGCTAAGTCCAATCTTGGTAAACTTAATAAGCCTTGCAGTACCATCTATTAACTTTGAAATTCCAGCACTAAGTGAGTCGATTCCTGAACCAAATTTTTGAGGGTCGCCAAATGCCGAATCAAGCGCATCAACTAAAGATTTACCAATTAATTCTTTTGCGTCTTCAACTTTAGCATTTAGTATCGCTATTTTGCCAGCGTAAGATTCGGCGGCTAAACTTGCCTGACCATCAAACTTTTTAGATAAGAAGTCAGTTATTTGTGCCATATCCATTGTGGCTAGTTCGGCTTTACTTAAACCAATTCCTAAACGACTTAGCGCGGTGTTTTCTTTTAATACCGCTTTGCTTAAGGCAACTGTTACGGATTGTAGGTCTTTTCCACTACCAGCAGAAACATCTAAAGCAAGACTTAATAACTTTTGCGCTTCCTTAGCGTCTAAAGTCGAATTAATTAATTGAGTAAATGCAGGTCTTAACTGGTCATCAAGAACGCCGGTTGTATTTTGTAAGTTTTGAATAAAGTTGGCAGTACTTATGGTTGCATAAGATTGACCTAAATTTTGTAATGTCCTAGATAATGAACCGGCTGCTCTTTCATCATCTGCAAACGCTTTAACTGCTCTTTTGCTAAAAGTTAAAGATTGATAAACACCAAAAGCCAATCCAAGTGCTTTTGCTGACTTTGTTAATGTAGCAAGGGACTTACTTGCAGCCTTAGCGCCTTTGTCTTTATAGGTGCTGATAATAGGGATTTCAATACCGGTTGCGCTCATGCTGCAAGTCCAATCTTTCGCTTAATGCTTGAATTAAATTTAAAAATTGCTGTATCAATTGCTTTGAAGGTTGCTTTAGTTACTTTACCTTGATCTTTAGCAAACGCCGCATAAAGTAAACGTCCTTGATTCTTTCTACCTCTACCAATACTTTCTAGTTTGGCTTCATCATTTACTGCGTTTACGAAATGATATCCAGCAAAAGGATTGTTACTGTTGTAATTTCTTGTTGAACGTTTTAAAATCTTTTGACCAGATTTGTAAGTTCCTTCGTATCCTTGAACGCTTCCAAACTCTCTTAAGCCTGTACTTTGAACAGGCGCTCGCCCATTAGGATTTTTACGTCCAGCGGTTTCATAAATAGCGCCAGCCGCAGATCGATTAAGCAATTTGTACGCGTTAACAAATCCTGATCTGTTGCGTCTTGAACGACCTAAAGAAAAAGTTAAACCTTTTCTAATTACTGTGGGATTGTATTTAGGAAATCCTCTAGTTTTGCCAGCAGTTCGAGATACAACCTGTTTGCCTTCATCTTGCCAGCCGCTTAGGTTTTGTATTTGATTTGGAACTTGACTGCGAGCATCTGCAATGACGACACGCATTGCAGAACGAATCTCTTTATTCATTTCCTTGTAGAGGTCAGGCGCAAACTGTTTTAAGGCTTTTTGTACCTCAACGAGCCCTTTTACCTCTACTGGCATTTTCCCTAGCCTTTGCGTCGTCTTTGAGAACCGCCAAGGTTGCCCTTAACAAATCTCTGTCCATGTCAATAAATGTCTGATGCGGAAGTCCTGTTGTAACTGCTAACCTAGCAATTAAATAATGAAAGGAATCCCGCGTTATCCATTTGGGGAGTCTGCATC
>Ga0315904_10012361_pt1 | contig 10795 bp, 13 predicted proteins | sample LakEriMetagenome_6_FD_203529 | JGI IMG/M metagenome (GOLD analysis project Ga0315904, IMG submission 203529) | Freshwater fungal communities from buoy surface, Lake Erie, Ohio, United States - Buoy 12 MA120 | ecosystem: Environmental > Aquatic > Freshwater > Lake | place: USA: Lake Erie, Ohio... | reverse complement strand
TAGCGTCAGGATTGCTAAGGTTTTGGACTGCGTAGTCTTTAAACGTGGCATCGTCCATCGTACCATCATCGTATTCACCCGATTCAGTTTGAATTAGCATAATGTATTACGGTAAGGCTGAGACAAATGATAGTGTAGCCACAACAGACTGCGTTGAGGGACGAACTGGGCCAGTTGAGGCTGCGTAATGTTGGATGCTTACAGAGGCATTAGTGGCTGACCAATATATTTCTACGTAATCCCCAGCAGCCATACTGAGATAGTAATTCCACCCAGTAATTTGGTGCGCCTCGTCTCCTGCTGATGCACTTTTGTGCGCTGGTATAGAAACAAAACCTGTAGAGCCCGCGATGTCTGAACCGTTTTGCTTAAGCCAAATGCTGATGTCTTGAATCTGATTGTCCGTGTTTTGGAACTGCGCACTGAACTGTAAGTTGTAGATGCCCGCAGTAGCTACCGTAATCTGAGAAGAACTGATCGACACACTATTGGCAAAATCCGTAGTGTTCAGCGTCATCAACGTAGCTGTGTTTGCTGTTGTTGTCTGATCCTGATCACTAGAGAACGCGCCATACGGCAAGCGAAGACCAGACCCGTCAATAGAACCAGAGCCCGTCTGCAGCTGCTTCAGGATCGCATCCAAACGGTTGAAGTACAGACGCAAGACGTTGTTGAGCTGATCCTGATACTGCTGGCTATAAGCCATCGTAGCCAGCGGCAAGTTTGGCGCGGCAACTTCGTTGAGCGGGTTCTCAGTGGTAACAATGTACGTCATGTGTTACCTCGTCTGCCATCTGGCTTGATGTCAATACGAGGGGCACCAAGCTGCCACTGGGTTCCAAGATTGTTGGACTCAATACGGAACGTAATCTGACGGCCACGTACACGCATGTAGACCTGCCCAGTAAACTCATCAACCGGTGCAACAGATGTACGTGCTACTGTAGAAGTGCTGGTGCCCGCAGTAGAAGCTGGAACATTAGCGCCTGTACCGGAGTTCTGGAACGGTGTCAAAGTCAACGTAACTTGCGGAGTAACGGCCGCTGAAGAATTCCTGAAAGTCACGTCAGGCAAGACCCGCCAGATAAATCCAAAGTTGTGGCCGTCGTCAATGTCAAATTGTGAGGACTCAATATAGGATGTAATTGGGGCGGGGGTTCCAGACTCGTCGTCATCTACACCGAACTCTTGGTAAACAAGGTTGTTGCTGTAAGTAGCCGCTACTGGGTAGCTACGCAAACCAGAATCATTCCAAGCGGTGCGTCCCAAGTTTGTTCCGTAGTACCAGATGTCTTCTCCGTAATTGTAAACGGCATAGCGGTTAATGGTATTACTGCCCGCCGTACAGTAGAACCACCAAACTTCGTTGAAACCTTCGCTGGTACTTGCAAACACCTGCAAGTTTTGCTCTGTGTTGATATTGCTAAAAATGTACTCGCGTACGTCGCAACGTAGGGTTTGTACCCGGCCATCGTATTTGTAGAATTTGTCTACGCCCATCCAATAAACAACACCAGAGGCAATTGCAACAGCATTGGGGCCTTGGAGGGAGATGTTATCGCCCAACAACTGTGAACCCCACACAACGGGAGGACCTTGGTACTGCAAGGAATAGATTGTCGAGTCTGTAAACACCACAATCTCTTGACGAGCTTGTACGGCAGCAAGGATTGTTGAACCGTGGGACAAGCGAATACTGCCCGCTTGATTGGTTGGACTAGGGGTCCAATCAACCACAGACTCTTGATCCGACCAGCGAATAAACATAGGGTCTAATGCGGTTGGTGTAGCCGACAAATAGTCATTAGCGCCAAACGCAAACACAAACCGACTTGTATCCGACACAAACACGCTGTTTACAATGACCGGCACGTTTGATGCGCCTGCGAGAGTAGTTACCGGAACACCGCGGGTTGTTAGGCCAGCAGTGGCGTCCCAGTAGTACATAACGCCGCCACGATAAGCAAAGATTAAATCTTCACCGAAGTTGGCTTGGCTCCATAGTCTTAACGTAGTATTGCTTGTGCCGCCAACACCCCATGCTGCTGTGCCCCATGAACCGCCACCCCAACCAGCTAACGGAACCTGAACGGGTGGGCTGGATTGGATTTCGTAGTAGGCAATAACTGCCGCGCCACCGCCGGGAGAACCAGAAACGTCGGTTGCATCCGCTAATACAGGGGATATGTCAATCGTGTAACTGTTAGCGTCAATGACAGTAATTTTATAATTGGCATTTAACACTGTTGCGGTGACAACTCCACCCAGTCCAACTGCGCCAGAAAAAGTTACGTAGTCATCCGTAGACCCACCGTGCGCTACGTCGGTTACCGTGATAATTGAGGAACTTAGGGTAGCGGTAAATGGATTACCGGTACCAGGCGGTTGTGCGCCTAGCATGGGGTTTACAGTTGCCCGAAGAGGCGTAATATCGTTGTACGAACCGTCACGCTCAATGTAAAACTTAGCGTTTGTACCAACGCCCATTAAGTTTAAGCCGCCTAGGGTCACCCAGTTCCACAAAGAACGGCAAAACCCAATAAAAATTTCTGTGGAGATACGGGCCCAACCGCCAATCTTTTCGGGGCTACCAGAACGAAAACGCACCTTTTCGGCATCGTACCAACCCCCAGCCACATTTGTGTTGCTGTCAGGGTTACCCATCGTTTCAGATGCGTAGCGGGTGTTCTCTCTGTTAAGCCCCGAACGGAATATGATCTTTTTGAGCGGCATTGGCTGTCCTACGAAAGAAACAAGGCACGCTCGTCAATGCGACGTTTTTGCAGCCCTTTGAGTATTTTGCCACCAGCCATGCAATACTTCAAGAGTTCCTCAGCAGCGCCTTCCTTATCGCCCCGTAACAGCTTTTGACGAAGCGTTGAACGCTGGAGTGTTCCAAGCCCGACATTAAAAGAAAAACTAACAAGGCCATCAAACATACCTTGTGTAAGATAGACAGGACAGTAAGTGTGCACCCCACGCTCGAAGCGCTGCAGATCGGCTCTAAGAATTCCATTGACTTCCTCCATGCTGTGCTTGCGCATCTCTGTTGGCGGAGGGACAAACGAGTCCCGTTGGTCTATTTTTAACTTACCCTGCTCTGGAAACATGACGTGCCCAACACCCACTGTCCACAATTTTGCGGGACATTTATACGGGTTCTGCCTTACACCTTCATGGTGCTTGATCATCTCAATGGCTTTGGGCGAAACGTTCATTTGCCAAAAGCCCGACCACCAAAGTGGAACGCGATGATCGACGCAAACAGGGCCTGGGTTTCAGTGTCCCACAGCATGTTGAGCATCTCATCAAAAGGTACGCTCATGTAGTATCCATACCAAAAGCCAGCAATATCCACAAACACCAGCAAGAAGAAGAAGCCATAGGTAATAACAGGCCGTACACTTGCTCGGAGGTCCTTCATCCATCTTGATGTCCCTTCGTTTAAACTTATGTCGTGGGCGTAGATTGCAGCCATCTCAGCTTGCTGCGCACCAATTAACATCTGCTGGGTGTTGGCCGCGCTTTCTATGGCCAACTGATCTGACCGGATGTTTTCGATGCGTTCTTGTGCTTCAAAGCCTGCTTTACGCAGTTCCAGTTCACGCTCAATCTGCATTCTAGCCAGAGCCAGTTCATGGGCTTTGTCTTGTTGGCCTTGGAAGAACTCCAGAAGTTTGGGCAAACCGCCCATTAGGAACGAGATCAGGGTTGAGAGTAGTGTTAGCATTATTTTTTCCCCATTTTTTCACGTTCTTCAAGCAGGCGAACCTTCACCTGCAACTCATTGATGTGATGCATTAACTGTTCTTTCTGCATGGCACGTTTTTCAGCACTAATTGGGCTGTCCGTGGGCACACCCTCTTTGGTAATCAGCGCAGGCATAGCGCCTTCAATCTTGGTCAGGCGGGTGGAGAAGTCGTTCACCTGACCCAATAGCCAAGCAAGCGAAGCCACAATGATGGGTATTACTGCCTTTAGTACGTCTGCCCAATTCATGCTAATCCAATCATTCCAAGAAGTTTATCGACAATTTTCCCAGCCAATTCGTCTGGCAGGAAGCGGAGCAGGCCAAACACCCACCACGCAATGCACAGCCTGACAAAGACTTTACAGAAGAGGTCAAACTGTTTTTGGTACTCATTCACCTACCACACCTTGCTGTAGCGCATAGTTCGTTAATTTGTGTAAGCCCCCAGCCAACAGCACCAACAAACATCACAATAATTACAATGGCAACTGCCCACTCCATCTGTTCGGCCTCGGCCTCTTTACGCTTTTTCTCTTCAGCGTGTAAAGCCGCCATCTCTTTGGCATCATCCCTGTCCATTTCAGCTTGACGGGCTTTGGTTGCATTCCACACGTCTATGCGCCCAGCTTGCATAAACAACATTTTTAACTGCTCTTCAAACCGCTTGGCCTCATCCAAAGCCATCTCAATTTGTAACGCCGCACCAAGGTTAGACTTACCGCCTGTACGCTTGGCTTGAAGCATGGCCTTGGTAGCGGTTGACTTGGCATCAAAAAGCTTGGCTATTGACGGAGTTAAACCTGCCAGATCACTAGCCACTTTACTAGCTTTTTTAACGACACTGATTGCAGTTTGCAATCCTTCTAGCGCCGTGATCGGATCAATCATTTCATCCCCAAAGCCAAACAAGGGTGAACGTACCCCACACAACAAAGATGGTCAAAAAGACCGCAACAATGAACGCTTCAGCCCAATCTTTCATAACAGCCATTTTTGGCTACGGCTCCAGCCAACACTAACAACAGTGGAAGAAGGAGCCAGCGCATTCAATACTCACGCACCAGTAGTTTGTCCTTTAGTTCAGCACGATATGCCAACTCCTCAGATGTCAACTCAGTAACGCTCCAGACGCGACGCCAAACTCCATCTATACAAACCGGCGCTAGCTCGGCAAAAGTTTGTGTGTCCGTTACCTCGGGTATAGGAGTTTCTTCTACCAATGCATACGTGTCGGGGCAAGGGAAGGTTGCGCCAGTCTGGTCTACCGTGATTTCGGGGTACTCACTGCGGATATCTCCTTCGTGGCGGGGGTACTCAAGTGTTGAAAGTTTAATGTAAGACGACATGGTTCTCCTTAATTAAAACGTAGCGGTGTTATTACCATTGGACGCAGCAGAGTCGGTAAGTGAGCTTGTAGCGCTTGTCAAAGACCCAGCGGCATCAGTGTGCGCTCCGGCGCTATTTGTAAAACTTGTAGAAGTAATTGTGCCGGTATTAGGAGCAACGCTATAAACTGTGTTTATAGGAGATGCGCTAATACTGCCAGCGCCTGTGTTAGCGCCGTTAGTTGGCACGCGGAAATGTCCGCCATAGACATCGGAACCAGAAACACCGCGTGACGTCACTAACAAATAACCTGCGGACCCAAACGCGGCTCCACCAAAAATAACACTTGCTTGTGTAAATCTGTTCATCCATGTTACAGCGCCGGTACTGGTGGATATTGCAGATACGAGGTTGTCGTTTGTCCCAATGTACGTATTTCCAAAGACGTTTGTCGAATCGCAAACGAACCCCCGATACGGTAAATAATACCCGTTATTTTGTTGTTGAAACGTAGTGGCTCCGGCGCTTGTTAGTTTCCACATCATCGTCACCGGGTTACTAGCCGCTGCGTAAACATTGAGAGAAGAATCTGTGGTTATGCTCGTAATTGCTCCTTGGAACGTGCTGTACGTAAACTGCCGCTGCCATTGAAGTGTGCCAGAAGAATTGTATTTAGCAATGTACCCGTCAAATGATGCGGTGCCACGGTTTGTCTGGCCCGCTAAATAAACGTTGCTGCTACTATCAACGTGTATGTCATAAGTCGTATTTGAGGTTCCACCGGTTAACTGTCGCTGCCATTGAAGAGCGCCAGAAGAGTTGTACTTAACTACGTGAAAAGCTTGATTACCGGAAACAACACAACTACCACACACATAAACGTTAGCCCCGCCTGGTTCAATATACACCTCCTGTGTGGTGACGTTGTTACTTGTGGCAGTTAACTGCCGCTGCCATTGAATTGTTCCCGCCGAGTTGTACTTTACAAGAAAGCCTGTATCAATTGTTCCACCTGCGTTTCGTACCCAGAAGGCTACATAAATATTGTTCGAAGCGTCTATGGTTATTGACCGGTAGTCCATACCTATGACTGAAACAGAGGCAGGAGCTAACTGACGTTGCCAATTATAGCCACCAGAAGAGCTAAAACTAGCAATCAGTACTCGATTAGTAGTTTGGTTATAACCAGCTGTGTACATATTGCCAGAAGTATCGCCAGCAATTCCCAAACCAAAAACCTGATTTGAAGTAGTGTACTGCGATATAGCGCGGCCAACAAAAGTAACAGGGGGTGGACCGCCCCCAAACAACATCATCTGACTAGACGTCATGTCAATCCTCCGCCTGAGATAATGAACGTGTTAGCTGCAATGCACAACACGGTTGCGATACCGCGCTGAGCTAGGGTACGTGCGCCAGTAGTAGCTGTACCGGCTAGATAGCAAGTTACCGCTGAAGTAGTAATTGTCAAGTTGCTTGCGGTGTTGTTAACAATCGTGATAACTTGACCAGCAGTAAAGATACTAGCAGGGACTGTGATAGTGCCGGTAGCCAGAATGTGTTTACCGTTATCAGTTGCCGCAAGTGTGTAAGTAGCCTGCGAGTTCTGCACAATAGTGCGGACGTTACCAATTGAGTCAGACAACGTGGTGAACGTACCAGCGGCCGGAGTCGTGCCGCCAATGGGTGGAGGCGCTGCAAGGTAAGTGCTAAAGCCCGTGCCTGACACCGTTGAGCTTGCGCTAAGTGTTGTAAATGCGCCACTACCTGCTGTGGTGCTACCGATTGAGCCGGGGGCCGCAAACGTAGCGCCGTTCAAGCTACTTGCGTTTAAGTTAGGGATGTTAGTTGTAGACGCAATAACTAAAGGCGCTGTGCCTGTAGCCACCGTAGAAGTAAACTGACCAGAGCAGGACAAAGTCGTATGTGCGCCACTGCTTGCGGTCGTACTACCAAGAGGACCGGGCGCTGCGAATGTAGCGCCATTCAAACTACTTGCGTTCAAGTTGGCCACGTTAGTTGTGGACGCCACAGTAAACGGAGCAGTACCGGTTGCGATTGTGGAGGTGACAGTCGTGAAGCGACCAGTCGACGCGGTGGTTGCGCCGATGCTGGTGTTGTTGATCGTACTAGCCGCGCTAGGATTGATCGTAACCGCACCGCCAGGGCTAATAGCCACAGTGCCCGTGCCAGTGGGGGAGATACTTACCGCTGCATTTGAGCCATTGGCGGTAAATGCACCAGTTGCAGTCAATGAGGTGAACGTACCAGCTGCCGCTGCTGTTCCGCCAATAGCAGGAGGACTTGCGAGATAAGTACTGAAGCCAGTTCCTGAGACAGTAGAGCTTGCGCTTAATGTTGTAAACGCGCCGGTGCTTGCTGTTGAAGCGCCAATGCTCATGTTGTTGATCGTACTAGCTGCGGTTGGGTTTAACGTCAACGTACCAGCAGGGCTGATTGCCACAGTACCCGTACCAGTTGGGCTAATCGTAACCGTGCTACTAGCAGGACTCAACGTTACTGCGCTAGATGCAGAGAGTGTTGTGAAAGCACCAGAAGCAGGAGTTGTTGCGCCTACTGTGCCGTTATGAGGGCCACCAAAAGTAGAAGTTAGAACCGTGCCGTTCCACGTCATGCTGGCGGAACCACCCAAAACACCACTGTTATTAAACTGGACTTGGGTGTTAGAGCCACCAGCAGCAGCGCCAGCAGAAGAACCTAACTTTACAAAGTCACCAGTGGATTGGTTCCAAGCAACAACAGCGTATTCGCCGTTGTTCACTGTTACACCAGTAGTTGCCGCACCTTTGACAGTGACGCCAAAGCCACCGGTTGTGTTGTTCATGACAACATACGCACGACTGTTTGTCGGGACTGTAATTGTCCGGATCGTAGATCGAGCGCCCGAGCATGAAAGTATTTTGTACTGGGCAGATGTTGTACCCAAGTTAGACGCGGAGGCCGTACCTTGAGTTGACGTAAGTGTTACGTTAGCATCGGTTGTAAGAGACAACGTACCAGAAATTGCCGAGTCAAGATATGTGGTAACGGAGTTGTTGACAACGTTGCCCCACACGCCGCTTTCTGTGCCGGTTACCGGCTGACCTAACGCTAATAGCGTTGTATAGTTGATAGTCATCTATCGCTCCTTTAAGTTGGTGTCCAGCCGGGCCCAGGTCCGGGCGGAGTAGTGTTCTCTGGGAGCCAGCCGGGAGACGGAGAGCTCGTTGTGACATTCTGCCAGAACGGAGTCTGCGTGTCATCAATTACCACCCAGTTAGTGTTACCAAATGATCCTACCTCACCAGTAGCGCCAACGCCTGTTAACGCTACAACACGTGGCGATATGTCAACATTGCCGGTAAAACCTTGAGCGGACACGCCAGTTAAGGTAGCGCCGTATTCTCTAACATAGACTACAGAGCCGACAGAACCTTCGGCCCCGACGCCGGTTAGTGGTATTAAAAACTCAGGGACAACAGTACCTATGTCGCCTGTAGCTTCAACGCCAGTGATCTCGTATTCAATCCCGGCTTCAACCGTGCCAACCTCAGGCGTACCCTCAACGCCGGTAAGTTCAACCTCGATTTCAGCTAATACATCGCCAACAGACGCTGTTGCTTCTACATTACTAATTGACCTGATTGGGAAATCGCCAACAAAGCCTTCGGCTCCGACGCCCGTAAGTGCTACAGTAAATCCAACAACAACGCCAACAGTTCCAACGCTACCACTGCCTGATACGCCGGTAAGGGCTACTTCTTTCTCAGATGTTAAGTCGCCAGCGTTACCTTGCGTAAAAACGCTAGTTAAAGGCACAAGGAACGCGGTACTAGGACTAACAACCCCAGCAAAACCTTCTGCGCCTACGCCCGTAATAGGGAAGCTTTTCTCGTAGCCCGTAATGCCCGCGTAACCTCCGGCGCTTACGCCAACCAGAGTTACAGAACGATCAACGCCTACGTTACCTACTGAACCTCTTGCAACAACGCTTCCGGGGAAGCCCGGAACAGTACCTTGGACTGAATTTACAAAACCTCGTGCGGAAACACCCGTAATAGCGCGTATACGAGTGGTGGTTACTGTGCCCGCAAAACCACGGTTAAAGTTACCTGTAAGAGCTTTTGATTTAACTGTAGTTACTGTGCCCGCAAAGCCTCGAGCAAAGCTACCAGTAATGGCTCTAGTACGGCTAGTAGTTACTGTACCGGCAAACCCACGAGCGGAAACACCCGTGATGGCCACCGTTACATTGGTGCCGCCCCAGGTGTCATCCCCCCATGTACTAGCGCCCCATCCGGCCATGGGTTACCTCCCTTAGAAAAAGGGGGTTAGACCGTGGTCAGACGAAGCAGCGCAGTAGTCGTAGTGTTCGAAGGCATCGTAAGTGTGAACGTGCCTGCGGTAACAGTCTGCGAACCAAAGGTATGCACGCTAACGGCCTTGTTACTCTGTGTTGAGTTATAGATCAACACACAGTCAAACGCAGTAGCTAAAGTCACTGAGGTGTACGTGATACTGGCTGAAGGAGTCCAGTAAGCAGTACCAGCGGTAGCTGATGTATTGGTCTGAGCAGGCACAGTGCCGTTAGTTACGGCAACGCCACCGGCGGTGTAGCCAGAGCCGGTTACTTCGTTGGTTGCAGAATAAACGGATGTATTCGCATCAACTGTTGCGGTCGTCAAATACAACGCAGCTTTAAATGTATCAGCAGTAGATGCTGCGCGAATGGGGGCGACACCAAAGTTATGGGTAGAGGTTAGCAACTCACCCATAAAAGTTGTGCACATTGATTGCGTATTAGCCATGGTAGTTCCTTAAAATTCTGCTGCTTCAGCAAACAGCGAGGGGCCGGTTTTTAGGGTGACGTGAACAGAACGATGAACAAGTTCACCTTCATGCCAATATTCAACCCAAGTTGTGTGTTCAATGTCATTATCAAGGGAACCTTCGCGTTTTTCAAGCAAAGATTCCTCTATCATGCCTTTGGTGGTTTCGATCATTAGTTTGAACTCCTAATAAGTGCTGCGGTTGAGGTGTCTGCTGGCATTGTAATTGTGAACAATGTAGTTGATGTTTTATCAGACCCGAAGTCCAATACCGCAATTGATCTATCAGCCTGGGAAGAGTTGTAAATCAATGCGCATCTAGCCGTCAATGCGGCTGTCCAAGACACGTTGGGGAAACTTACGTAGGCGGTGTAACCCGAAGAGCTGATTGTCACGGGAGTAAGAATTTCTCCAGTTGCCGTATAGCCCGCAGCTACTACCTCGTCAACACTAGAGTACACCGTGGTATCGGCATTTAGATTGGCGTTAGCTGTGTACAAGGCAATCTTAATGACATCCGTAGACAGATCATGGATACCTTGGTACAGCTCTTTCTTAAAGCTGGTGGTTTGGGTCTGAACAATACTCATGATACTTTGACCCTAACCTGACCATCACGATAAGCGTCCATACGTTGTTTACCATCACCCAAGTTCTTGAGTAAGCTAATTGACTGAATGTAGCGTTTTTCATACAACGCAGCATCTTCCGCAGATGCTTTCATGTATGTTGCTGCTTCCATAAGCGTACCGTTTAACAACGCTGAATCAAAGTTATCACCAAGCCACGTAACACCAAGACTTGCAGGGTCGGTGATTGAGATGGGGTAGTAGTAATAATTAAGCTCAGCGTAGTAGTTAGCGTCTGGTGTTGGTCCAAGAATAAACGT
>Ga0315904_10012360_pt1 | contig 10796 bp, 6 predicted proteins | sample LakEriMetagenome_6_FD_203529 | JGI IMG/M metagenome (GOLD analysis project Ga0315904, IMG submission 203529) | Freshwater fungal communities from buoy surface, Lake Erie, Ohio, United States - Buoy 12 MA120 | ecosystem: Environmental > Aquatic > Freshwater > Lake | place: USA: Lake Erie, Ohio... | reverse complement strand
CATCAAGGCCGGCATGCCGCCGCTCGAGATTTCGCTTTCCAGCAAGTGAGGCCGTCGATGCGGGTGCGCGGTTTCTCGCTCACGGTCGCCGCCATGATCGTGGCGACGCTGGCCGGCCGGCCGGCGCACGCCGCCGACGTCGAGGCCGACGTCATCGTCTACGGAGCCACGGCCACCGGGCTCGCCGCGGCGATCCAGTCGGCGCGAATGGGGCACAGGACCGTCGTCGTGGAGGCCTCCGACCACGTCGGCGGCATGACCACCGGGGGCCTGTCGAGCAGCGACGTTGGCAAGGCCTGGTCGATCGGCGGCCTGGCCTCCGAGTTCTATTCCCGCGTGGGACGGGCATACGGTCCCGAGGAGCGGACGGCCTTCGGGTCGGGCGATCGGGTGTTCCACTTCGAGCCGAAGGTGGCCCATGCCGTGTTCGACGCCTGGCTCCGTGAGGCCGGGGTCGAGGTGATCACCGACGAGCCGCTCGATCTGGCGACGGGTGTCGTGAAGCGGGACGGCCGGATCGAGTCGATCCGCAGCGAGTCGGGCAGGATGTTTCGCGGCCGGGTGTTCATCGACGCCAGCTTCGAGGGCGACGTGATGGCAAAGGCCGGCGTCTCCTACACAGTCGGCCGCGAGCCCGAATCGGAATACGACGAGTCACTTGCGGGGATCCGCCGCGGCGACCGCAAGCCGCGGCCACACTACACGCAGGGCGACAAGGACCACTTCACCACCGCCGTCGATCCCTACGTGACGGCCGGCGACCCGGCGAGCGGCCTGCTGCCATGGGTGAAGAAGATCGACTTCGCCACGTTTCTCAACGGGACAGGCGACGACGGACTCCAGGCCTACAACTACCGGCTCTGCGTGACCGATGATCCCGCGAACCGGACGCCGTTCGAAAAGCCCGAGGGCTACCGCGAACTCGACCACGAACTCCTGCTGCGGGTGCTGGAGTCGGGCGACGTCCGGCTGCCGATCCTGATCCACAAGCTTCCCAACCGGAAGTTCGACTGGAACAGCATGCACGCCGTGGGCACCGACCTGCCCGGGGCGAACTGGGGGTATCCCGAGGCGAACCACGCCGAGCGGGCCCGGATCGCGGCGGTGCACGCCCTCTACGCCAAGGGCGTGATGTGGACGCTCGCCTACCACCCCCGCGTGCCCGCATCGATCCGCGAGGTCGTCTCACGGCACGGTTGGTGCAAGGACGAGTTCCCTGCCAGGGGAGGGTTCTCGCCGCAGCTGTACGTCCGCGAGGGCCGGCGGATGCTCTCCGATGCGGTCGTCACCCAGGGCGTGTGCATGGGGAAGGCCCCCTGCGAGGATCCCGTGGCCCTCGGCTCGTTCGGGCTCGACTCCCACGCCGTGCAGTACTTCGTCAACGAGGAGGGGCACGTCCACCGCGAGGGCGTGTTCTGGATCGTGCCGCCGAAGCCCTACGGCATCTCCTGGCGGGCGATCCGCCCCAAGCGGGACGAGTGCACGAATCTCCTCGTGCCGACGTGCGTGAGCGCGTCGCACGCGGCCTACGGCTCGCTGCGGATGGAGCCGGTGTACATGGCGCTCGGCCAGGCAGCCGGCACGGCGGCGGCCTTCGCGATCGAGGCCGGATCCGCCGTGCAGGACGTGCCCTACGCCAGGCTGCGGGAGCGACTCCTCGCCGACGGCGCCAAGCTCTCTGGCGACGCCGCCCCGCCGCGGAAGGCCGGCGGCAAGGCCGACGACAATCCCAAGCCGGTCAAGCTCGACGCCGCTGGAGCACGAGCACCCAGTCCTGCGGAGCCGGCAGCCTCGGCGCCTTGAACTCGCCCTGTGGCGCGACCACGGGCCCCAGGTCGAACCGGCGTCCACGGACCGGGTCGAAGTAGAAGGCGTCGTACCGCACGTCGGGCTCGACCCCCTTCACCACCGGGCCCTGCCAATCGTAGATCTTCCGTTTGGGGCGATAGAGGATCCGCACCTCGCCCGGGATCCCGGCGGCAAAGCAGCCGTCCTGGCACCACTCGGGGTGCGGCTCGAACCTCCACCATTCAAAGCCCTCGAGGAACCGTCTGCCGAGCCCAACCTGCACAGCCCCCGGGTAGGCCATGCCCTCCCGCCACGTCGCCCAGTCGTAGACCGGCTCGATGCCCGGATCGCCCTCGACCCCCGCCTGCCAGACCCCGGCCGCGCCGTACGTGTGGCCGGCGGCTCCACTGAGGAGCAGGCTCCAGAAAAGCTGCCGCTGCACGTCCTCGAAGTTGGTCTGCATGTGCCGCTCGTAGCAGGCCTCTCCGCAGATCACCGGCCGCGGCGGCGGCCGATCGCGGCAGCTCTTGACGAGGTCGAGCGTCGTGGCGATGGTCGCCTGCCCATCGTGCCCGATCGCGATCATGTCGAAATCGAATGCGTTTTGGTCGCGAAGCGTGGTCCGCGGATCGCCCGGCGAATGGTGGCACAGCGGATGACCGTACGGATCCACCTGCTTCACGAACGCCGCCACGTCGGACCACGGGCCGTACGCATCCTTCGCCTCGCCGCCGACGATCCAGATCACGGGCAGGGCTCCGTAGCGGGCGACGAGGTGCCTCCAGTGCCGCTTGAAGCCCTCGAGTCCGACCTGCTCGAGCGTGCTCTTGCCTCCCGCCTGCGGCCTTCCCCAGCCTCCCACGACGGCCGGAACCAGCCCGGCGTCGACGAGGGCGCGGATGCGACGGTCGATGGCGGTGAACGCCTCCAGGTTCACCTCGCGGAAGCCACGGTCGAGGTACGGCATTCCTCCGTCCGTCTCCCAGCCCGGCTGCAGCATCGCCTCGTCTGGATACGGTCCGACGACGATCTGCACGACGCTGAATCCCTTGCCGGCGCGATCGGCGGCGAGTTCGCGAAAGTCGTCGAACGACATCCGCTTCGAGAGGCACTTCCACCACGTATCGCCGAGCCAGAAGAACGGCGTGCCGTCGGCGTGGGCGAACCGCCGGCCGTCGGCGGCGACCCGCGGAAACCCGTGCAGGAGGAGTTGATTGCGGCCGGCGGGCTGCGTCGCCGTGAACGATCGCTCGCCGTCATGGAAGCCGCCGTTGGCGGGGCCGGTGGCCTCCACGCGGAACCGATACTCTCCGGCCACGGGTGGGGCGAAGCGCACGGTCCACGAGTCGCCACCCGCCCAGAACGCGGGCACCTTCCAGGCCTGCGTGCCGGTCGTGAAGACGACATCCACCGCGACGCCGCCGAAGGGATCGTCGTGGGGCTGCGTCGACGTGAGGCTCTGCTCGAACGTCTGCCAGACGGGCACCGACGGCTCGCCGGCAGGCAGCCGCACGACACTCATGACCGCGACGGCCATGAACACCCCGGCAACCAGCCTTTGATGGTGCTGCATCATCCGGAAGATCATAGCCGAAGGCCGGCCAGCACCCGTTCGGGTGACGCAGCGGTGGACTGAGACGGGACGGCGGCATTTCCGTCGCACGCGACTACACTTTGAGACGCAGAGCCACCATCCCCGGCAACCTCATGCCCGCATCGTCCGTCCCCCGCGCCTGTGGCCGCATCGCCGCCTGGGCATCGCTCGTCGTGGCCATGGCGACGCCTGCCGCGAGCCAGTCGCCGCCGCCCGCGGGCCTGGCCGCGGCACTCGGGGCCGAGCGCCGCGAGACCCTCGTGGCCGACGTGGATCGGCTCGGCGACGCCGCCCGCGGCTCCACGATCTTCCACACGCGGCACCTGACGTGCGTGCAATGCCACGTGTCGGGAACAGGACCGTCGCCGCTCGGCCCGAACCTCGCGGCGATGCCTGCGGGCGTGCCCGACGGGCGCACGAACCTCGTCGCCCATCTCGTCGAGTCGATCCTCGACCCGTCGGCCGTGATCCGGCCGGAGTATCGCGGCGTGACGATCGTCACGGACGAGGGCCGGAGCCTCACGGGGCTCGTGGCCCGGGAGACGGCCGACGAGGTCATCCTGCGCGACGCCGCCGCCGGCGGAGACGAGACCGCGATCCCCACGAACACGATCGACGAGCGCATCACCTCCACGCAGTCGCTGATGCCCGCGGGACTTCCCAATCTGCTCACAGACCGCCGGCAGTTCCTCGACCTCGTCCGCTATCTGGCCGACGTGGCCGAAGGCGGGCCCGCGCGGGCGGCGGCCCTGCCCCCCGATCCCGCCGTGCTCGCGGCCCAGGCACCCGCGGCCTACGAGGCCGACATCGACCATGCGGCCTTCCTCCGCGACTGGGGCAACCCGAAGAAGGCCCGGGCCACGTTCGCCCGCGGAGAGGCGATCTACGGCCGCGTGTGCGCCAACTGCCACGGCACGCTCGACGCCCCGGGCTCGCTCCCCACCGCACTGCGGTTCGCCGAAGGCAGGTTCAGGCACGGTGGCGATCCGCACGCGATGTACCGCACGCTCACCGCCGGCAACGGCCAGATGGTGGCGCAGACGTGGATGGTGCCGTCGCAGAAGTACGACGTGATCCACTACATCCGCGAAGCCTTCCTCAAGGACCGCAACCCCGACTGGTACACCGCCATCACCCCGGAGTATCTCGCCTCGTTGCCGGCCGGCAGATCCCGCGGCCCCGAGCCCTCGACGATCGAGCCGTGGCGGCTGCACGACTACGGCCCGTTCCTGGCGGGCTCGTTCGAGGTCGGCAAGGGAGGCGGCAACGTCGCGCGGAAGGGGCTGGCAGTCCGGCTCGATCCCGGGCCAGGCGGCGTCGGCCGGGGCCATGCGTGGATCCTCTACGAACTCGACACGCTCCGCGTTGCCGCCTTCTGGACCGGTGAGACCTTCATCGACTGGGCGGGCATCAACTTCGACGGCCGTCACGGCCGCCATCCCCGCGTGTCGGGCAACGTGCAGGCGCATCTCGCCACGATGCCGGGATGGGCGAACCCCGACACGGGATCGTTTGCCGATCCGCGGCCGCTGGGCCGCGACGAGCAGCCCTACGGCCCCCTGCCCCACGATCACGTGCGGTTCCGCGCGATGCATCACGTGGCCGCGGACGGCGGCACCGCCGACGCGCCGCGATCGGCCGTCGTGCTCGACTACCTCGTGGGCACGACTCCCGTCCTGGAGACCGCGACGCTGGCATCGCCCATAAGCGTCGATGGCCGCGAGGTGCCCGTCGCCATCCGCTCGTTCTCGCTCGGGCCCCGGCCAAAGCCGCTCACCGTGCGGATCGCCGCGGAGCCGGCGGCCGCCGCGGTGGCCGGCCCCCAGCCGGCCGTGGGTCCCGCCGCGAGCCTCGTGGCCGCCGACGGTTTCGTCGATCTCCACATTCCGGCCGGCGACGAGCCGCTCGATGCGGCCGTCGCGATCGCTGCGGCCGACGCCGACGCCCTCGCCGGCCATGCGACGTCGCTCCAGGTGCCGCGACCGCGTCTGCTTGTGGGCCGCCCCGCTCCGTCGCTCTGGCCCACGGTCGTGGAAACGTCGATCGTCGCCGGTGGCGACGCGGGCTCCTTCGCGGTCGACACGCTTTCCGCGCCCGACGCCAATCCGTGGAACGCCCAGCTGCGGTTCTCGGGGCTCGACTTCACCAGCCCCGACGAGGCCGTGCTCTGCACCTGGGATGGCGACGTCTGGCGGGTCGGCGGCATCGCGGCCGCGTCGGGCCCGCTCGCCTGGCGACGGATCGCCTCGGGGCTGTTTCAGCCGCTGGGCATCAGGCTGATCGACGGCACGATCCACGTGGCCTGCCGCGACCGGATCCTCACGCTCGTGGATCTCGACGGCGACGGCCTGACCGACCGCTACGACACCTTCAACGACGACCACCAGGTGACCGAGCACTTCCACGAGTTCGCGATGGGCCTGGAGACCGACGCCGCCGGCAACCTCTACTACGCCAAGAGCGCCCGCCACGCGCTGCCGGCGGTCGTGCCCCACCACGGCACGCTCCTCAAGGTGACCCCCGACGGGTCCTCGACCGAGATCGTGGCCAACGGCTTCCGTGCGGCCAACGGCGTGTGCGTCGAGCCCGACGGCACGTTCTGGGTGACCGACCAGGAGGGGCACTGGAACCCGAAGAACAGGATCAACCACGTCCGGCCCGGCGGCTTCTACGGCAACATGTTCGGCTTTCACGACGTCACCGACTCGAGCGACGACGCGATGGAGCCGCCCGCCTTCTGGATCACCAACGCCTTCGATCGCTCGCCGGCCGAACTGCTCCGCGTAACGAGCGAGCGGTGGGCCCCGATCACCGGCGGGCTGCTCGAGCTCTCCTACGGCGAAGGCCGCGTGCACGTCGTGCTCACCGAGCCCGTGGCCGGCCGCGACGACCTCGTGCAGGGGGGCATGGTGGCGCTGCCGATGCCCGACCTGCCCACGGGCATCATGCGGGGCCGCTTCCATCCGACCGACGGCCAGCTCTACGCCTGCGGCCTCTTCGCCTGGGCCGGCAACCGCACGCAGCCGGGGGGCTTCTTTCGCATCCGCCGTACGGCCGCGCCGCTGCGGATCCCGGTGGCGCTCCACGCCGCCCCCGAGTCGATCTCGCTCTCCTTCGCCGCGCCGCTCGATCCCGCGGCGACCCGCGACCCCGCCGCCTGGCAGGTGCGCGCATGGAACCTGAAGCGGTCGGCCAACTACGGCTCGGAGCACATCGACGAGCGTCCGCTATCAGTCGAGGCCGTGGAGGTGTCGAGCGACGGCCGCCAGGTCACGCTTCGCGTGCCGAGGTTCTCAGCCACGTGGTGCTATTCGGTGGAGTGGGCGACCCGCGCCGCCGATGGCGCGGCGGTGAAGGGCGTGCTTCATGGCACGCTCCATTGACTGACGCTCGCTTCCGTGGGCGGGGCTCGGGGCTGCCCGTGCCCCGTCACCGGACGTTCGCTGCGGGCATCCTGCCCTCCGCTCACTCGATGCTGCTCTCGCTTCGCCATCCTGGCTTCGCTCGACCAGCAACGCCGGCTCCCGGTGCACGGGCAGCCCCTCGCTGAGTTCATGCCTGTGAGAGCCGAATGGCCGGGAGGGGGAGCGTTGACGACGGCCCTACCGTGCCTCGGCCTTGAGGTTGGCGAACCGCTCGCGGAGTTCGTCGAGCTGCACCGCATACGCCGGATCGGCGATCACGTCGGTCGTCTCGTGCGGATCCTTCACCAGATCGAAGAGCTGCTCGCGGCCGAAGTCGGGCCAGAACACGTACTTGATGTCCTTGCGGACGAGCGCCTCCGATGAGGGAATCCGCTCGATGTTCGTGATCGTCGGGTGCTCGTAGAAGAACTCCGTCCGCCAGGCCGTGCCCTGCTCGAGATAGAGCGGGGCGAGGTCGCGGCCCTGCATCCGCGGAGGTGCGGCCACGCCGGCGGCCGCCAGGATCGTGGGGGCGAGGTCCACGTTCAGCGTCACGGCGTCGTTCGTGGTGCCCCGCACGGCGGCAGGCATCCGCGGATCGGCCACGATCAGGGGCGTGCGGATGCTCTCCTCGAACGGATACCACTTGTCGGCGAGGCCGTGCTCACCGTGGAGGTAGCCGTTGTCGGTGGTGAAGATCACGAGCGTCTCGTCGAGCACGCCCTGGGCCTCGAGTTCGTCGATCACCGCGCCGCAGGCGGCGTCCACCTCCGTCGCCAGCCGATAGTAGTTCTTCATGAACGCCTGGTACTTCTCCGGCGTGTCGAACCGCCAGTGCCAGCGGATGCGGCCCTCGTTCTTCTCGCTGACGAGGAACTCCGGCAGCCTCCGGTAGTGCTCGTCGCCCGCCGTGGTCGGAATCGGGATCGTGTCGGCGGCGTAGAGGGCCTGCGACTCCGGCTGCGGCAGGTACTGCTGCGGGTTCTCGTCCTCCGCGTGCGTCGCGAAGAAGGAGAGCACGAGTCCGAACGGTCGGCCCTGCGGCCGGTCGCGCAGGAAGGCCCGGGCGTCCCGCTCGTTCTTGGCGGTCACGTGGATCCGGCCGCCGTCGGGCTCGGGTTGCCAGTGCGTGCCGCCATACGCGCGGCCGACGTCGAACCGGTCGGCGGGAAAGGTGCCGCAGTGCCACTTGCCAATCAGGCCGACATGAAAGCCATGATCGCGCAGCAGCCCCGGCCAGGTCTCCGCCCACGGCGTCTCGAAGGCGTCGAAGGCCCGGTTGCCGTGTCGCGACATCCACTGCCCGGTGAACAGGCTGGCCCGGCTCACGCCGCAGATGGCGGTGGTGACGTAGTTGTGGGTGAACCGCACGCCTTGCGTGGCGAGGTCGTCGAGGCGGGGCGTCTTCACCACCGGATGGCCGGCGCAGCCGAGCGTGTCGTGCCGCCAATCGTCGGCGTAGAGCACCACGACATTAAGCGGCGGCGCGTCGGCCGCCCGGAGGATGCCCGTCGCGAGTGCCAAGGCCACACCCACGATGCCGAGAGTGGTACGACTCATGAACATCACCTCGGTCCTCCGATCGCCGATGCCGCCTAATGTGTCCCGCCGACACCGCATCGCCATCACCCTCCCGGGTGACGCCCGTGATTGCGGATCCATGCAGCATGCCCTAGGCTGCGGCGGAAAACGCGGATCTGCGCACGGGGCCGCCGATGAGCACGCAACGAACCAGCCCTCGGCGACGTCCGAAGCGATCCCTGGCCTGGTGCTCCGCGCTGTGCGTGGCGGGCTGCCTGGCGGCGCACGGGGCGGAACCCGTCGTCCCGACACCCGGCGGCGACGCGGGGCCGGTTCCACCGCCCCCCGCGAGCGTGTCGCGGCCGAAAGGCCGTCGGCCCCCGAAGTCGGAGCAGGCGTGGAGCCCCGAAACCTGGGGCGTGGGCGCCTACATCTGGTCGTCCACGACGGCCGACAAGCAGACGTGCCGATTGTGGCGGACGTTCGACGTGCCCCGGGGCGCCACGGTGACGAAGGCAAGCCTCCGGGTACTCGCCGACAACGGCTTCGTGGTGCTGCTCGACGGCCGCGAACTCGGCATGGGCAGCGACTACTACTACATGACCGAATACGACATCGGCGAGGTGCTCTCCCCGGGCAGGCACGTGATCGCGATCCGGGCGTTCAACGAGTCGCATCAGGCGGGGGTCGTCGCCGGCCTGCACGTCGATCTGGCGGATGGCGGCCCGATCATGGTCGTCTCCGACACGGCGTGGCGGGTGGTGCCCGACACCGAATCCGGATGGGAGAGGCGGCAGGACGCGCCGCCGGCCTGGGGTAACGCCGTCGAGGTGGCGGCCTTCGGCGCCGCGCCCTGGATCGATCCGCCGCTGCGGCTCAACCAGGTGATGATCCACCCTCCGGAGCAGCCCGTCTTCTGGAAGCGAGGCTGGTTCCAGGGGGTCGTGGCGACCGGCGGCGGCGCTGCCGCGCTGGCGAGCCTCGTGCTGGCCACGCGGCTCGTGGCGGAGTCACGGGCCCGGGAGTTGCTCGACCGCGAACGGGCCCGCATCGCCCGCGACATCCACGACGAGATGGGAGCGGGGCTCACCCAGCTCGTACTGGAGGGGGAGGTGGCCCGCACGGAACTGCCGGCCGGCTCCGCCGCTCGTGGGCATCTGGAGTCGCTCTGCGACCGGGCCCGGTCGCTCGCCGGCGCGATGGATGAGCTCGTCTGGGCGGTCAACTCGCGCCGTGACACGCTCCGCGACTTCGTGGCCTTCACCAGCAAATACATCCGTCGCTTTTTGGAAGCGACGCCGATCCGCTGCCGGCTCGACGTGGCCGACGACCTGCCGGACATGGCCTGCGACCTGCCCGTCCGCCGCAACCTCCTGCTCGCCGTGAAGGAGGCGGTGAACAACGCCGTGAAATACTCGGCCGCGCAGCAGCTCTGCTTCCGCGTGGAACGCCGGCCGCCGATGCTCGTGGTGGTCGTGGAAGACGACGGCCGCGGCTTCGATCTCGACAAGGCGAAGGCGACGGGAAACGGCCTGGCGAACCTCGTGGCACGCATGCGCGACATCGGCGGCGTTTGCCGGATCACGACCGCCCCGGGAGCGGGCTGCCGGGTGGAACTCGAGATTCCGCTCGCGCGTTTCGCCAAGCGTGCCGGGCCTCCCGAAGGTGGTGCCGACCTGCTCGCCAACGGCCGCGGGGCGCCGACGACCGCCCCCGTTTCTCCCCAGGAGCTTCCCGCATCATGACACCCTCTCCCGCCGCCGGCGCCCCGGGAACCAAGCCTCCGTACCGGGTGGCGCTTGTGGAGGATCAGCCCGACACCCGCGAGAGCTGGCGGCGGCTGGTGTCGTCGCTGCCCGACTTCGCCTGCGTCTGCGCGTGCGCCTCCGGGGAAGAGGCGCTCCGGATGATCCCGATCGCGAAGCCCGACGTGGTCCTGATGGACGTGTTCCTGCCGAGGATGTCGGGCGTGGAGTGCACCGCCCGCCTCAAGGCCGCGCATCCGAATCTCCTGATCGTGATGCTCACCGCCTGCGACGAGGACGAGATCCTGTTCCTCGCCCTGGAGTCGGGGGCCGACGGCTATCTGCTCAAGCGGACGAGCCCGGACGACCTGCGGACCGCGCTGCTCGACGTGCTCGCCGGCGGCGCCCCGATGACGGGCGAGATCGCGAGGCACGTGATCGAGTCGTTCCGCCGCAAGCGGTCGACCGATCCGTCGCTCGGCCTCACGCCCCGCGAGGAAGAGACGCTCGTGCTCCTCACCAAGGGCTATGCCAACAAGGAGATCGCTCACCATCTGGGCGTGAGCATCGAGACGGTCCGCAGCCACTTGAAGCACATCTACGAGAAGATGCACGTCCGCTCCCGGGCGGAGGCGGTGGCCCGCTACATGTCGGGCGCGGGCCGGCCGGGCGGCGGGGCGAACGCCGGCAAGCAGTAGGCCGGACGGAGTTCGTACCTCCGTGAGACGTACGGCCGGTCAGGAT
>Ga0315904_10012358_pt1 | contig 10796 bp, 8 predicted proteins | sample LakEriMetagenome_6_FD_203529 | JGI IMG/M metagenome (GOLD analysis project Ga0315904, IMG submission 203529) | Freshwater fungal communities from buoy surface, Lake Erie, Ohio, United States - Buoy 12 MA120 | ecosystem: Environmental > Aquatic > Freshwater > Lake | place: USA: Lake Erie, Ohio... | reverse complement strand
AGAATCTTGCTTCCGTATTCCGTAGCAAGCGATCCAGCGAATGTGCCTGCGACTTGACCAGCGGTAAAGCCAATCGGTGCGCCAATGACTGTAGGTGCGCCAATAGCAGCACCAACGCCACCAGCAGCCAATCCTGCTCCGAGTGCAGGCAAGCTACCAGCCAAGCCTTCTGCAACGATATTCGATGTTACCTCAATTGGGTTCTTTGCAAATGCTAATACAGCGTCGAATCCTTCTGCCTTTTGATACTCGTCGTAGCCCGGAGCTACCTTTCTAGATTGCTTTTCAAACTCAATCTTTGCGATGTTCTTCGCTTCTTCTGGCGTAACATCTCCAACGATGTCTAGTGCCTGCCTAGAGGAATCAAATGCGTTCCTAGCTGCGTTAGCGATACCTTCAAGCGTTCCGATTTCTTGTTCAGCCTTTGGTGCTGATACACCCTTCGGCCTAAAGCGAGCAGGGTCATACTTGTATGGAGAAGGCTGCGTAACCGCTGGCTGCGTTGCTTGCGGAGTTACTGGAGCGATACCATCCTCTTCGTCAAGAAAAGTAATCTTTCTTTTAGTTGGTGGTGCGAGAGGAGTAATGTCCTCTTCTTCGTCAAGAAAAGTTATCTTTCTTTTTGCTGGAGTTGCAAGAGGGGCAATATCCTCTTCTTCATCTAGGAATGTAATTGGCATTAGTCGATTCTTGCTTTTCGACCATTTATATACACAATCGTCCCAGTAGGCAAGCCTGCAGACTCAGCTTCTTCAATAGAGGAAAATGAAGCGCCTCCTGATGGAGCCATTGCAGGAGCAATCCCTGCGGTTTGTGGCGCAGTTACTCCCATCGGATTCTCCATTCCACGCTGTGCGTAAAACTGGTCAATTTGATTTTGCAAATATCCGAGATAACGCTCCTCCTCTGGAGATGGCCCAACACCTTCACCTCTAGCAGAGATAAGCTCGTCGTATTTAGAAATCTCACCCATCGCTTTAGATAATCCTTCCTGAGTAACTACACCCTCTTGCTTGCGACCCGTTAGGCGTGAGTTGCGGTTAAGCATTGGCTGGAAGATATACTTTTGGAACTGATCGCTCTCAAATGCCATCGGATGCTGTTCTTGAATATCGTATGCTTTGTTGATGAAGTCTGGATCACGGACATCTAGCTCGGCTAACTTCTGCCTAGCAACTGGCATCTGCTCCAGCATTGCGTCTTCTCGGTTGATCTGAGACTCATACATGTCCAAGTCTCTTGCAGCTTTCTTTAGCTCAAGTTGCGACTGGCGATCTTTGATTATATTTGCCCTGTATTCAATTTCCTTCTGCCTGTCTAAATTCTCTCTATTGCGCTGCTCTTCGCGTTGCATTTCTCCATAAAGAGTTTTTATTGGATACTTGTCTTCAAGCTGAGAATACTCAAAAGCGGCTTGATATTCTGGACTAGCCATTCTCATTGCGTCAGCATAATCCATCTCATCTTCAGGAACTTCTGGAATATATCCCCTAGTGTATTTTGGCTGCTTTGATCTGTATCTTCTGTTTGCCATTTTAGTTTAGTAATTTATCAAAGAATCCAAGTTGATTATTAAGCGTTCCAATTTGATTTAGAAGAAATGTTCTTTCCTTGCTATCCATTGGATACTTCTTAAAGTCCCGCAATTTAGACTTCAATTCTTTCATTGATTTAATGATTACTTGCTGATCTTTTTTTAGATTTTCAGAAACTTTCTCGTAGTCCTTGCCCTTGCCAGCAAACCTCTGTTTATACAAAGTAGACTCTTGTTTATTGAGTTCGATAGCAGACCTTACTGCGTCTTGAGTTTCTTTGTCAAAGGATGGAATAATTACATTGTTCGTATATTCCTGCAATACTCTTTCGTTATGCTGCGCTGGGGTTTCATTCGGATTCCTTTGGACAACTGGCATATTTGAGGCTCCCGGCAATATATCTTCAATCGTTTGCTGCGTAGATGTCGGGAATGCCGCTGTTGATTTTGGTGTTGCTGGTTGAGACGCTGGAGCGGTTGTTCCGGCTGTTCTTGTTCCAGCAGTATTATATGGGCTGATACTTGAGAAATCTACCCCATAATCTCCCATAGTTGGAGTCGTCATCCCGAATCCCTGATCAATAGGTCCAGCAGGTTTTTGATACGGTAACTGATATGAAGGCATATCGGAACCAACAGCCAAAGGCGCGGCGGATGATGTCGGAGTGAATGAAGATGCTTCTGGATTTGAAATTGTTTTTTGTTGCATTGCAAGTTTCCTAGCTTCAGTTACCTTTGCTATTCTCTCCTTTGCATTTTGAAGCTCTTGATTTTCAAAGAATCTTTTTCTTAAAGAAGTATTTCTTATATCGCCACCAGCTGCAATCTCTTCTTGATTGGCAAGAGTATCATACAAAGAAGCCGCTGCGTAGTCCTTTCCGGACCTAGCTATTTTTGCTGCCTTAATATAGTCTTTATATTTACCAACGGCTCGCTCTTCTTCTTCTTTGGCGGCAAGTCTTGAACGACTAATTTCCTTAAATTCTTCCATCTTCGCCCTATCAATAGCCTCCTGATCCTGCCTAGTCTTAGGTGGAGCAAATCCGCGAGAAGCCAACTCGTCCTCGTATCTCTGTCTAAGTGCATTGCCAGATTTTTCACGCATTGCAGAAAGCGCACCTTCTCTCTTGGCTTGAAGAGCAGCTTTCTCTTCGGTTTGTTTTGTCTCGAAATCACGCATGCTTGCCAGCGTGTCGATGCCATACTTTACCTTACCTCCACCGGGGAGATTGATCTGTGTCTTGGTTACAGTTTCTTGCAGCGGAGATTCGTATTGAGTCTTTCTGTTTGCAGCAGCTCTTTCTGCTAACGCTTGCTGCGCTCTAGCAGACTCACCAGCTTTCGATCTTTCAGCGGCTTTCTCGCGCCAATCAGCACCAATCGTTCTAGCTGTGTGCATCTTGGAGAGCTTCATCTTCTCCGATTCACTCAACGGCTTCCCTTGCGCGTCAGTTCCCTCGATGAGCATTCGCTTCTCTTCCTCTGTAAATGTAGCCTTTCGTGAAGGGATTATTGCCATATCTTTAGTCGTTTATTGTTTAACAGTAATTTGAATACAAAACATTGTTTATTTCAATTGTTATTTAAAAGCCAAAATTGTTATTTATCCAAACAAGATTATCTGTTGCTAATGACTGAAATCGCCCGTCTAAAGACATTGATATATCTGATGTTACAGGTACATTAATTCTATAACCAAAATTTGTAAAAACTTGAGAATAAGATTGTGAACCATCAAATGTTCGTATTAAAGTGATATTTTTATTATCATCAGAGAATGCAGCTAAAGATGAATTTGAGAGGCTATATGGATTCCAAGTTTGACCAAAATCCGTAGATATTGCAGTTCCTATAATAATACTCCCAACAGTCTGAGGGGCATTTTCATGTATAAAAACAATTTCACCATTTCTTGATGTTGAAATCTGATCACGCGCTATTAAATCTGGGTTATTAAAACAAGAAACCCAATTTACTCCATAATCAATAGATTTATATAATTCACTTTCACCACTTGTCGAACCTGGAATTCCATTGAATCTCTTTGCATAAATAACACTAAAATCTCTTGATGACTTTACAGACCAAAGATCAATGGAAACAGGCAGTGAAGTTGGGTCTGTATAGGTAAATGTATTCCCCCCATCAATTGATCTAACAATAATTGGAGCTTTAGCTATTGGGCCAGTTCCATAACCTTTTACAGCATAAAGCATAATCTCATCACCATCATTTGATGAGTTTATTATTAGGTAATACCTTTGTGGTTGTGGCGCGATATTTAATAATTGCCAAGTATTCCCAAAATCTGACGATTTAAATAAATAATTATCAGTAGCAGTAGTATATGTGAAATAAATTATTTGACCTGAATCAGATATTTCAAGTGAAGAAATGTAATAATTAATAAAATTTACATAACTCCATGTTTTACCGTAATCTATTGACTTGTATAACCCATTTGTCCCAAAAACAGAATATTGGATTTGCCCACTTCCAGATACCCTAATTAAAGTTTGAGAACCAGTTGATGGAACTGACTTCCATCCTTGATATGGGTAATTGTATGAATTTATTACAAGACTCATTTTATGACCCTATAAGCCAAACCTTTAATCCTGTTCCGGGAAAGTCTGATCCAACTTGAGTTATATTGAAAGATATTGAAGAATTATCAATAAGTGATGAATTTGATATTACTCCGGGCTGAGTTCCTCCAACAGAAGTAGTAAAATTTTGATCGATTGCAGGTCTAGTACTAAATATGCTAACCCCATCTGCAACAACATCTACTATTATTTTACTCCCAGTTGGAGCAGTGTTACAACTTAATCTTACTTGAGACAAGTTCATTGCATACGGCAACCTAATTCCCGTTTGATTATAATTTACTGTTAAAATTTCAGTTTCAGAGGAACAAGCGACTCCCAATATTTTTGGCCCAGTTGCTCCTGTAGCACCAGTTGTTCCTGTAGCACCAGTTGTTCCTGTAGCACCAGTTGCCCCGCCGGGAGTCCCTTGTGGTCCAGTTGCTCCTGTAGCTCCTGTAGCTCCCGTGCTTCCTGCTCCAGTTGCGCCAGTTGCCCCAATATCTCCTTGGATACCTGTAGCTCCGGTAGCGCCTATTGGTCCAGTAGAAACATACCTCCAAGAAAACCATGTGTTAAGATCAATAGTATTTTGAACTCCTTGAACAAATGGAGTTGCTGTTGCGAAGTTTCCAAAATGACGAAGATTTATTATATCGCCAGCTTCAAGGTTAAAGGTAGAAACAACATTTTGTGTATAACTTGTAGTTGAAGCCGCAACTGCTGTTTGACCAATTACAACTTGTTCTGCATTAGGAGATCGAGTAATGTCGATTGAAACTGTTTTATTTGTGCTAGTATTCCAAGTTGCTCCATTTGCATTTACAGAAAGATTGAACTCTAGCTGATAAAGTCCGGCTTGAACTACTACGAAATTAGCAGAACCAGATGTGTGAGTAATATAACCGTTTGCATTGTTCCAAGTGGCGTCTTGATCAAATGTAATATCTGTATTTGGATTGACCAAGTTTTGATTTGCACTCTTGTAGTATGTAGCTTGGTAAAGCGGAGCGGCTGGAATGGTAAGTCCAGTGGCTCCTGTCAATCCTGTAGCTCCAGTTGCTCCAACCCCAGTTGCGCCAGTTAACCCAGTAGCGCCGATGTCTCCGGTTGCACCAACAAGACCAGTCGCTCCTGTCGATCCTTCACCTGTAGCTCCAGTCAAGCCAGTAGCGCCTTGACTTCCAGTCGCGCCTTGAACTCCGGTAGCACCCTGAATGCCTTGTTGCGTCAATATAAAAAGAAGCTCTGCGGCGTTCGCAAAGTTAGAACTTCCGTTACCACCACTGCTAACCAATGTAACAGGAAGCTCAATATAGCTGTTAGAAACATTCGTTGGAGTCCCTGAAACTGTCCATTTTTGGAAGCTGTTTGAATCAGACTTCTCTTGGATTACGAATTGGTTTGAAGTCGCCAGTAACGCCAAGAATAAATCAATGTCCTCGGAATTTGCTGTTGTGTGTGATACAGCTACTTGTGTTGCGCTTATTTGAGTGGCATTGTTCCAGTAGATCGTTCCAGAGGTAGGAAATCCAGATGTCTTTGTTGTATCAGCATTGTATCTATAGAATGCGTTTGTGTATCCATGTAATCCTGTTGCTCCTGTAGAACCAAGTGGTCCTGTCGCGCCAGCAACTCCAGATGCACCAGTAGCCCCTTGAACGCCTGTTGCTCCTTGTGCTGCGGCTGCTCCGGGTATTCCAGTAGCTCCAACAGGACCAGATGGACCTGTTGCTCCTGTTGAACCCTTTGGTCCTTTAATCTCGCCTATATCAGTCCACCCTGAACCATTGTATGAGTAACCGTGACCATCTTGATCAGTTACGATATAAATATCACCTATTTTATTTCCAAATGTAGGAAGGCTGGCTAGGTTTGCAACTGTTCCTTTAATAGTATAACCAGCGCCAGAAGCTCCGGTAGCCCCAGTTGATCCAGTTACACCAGTGGCTCCCAATATACCTGTAGCTCCGACAGGACCAGTAGCCCCAAACCCTGTGGCTCCCGTCAAACCAGTAGCCCCAGTTGCACCGCGCTCTCCGGCAGGTCCGGGAGAGCCAATCCCAGATGGTCCAATTGCTCCGACACCTGTAGCCCCTTGCGGCCCCTGAGGCCCAGTAGCTCCAGTTGCTCCAATTCCAGTTGCTCCGGTAGCGCCAACTCCAGATGCACCAGTAGCCCCAACTCCGGTAGCTCCTTGAATCCCTGTAGCGCCAGTTGCTCCTGTAGAGCCAACTCCGGTAGCCCCAACTCCAGTTGCACCCGTTAATCCTGTAGCTCCCGTTGCGCCTTGCGCCCCGACTGCGTAAAGAGATGAAACAGTAAGATCGTTAATTAAAACAAATTCTTGAATCTGATTCTGCCCAATAGGAATATTTGAAATTTGGAATCTTCCAGAAAGAACCATCTGCTTGATGTTGTCCTTCATTCTTGTCAAATACCATTTCTTGTTAGAAATAACTCCAATAGTATTTGTATCTGTATCACTAAGTGTAATTGTAACAGTATTTGTTCCAACAATATTAGTTGTTAATGGAAATAATACCTCAGATGGATATTCATTCAATACAATCGCAGCCTCAAATGTGAAATCTGATATTGCGTTTGTGAAGTTTAACGAAAGAGCGAAGTCAGTTCCTAATACTGCTTCGACATCAAGTTCTCCGGGGGTTTGTGAAAATGTAGGCATAAATTATCTTCCGGGCCAAAGGTTCTCAAATTGCATTGCAGCCCTATCAATGTTTAGTTTCCATTGCGAGCCTCCTCGTACTTCTCTATTCTCTCCATTCAATAATTGCAAGGATTTCATAAAATACATTTCAGAGCGTTCCATGTCACCCTCGTCTTCCCACTTCAATGACATCAGCATATTCTTGAGCGCACCGAGGTTCGATACGATAACCTCGTCTGTGTCGTAAACGCAAGGAACAAAACGAATCTTACAAAGCACATCTAGGTAATCTACGGTTGGCTCGTTAGGAACTGCGTAGCGGTGATAGCTTGCGGTTGTCTCAGTGGACTCGTATGCGCCGATCTGCTCTTCATTAACACCGCTGACTGCGTAAAGATTTACACATCCCTTTGTCATTGGTTTACTGAAGAATGTAATCGGCCCATTAAATACCTGCGCGTTTGTTGCCTCGGGATTTGCGAGTGTAATTTCAATCGTTACATCCTTGTTATCTTCGTCCTTGCCTTTGATAACAACAGACTCTCCAGCATCAACAGAGTTTTCAATTTCAACCTTGAGCGTGTATGTCTCGTATGTCGTGTTGGCGAATGTCACGAATCCATCTCCGAGATCGTCAAAGAATGTTTCGTTGTAGCCGTATCTAGGCCAATACGAAGCTGTCCACAAATCAGAAATTGGATTAAGGTAAGAGAACCATCCGTTGCGAATCTTAATCGGACCTGTAGCCCAGCTATCTGTTCCTGTATTTTTGTGCCACTTGGCTGCGAGCGCAGAAACAAACCTGCGAGGCAGAGTAATCATTCCATCTGGTGAATAGAACCGAACAGGAAGAATAGTTCCATTCCACTTGCCGCTGTTAATCAACCTTTCCTGAGCAAGATTTAGATACGAGTCAAACCTATTAAGGTTAGCTTGATTATCCAGTGATGGAATAATTGCAGAGTATAATTGATTCCTAGCTTCTGATAATGTTAAACGCATTTTTTTATTAAAATATCACTTAAATTTTTGAGATAATTACATCCCAAATCTTCTTTGTCTTTCTCTCTTATCTCTCAATTCTTGCATTTGCATTTCTTGTTCTGAACGCTGTTTTTGCAGCGACGATTGATAACCGAATCCTTGCTTTGCAATATTTTCTTGTGATATATTTTCAAGTTCTTGCTCTTTAAGTCTTCTGTCTGCTGCTGCTTGACCTAATCTTAAAGATGCCTTCTCTAACTCGCCCATTTTACCGCCAAGACCTCCAATCTTGCCAATCCCCATTTTATTGTAAGAATCAGAAATAGAAGTAGGCGCACTGGAAGAAGTCATAGAAGATGGAGCGTTAAGTGCGCTAAATTGTTTTTTCTCAAATTCACCAATTGCTTTATTTGTTCCCGAATCGGTTGTTTTTAATTCCGAATTTTCATCAAGACCAGAAATATAACTTCCTATGTCTTTTTCCCGCTTAAAGCGATTTGCCATTGCCAACCTTTCATCTGGTGAATACTGTTGAGAAGAATATTGGCTTGAAAGCTCTTTGAGCGTTGTTGGAGTTTTACGAATGCCCTTTTCCTGACTCCAATTATAGCCGCTTTCTAGATTGGTATATGGTTGTTTTTTTGCATAATACATAATATTAATACTAATGGTTGAATTTATTCATCTATTCAGAATAATACATTTGCTGTTTTTTATTCTCTAAATTTCTATTAGATTGTAACCTATTAGCCCAATTTTTATATGCTTCTTGATATTGAGAATTTTTTCTAAATTCTTCTGGCGTAATATTTAGTTTATTTAATTTCAACCAATCTACAACTGCTCCATAGGGAGCTTTATAAGAAGATTCGTCTTCTAGTCTAGTATAATTCTCAAAATCTTCACTAATTCTTACTGGAGGAGCTACGGGCGCTCCAATCTTGTTATATGAATCGTTTATCATTGGCATATTCCTGCCATTCCAAACTGAATCTTTAATTTTAATATTACTCATATTTTTTATATTTATTTATTAAGAAAGCAAAAGTCAAGGTGTTGATTGTTGGTCGCAATTGCTTGTTCCTATCCACTGTATTACTCCATCAACTGATGCTAAAACCGAAGTTCCATTACCAGATGGAGCTTTTAACCCCCACTTTATGTCTCCTCCTGATGAATATAAAATATAATCACTGTCCAGCGGGGCTTCCGCCCAAGAATCAATTTTGGCGCTTCCTTCGTATCCAACACCGGGTCTAGAAAACGGAATTGCTTTTTTCCCAGCATTAGGCGGGAATTTTATGTCTGGATTTCCTTTACTTGATAAAGCTGGTGTCATGTATATTCTTCTGTTATGTTGACAGTTTCTGCTGTTATTTTTACAAGCCCCCATTTATATAATTCCATTGATGATGAAATTAAATAATTTCCAGCAGGAAATCTTGGTGGATTTGTTTGCGATAATGAAATTGGGGTTATTTCAGCCGTAACTTCAAGTTCCGAAGGAAGTTGAGGACCAATATCTACTTTTTGCACGGAAATAGTTTCATGCAACGCATCTGGAAGTGTAATTGATTTAACATCTCTATTCACATCATAAGAATATGAATCACTTTTTGCGTTAGAAAATCCGTTAGGGCTTACAGATACTGATTCTCCTCCAGAACTCGATCTTGATTTACCACCAGTAAAAACAATAATATTCTCAGTGACTCTTTTAATTATAGGCCAATCTCTGTAATCTTTGCCGGGATTTTTATTATTTAATTGAGATAATATTGTTCCGGTTACCTTTCCTTCATTGTCTATTGGCATAAAGAAAATATGCTTTTCTCCACTCAAATATCCAGAAAATCCATTTTCTATTTTAAAATAAATATCTGCATTTACTGCCGCTGAACTCTTGAAACCTCCATCTATCGAATAGCTATAGGAATCACCACCAGTCGCCCTTGCTTGACTCCCGCTACCTCCCTCCCCATAATCAGATGATATATATGCAATAACATCTATCAGCTTGTTTGGAAGGGAGACTTGAATTTGAGTTTCAACTACATAGTATTGAGCTAAATACGCTGATTGAATTTCATCTCTGTTGTATGCCCTTTTAAGACACTTAAACTGATCTATCGGTTTGTATGAACTATTATTTACCTGATTCCAAGTTCCGCCAGAAAGTATATCTGGTGTAACAACTTGCTCTGAATATTTAATTGGAATACCAATTGTTTCTTCATATTCAGACCCATAAACAAGAGGCCACTCATTTACTTGAATAAGCTCCTCTTGGCTTTTAGATTCATCAATTGCGTTAATATCATATTTTATTGTTGTATAATTATTAACTGGAACTTTATTTGGCTCAACTATTGAGTTTGTCTTAGTCGCCGAAACTGATCCAGTCGGAGAATCTGCTAAAATATTTGATGTAAGTGATGTTGGCCTATAAGATATAACTGTTGTTTTTTTACTTTTCTTGGAATCAATTGGATCAATCCGAGATTCAATGACTGATATACTAAGCTCATCAGGAGGGCTACCAGATTCAACTATTGATTCGGTTACATTTGTTAAACCAAGAAGACCTGATTTATTTTCACTCCCCTTCAACTCCGTTGGTCCGTCTGATGTAATTGTTGTTCTTTTGCTTTTCGAGTAATCTATAGGTTCAACTTTTGAGCTTAATACACGCAATGAAATTGGAGTTGCATTTTCATTAGCTGAAACAATCTCTTCAAATGTATTTGTCTCACCAAGAAGTCCCTCCTTTATCTCTTGCCCAGATAAAATATTAGGTCCAGTTGAATATGTCGTCTTTTTTACCGCTTTTGTTTTTGATATTTTTTGAACTGAAGACGCTATTATTTGACTCGTTAAATCGTCTGGTTGCGCATTATTGGGGACAATACCTTCTACCGTTAAAGTCTTTCCAAGTAATCCCTCTTTATTTTCGGTAACCCCAAGCTCGGTGTATTCAAATACAGTTGATGTTGTCTTTTTTGATTTAGACTGGTCAATT
>Ga0315904_10012353_pt1 | contig 10800 bp, 3 predicted proteins | sample LakEriMetagenome_6_FD_203529 | JGI IMG/M metagenome (GOLD analysis project Ga0315904, IMG submission 203529) | Freshwater fungal communities from buoy surface, Lake Erie, Ohio, United States - Buoy 12 MA120 | ecosystem: Environmental > Aquatic > Freshwater > Lake | place: USA: Lake Erie, Ohio... | reverse complement strand
GCTCCCGCCTCGGCATATCCGAAGTTTGCAGAAAAAGCCCAGATATTTATCGCCCACACTGCGCCTCTTCTCACGGATCTTGCGCCCACCCACTGCCACAGCACTATCTTCACGAACCTCAAACCAGAGACGCTCTACGCCTACCGGGTGGGCGATGGCACGAACTGGAGCGAGTGGTTTCACTTCCGCACCGCCAGTGATAAGCCCAAGCCCTTCTCCTTTATCTACTTTGGCGATGCCCAAAACGATATCAAGTCTCTCTGGTCGCGGGCCATACGCTCCGCCTACTCCGAGCTCCCTAAAGCGAGTCTTCTGCTCCACGCAGGTGATCTGATCAATACCCGCAAAGATGCCGAGTGGGGCGAGTGGCACTACGCGGCAGGCTGGATCAATGGGATGACCCCTAGCCTCCCCACCCCCGGAAATCATGAGTACTCAGGCACCAAGACCCTAACTCCCAACTGGCGGGCGCAGTTCACGCTCCCCGAAAATGGCGTCCCTGGGCTTGAGGAGACCTGCTACTTCGTGGACTATCAGGGGGTTCGCTTTGTCTCACTCAACTCCGAGGAAAAGCAGGCAGAGCAGGCAGCTTGGCTCGATACGCTCCTCTCAAAGAACCCAAACCGCTGGACGATCCTGCTCTTTCACCGCCCGATGTACTCCAGCGCCAAAGGCCGCGACAACAAAGAGCTCCGTGCGCAGTGGCTCCCCGTTATTGAAAAGCATCGAGTGGACCTGGTTCTTCAGGGACATGACCACACCTATGCCCGCTCACAGAACCTCAAAATGGGTGTCAATACTCAGAGTCGTGACTATGGCACGGTCTATGTGGTCTCGGTCTCGGGGCCCAAGATGTACACGGTCGAGCGGGAGCCCTGGATGCAGCGTGCGGCGGAGAACACACAGCTCTACCAGCTCGTTACGGTAGACGGCGGAGCGCTACGCTACGAAGCCCGCACGGTCACCGGCGAGGTCTACGATGCCTTTGAGCTTAAAAAGCGCCGCAGCCGTCCGAATCTTCTTATCGAACGTGGCCCTAAAACCCCTGAGCGCCTGGGAGAGCCTAGCAAACAGTAGTCACACAGGGGCACTTGGTCTGGTACAATGGCGACGTGCCCCACCCTGCTGAGACAATTCGTTTGCTTCACTTTGCCGATGTCCATCTGGGGGTCGAGACCCACGGCAAGTTCAACCCGGAGACAGGCCTCAATACCCGGCTCGAAGACTTCAAAAACTCGCTGGATCAGGGTATCTCGCTGGCTTTAGACGCCGACATTGACCTGGCGATCTTTGCGGGGGATGCCTACAAGGCCCGCGACCCCAGCCAGACCCACCAGAAGCTCTTTGCCGATAGCCTCAGGCGACTTACCAACGCAAATATTCCCGTGGTGATGCTGGTGGGCAACCACGACATTCCCAACACACGTGGCCGCGCTCATGCCCTGGAAATCTACGACGTGCTCGGCGGCGCAGGCGTGCAGATTCTCTCTCGGCCCGAGCTGATCGCCGTTCAGACACGACGCGGTGAGGTGCTGGTCGGGGGAATGCCCTATCTTCCCCGCGCTCGCGTGCTCACCCAAGACGAGACCAAAAACAAGACCGTCGAGGAGATCGCGCAGCTTATTCGGGATAAGTACATCGAGTACATTGCCAGCCTCGCGCACCAAGCCGCCGAGCGCCCGGAGCATCTCGCGATTCTCACGGCACACTTCACGGTCGCCGACTCGCGTGTGGGGGTGCAGGGCGTCTTGCTCAACGCCGCCGAGCCGCAGGTGCCCGTCAGCGCCCTCGCTCTCTCGCAGTTTGACTATGTCGCGCTGGGCCATATCCACAAGCGCCAGGACTGCAACGCTCGCCGCCAGCCACCGGTGGTCTACTGCGGCTCAATAGATCGCCTGGACTTCGGGGAGAAAGACGAAAACAAGGGAATCGTCTTGGCCGATATCGCAAAGCAAAACGCCGAGTTTCGCTACGTGGACGTAGACGTGCGCAAGTTTTTAGAGATCGCCATTGATGCCACCGACGCCGAAGACCCGACAGAAAAAATCCTCGATGAGCTGGCCAAGCGCCCCCTCAAAGATGCCGTGGTGAAGCTGAGCTACAAAGTACCACGTGAGAAAGCCCCGCTGGTGCGCGAAGATGAGCTACGAAAAGCGCTTAGTGAAGCCCATAGCGTGGTCGCCATCTCGCGTGATCTCCCCGGCCAGACCCTCACCACCCGCGCCGAAGGAATGACCGAGCAGCTCACGCCCGAGCAAGCGCTCACACTCTATCTCGACACCCGCCGCCCCGACCTCGCTCCCCTCCGCGAGGACTTCATGGCTGCCGCCCGCCGCCTGATGGACGATTTAAGGCAGGAGGCACTGGCGTGATCCCCCTCAAGCTCCAGCTGGAAAACTTCATGTCCTATGGCAAGGGCGTGCCGCCGCTGCCGCTCAACGACATGCGCCTGGCCTGTCTCTCAGGCGACAATGGCAACGGCAAGAGCGCGATCCTGGATGCCATTACCTGGGTGCTCTTTGGCGAGACCCGTGCACCGCGTGAAGACGATGTGATCCGCCTCGGTGCGCCGAGCTGCCGGGTGATGCTGGACTTTCAGCTCGGTGAGGCTAAGTACCGGATTATCAAGCAGCGCGACCGAAAAGGCACCTCGCCGGTGTGGACGCTACAAGCCTGGCAGGACGACGACACGCTACGCAATATCAGCGATGGCCGCGAGACGAAGGGGAAGCTCGAAGGGCTTCTGCGGCTCAACTACGAGATGTTTCTGGCGACCGCCTATCTGGCCCAGGGCCGCGCCGATGTCTTTGCCCGCGCCAAGCCCGCCGAGCGCAAGCAGATCGTCGCCGATATTTTAGACTTGACGCGCTACGATGACTTAGAGAAGCGTGCCCGTGAGACCCAGCGGGAGGCTAGGGAGCGCCGCACTGCTGCCGAGAGCCAGCTCACCCAGATTGATTTTGAGCTTCAGGACAAAGACCGGATAGATACCGAGCTGGAGTCTGCGGAGGTGCTTCTGGCGGATGCCGCTGCCCAGCTCTCTCCGCTCCAGGCCACCCGTGATGCCGCGCACACACAGTTCGAGCAGTGCCAGGGCTATGCCAATAGTGCCAAGGAGTGGGACGAGAAGCTCCGCGAGCTGGAGCAGGACGAAGCCGCTGCCCTCCGCGAGGCCGACTCCTTGCGACGCCGGATCGCCTCTGCCGAGGCGATTCTGAGCCGTCGCCCTGAGATAGAGAAGCAGGAGCGCGAAGCCACCGCGCTGGAGCAGCGCATCCAGAGCCTCCAGAGCCAGGTCGAGGAAGCCACGGCTCTCTACCGTGAGCGAGAGCAGCTCACGGAGGTCGTTCAGCGGGCGCATACCGAGCTAGACCGAGAGCTCTACCGGCTCACACGGGAGGTTCAGGATCTCGTGCAAGAGACCAAGGAGCTGGAGCGCTACGATGCCGAGCGTGCCACCAGCGAGGCGGAGATCGCGGCCTACGGTGATCCTGAGGCCCGGCGCAAGGCAGCAGAAACGGAGCGCAGCCTCGCGGAAGACGCTTTCACGGAGCTCAAGGCGCAGCGCAACAGTGCCAAAGCGGAGCAGGAGCGCCTAGAAAAACGCCTGGCCGCTCTGACGGGCTCAGATGCATCGCAGTGTGAGTTCTGTGGGCAGCCGCTTACCCCCACAGCCCGTCAGACCGCCGTTGAGGAGACCGAAGCGGCGCTGGAGACCAATGGCGCGCACCAGAGCCTCCTTGCCGCACAGGGACGCGAGGCCAAGAAGCTCGCGGAGGAGTGGAAAGCGGCGTCGGAGCAAGCCCTCACTGACTCACGCTTGGTAGCGCAGCTGGTCAACCGCAGTGCCCACGCCCAGCAAGAGTCGCTGAGACTCCGCGAGCGCATCGCGCAGCTCCCGAACCGTCAGAGGCAGCAACAAAAGCTCACGGAGCAGCTCGACTCGGGAGAGTTTGCACGAGAAGAGAAAGAGCGCCTCATGGCTCTGGCCGCGCACCTAGAGAAGCTGGAGCGCTCTCAAGAGGAGCTACGCATGCTTCGGCAGCAGGCACTTCCCTACCGAGAGCTTCCCACGGAGCGTGCGCGTCTGACCCAAGCCGAGGGAATTCTCGTCGAGGAGCCGCCGCGCTTGACCGAGCTAGAGGCGCGAGCCGTGAGCCTCTCCACCAAGATCGAGAAAGGTCGCCCCCGCGTCGAGGAGATGCGCCAGCGCGCCGCCAACCTCCCGCTGCTCCACCAGGCACTCACCGATTCCGAGAGTGCGCTTCGTCGCCAGAACGCGGACATGCACCAGGCACATAGCCGTATCGGGGGCTTGAAGACGGAGCAAGATCGCTTAAAGACACGGGAGAAAGACCGCACTCGCACCGAAGCGGATCGGGTCGCGGCATCGCGAGATGAGCTACTCTACGCGGAGCTCACAGCGGCCTTTGGGAAAAAGGGCGTGCAGGCGCTGATCATCGAGAACGCGCTCCCTGAGATCCAGGAAGAGACGAACCGACTGCTCGCTCGCATGACCAGCGGGGCGATGCGTGTTGCCTTTGAGACCCACCGCGAGGCGCGGACGAAGTCGGCCAGCCCGATTGAGACCCTAGACATTATTATCGAGGACGATCTGGGAACGCGCGCCTACGAGATGTACTCTGGTGGGGAGGCGTTCCGGGTGAACTTGGCACTTAGGGTCGCGCTCTCCAAGATGCTCGCCCGTCGCGCGGGGGCACCGCTTCAGACACTTATCTTAGACGAGGGTTTTGGCACGCAAGACCCGAGAGGTCGAGAAGCGATCGCCGAAGCCTTAGAGGCGATCTCTGAGGAGTTCGCGCTTATTCTGGTGATCACGCATGTCGAGGAGCTCAAAGACCGCTTCCCCACCCGCATTGAGATCAGCAAAGGCCCCGAGGGCTCACGCTTCACGCTAAACTAGCTAGAACCAGCCTTTTTTGTTCTTGACATAGGTCTCCACAAAGTCGTCGTCGGACTTTGTCAGATAGATAATTCCCTCCACCAGGCCAATCACGGCAAAGACCGGGGCTGCAATCCCACAGGTGAGAAGCGAGCCGAGCAGCATGATCAGCCCCTCGGTGTTGTAGCCCAGGATAAACTTGTGCACTCCCAAGCAGTTCAGAAGGATGGCGCAGATCCCTGCGGGGACTTTATTGGTTGCCCCAGTTGCTGTCGCTGCGGAGTACGTGGGTACTTGCTGCCGCTGTGTCTGCCCCACGACACTGGAAAAGGGCGATGCGGCTGGCGGAGTGGTAGGAGCCGAAGTCGCGGCCTGTGGGAGGCGGGTTCGGAGCTGTGGGTGCTCCGAGACCGTGAACTTGATGCCCGTTCCGGTATCCGTGATGACGGTATCCGGGGTAAGTCGCCCCTCAGTGGTCCACTGGGCGAGTGTCTCGATTGTGTCGGCCTCGTAGGCCACGCCATCCAAGGTGACGGTGTAGATTGCCATGCTGTTCTCCTCCCTTACTATACCAGAACCCAGAAAGCCCCTGCACGGCAGAGCCATGCAGGGGCCTTCGCCTTTACCTCGCTACTGTCCGGGCGAGAAGCTCGGGAACTCGAAGCGTGGGGCGATAGTCTGGTAGAACAGCTCGAACCCACTGGGCACGGAGAGGAGATTTCCTCCGACCGGCACCTGCCCATTGCGAGGCCGTGAGCTCGTCCAGAACATCCAGAGCTTACCTGGCTGGAGAGTCGGGTCCCCTACCGATGCAGGAAGACGGCCTGCATAGGGTCGGAGCAGACTCGGCTGAGTAGGATCGTAGTTGTAGAGGTCTACAAACGCACTCACCTGCCCCTCGTTGATCGTCTGCTGCATCGGCACCTGGAGACCCATCGAGTAGGTATCCGTGGCCGACAGCTCCTCAATGTAGCCAAGCTTTGTCACTAACTGAATATTGCGCGTGGCCGCTCCCCGAGCTGCGACGTAGTTGATTCCGACGTACATGCCTTCGTAGAGTGGATCTACATAGACACGCCCGGTGGAGAAGTCTACTTCGTAGGGGATCGCGGTGGCACCTGCCAGGGTGGCGTTATTGCTCACCACGACACCGCTGACACGTGGCGTCTGGTTCCCGGCTCCATCCCGTGGCAAGAGAGCCACGGACTCATCACGAGCGAGTCGGTTTGCCTGAGGCAGTGCTGTCGTGCGCAGATCCACCCCTACGCGGCGGGCCGAGTAGTAGAGCCGTGCAGGACGGTTGGGCTGTGCACCCTTGCTCCAGGTAATCCACTGTCGCCCCAGACCAGAGAGCCGAGGATCGGTCTCGGAGGAAGGCATCGGCGTGGGAGTCCCATTTAGCAGCCGTCGGTAGACCTGTGAGCTGGGGACATTGGGCAGCAGCCGGTTGTCTGTCGTGACGAATGCACCTGCATCTCCTGCCGTGTCGGGCGTGAGTCGGTAGGTCGTGGGCTGGTAGTCCACCACCACTTTGTCGTTGCTCTGTGGCTCATCCGCGCCACGGAAGCGAACCTCACCCGTCTCCGCATCCGCGTAGACATAGAGCACTCCGTTGGCCGTCGCCGTGTTGCGCCGGATCGTCTGCACCCAGATCTTGCTGTTGCTATCGTACTGCCAGGCATTGGGTTGGGTCTGGTAGCGAACCGTACCATTTGCCTGTAGGACACGGACAGCCAGGTTATCTACGGAGTTGTTGGTGGAGTTGTAGCGGACGTACCAAGCGATGTGCTTGGAGCGCCACGCCAGATCCCGACCTGCCTGCACCAGCTGCTCACCGTCTACTTGAGGCAGCGCCGTCAGGATGAGCTGATTGCCACGCGGGGTACTGACTGTCTTGTAGCGCCCCATAAAGAGATCCGGTGTCTGAGTGTTGCGAAGAACTCCCGTGTAGACCACGTCCACAACCGGTGTTGATCCCGCGTCCACAGTAGGAACGAACTGCGTCCCACTGAAGGCTCCGACACTATGATCCGTGATGTTTAGCCGTCGCATGGTCGGGCTAGGCTCCGAGGCCGTGACAATTCCCGGAGGAACGGGCAAGGCAAGCTCACCGGAGCCACGGCCTGTGCCCGCAGACGTGGGCACTCCCGTATTGGTTCCTCGGTAAGGAATGTAGTACAGGCCCTGCTTACCCGGAGCCCCCCCATAGAATGTCACCACACCGTTACGTGTCTGAGGATCAAAGGCAGCCCGTGGGCCGTAGCGACGGATCGTCGGGTCGGGCCGTGAGTTGGGATTGACCAAGCTCAGGAGCGACTGCCCCGTGGGACTGGTCGGATTGCCATTGGCATCCAGCCCCGTCCAGAAGATCGTGTCGGTGGGTAATGCACCTGCCGTTGCCACCGAGTTGACCCAGAAGAGGGTTGCACTCGTGGCTGTCGGAGTGGTCTGGAGAACCGACGGGTACATGTTGGACTCGCCTGCCGCTCCCGATCCGATCATGACAGTCGGCGTGAACCAGCGTGCCGTATTTGCGGTGGGATTCGCAATCGGACTTCCTGGCACACTCGCCTGGAACGCTCCCAGATTTTCATCCCAGTTCATGTGGGTATGGAAGAGCCGGAAGGGCGACGTACCCGCCGCCGTCTGAGCGACCCCAGCTCCATCCGCGTTTCGTGCGAAGTAGAGATTGAGCCGTCCATTTGCCCCACGGAAGGCCGCAGGTGTCACCACCGAGGCGGGACGCTTGGGGAACGTCGGGTTCGTCAGCGGCGGATCCATCAGCGGCATCGTGTCAATGCCGTTGAGGAGGCCAGAGAAGATCCCATCGTAGCCAAAGCCTGCAAAGTCCGCGATCTGTCCCGTCAGTGGCGTCTCGGTGACCGTCACCTTGAGGTCAATTGCCGGGCTCGTGTGGGGTTGGAACTCCACCCCCGTCATCTGACCGCCCGCAACTGCAAAGTTCCGTGCTCGCAGCACACCTTCCGTTGGCAGAATCGTATTGCTCACCATGCCAGGCGGCAGAGCATTCTGACCACCGTAAAGCGGCCCAGCCGCCGTCACCCTGCCACTTGCCGTAAGCTGGCCGGTGAGCGTGGGGACTCCCATATAGCCTGTCAGGCCACCCGATGTCGGAGTCGCATCCGGGTGAACGGTATCGTGATCCTCAAAGACCGCTAGCGATGGCGGAGCGATAGGACTCGCCGTGGTCTGTGAGCGGTAGACACCCACGGGGGTTCCAACGGGAACCGCCACACCCAGCGCAGGCAGACTACCTTCAGGCTGGAAGGCACTGACCGCGGGTACCAGGGCGGTGGCCGCAGGAACATCGGGCAGGCTCAGCACCGAGGGAGTGGTGCTCCCTACCGTGGGCTTATGGAGCGTATGGCGGCCCATCAAACCGGCGTAGTAGCGGTTGAAGACAGTCGTCGTTCCGCCACTGCCCGTACCGTCGTCAACAAGCTGCTGTAGCCAGGGCACACTAGTGCCCAGATAGGTCTGCCAAACGGTATCGAACTGGCGATCCAGCGAGGTCACGACTTGCGGCATGACATTCGCCGGCGTGAAGAACCCGTTGTTTGCCAGTGTCGGATCGGCAGCGAATGCCAGCAATCCGTAGCGTGAGTCCACGGTCTCGGAAGTCATCCCGAAGAAGGTCACGCCTCCAGCAGTGCTGAGACTCACATTTGTGAATACCAGCGCGTCAACCGCCTGCGCCGCACGTAAGTTATAGAGGTTGACGTTGCCAATGTTCTGGATCGTCATCTTCTTGAAGAACTTGTCGTAGGGTGCCGGGACACCAGGCGCAAAGCGCCCAATCGGGTCGGGGAGGAAGCCAGGATCGCCTGCCCCTGTCCGCTGGTAGCCCATCAGGCCGTTCTGGATACCAAAGCCTGCCGAGAGCGCTCCGAGATCAACAGGAGTCTCGTTGGACTTGAGCCCCATGTCTACAGGAACACCCGACCAGACCTCAACCTCTCGGTAAGGCTCGCCTTCGTCCCAGCGACCGTTGTTGCTATTGCCCGGCGTGCCACTTCCATTGTCCACGTAGACGCGGATTCGGGACGTGTAGCCGTAGGGTGTGATCGCGAACTGCCCGTTAAATGCTTGTGTAGCAGGGTTGTACTGACGCAGATCGCGGGTGGAGGCATTGCCGCCCGTTCCACGAGGAAGCTGCGTCTTGCCCTCCCCGACGAACGGCTGAGCGCCATCCGACGTGCTGGGGGCTTCGTATGCGCCTGTCAGGTTGTGCGTGGCGACCAAGTTCGCGGGCTGGTACTGCGGGATGCGAACATTGACCGTCGTCGCAAATAGCGGGTTGGTCTGGAGCGGATTGGTCGCGGCCACACCGTTGGTCGGGTTGCTGAGCTGACCATTGGGCAGGGAGACCGCTCCCTGAACCGCATCGGCTCCGGCCATGATCACGCTGACCGCTTGACGGCCTTGCTGTGCCCGTGAGCCTGCAATGATATCGGGGTAGTCCGGGCTGACATTGCCAAGGCCCAGGACAGAGCCCGAGGCTCCGGTATCCGCACGGCGCTTCCACGGCTGTGCCTGAGGCACCGCCGTCTCCCAAGGCAGCGGGTTGATCCGTCCATCAGGACGCATGCCCACTGGTGTGATCGAAGGATTGCTCGTCGGATCGGTGTCCGCGTTCGGGATCCGGCCCGGCCACCAGCGCCAGATCAAGTCATCCCGCACTTCGGCACGAACACCCGTCAGATTGAGCAGAATCCCATTGGAACCACCCGCACGGTTGACGACACGCAGGTTGCGCTGGGTCGCGGAGAGATCCGTCGAGCCCGTGCGACCATGACCGATATAGCCCGTGCTGGTTGCTACCGGGATGTAGTAGCTCGGATCATCTGCACCATCGGCGGTACGCAGACGGCGACCAAATCTCGGATTGAGCAGCAGTCTCGACGGGTCTCCTGGATCTGTGGTGTAGCGGGTGTAGTCGTAGCGCGTGATGGTATTTCCATTCGAGAGCGCCTGACTGTACTCAAAGCCGCTACGGTCAGGGTCCATCGTGCCCGGGGTGGGATTGTTATTTGCCACCCGGTTCCGAACCGAAGCAGGGTTGGTGTAGTCACTGGCAACGGAAAAGGGTGTTCGGAAAGGCCCAATGCCACCTGCAAACGGATCGCCTGCTGCATTCTGTGGTGCTTGCACAGGGGCGTTATTCATCGTGTTGGTCAGGAAGCCCTGAACCGCAAGCGGGTTGGCAACGGCCACGATGGGGTTCAGATTGGTGCGACGCTCGGCTTCGATCCCGGCATCGGTGGGGAAGTAGCGACGGATCGCACCCACTTCCACACCCAGCAGGTTGCGCCGACGAGCAGCAGGCTGCGTCACCGAGATCTCAAACTGAGTCCCTGGCGTGAGAGGTAGCCCCGCGTTGGTGTCTAGGGTGAACTCGTAACAAGCCACACCAAGCTGTGCAGGCCGCGCTCCCGAAGGCGTGTCCTGTGCAGGAGTGTTGTACCGCGCCACGTAGGGATAGACCGCAACTTCTCCCGTCGTGATGTTCCGCTCCAGAGTGACATTGCGCGTGATAGGCGTGCCACCATTTCGCGGCGTGATTGTGATGGTTGCCGTGAAAGCCGTCGGGATGGGCGTAAGCGTTCCCATCGGGGGTGTTGGCACCTCCGAGGGCAGAACCGTGATGTCCCAGGCGACGATATAGACTTTCTCGCCCCACTCGTAGAGGTTCTTACCACCCCGTGCCGCGATAGAGCGTGCATTTGCATCCGTGACACGGCGTCCCGCACCTTGTCCCATGGGGAAGAGAGGCGTGTTCTCGCTGGGGTTTACCCACGCGGCATTTCGGCCATCACGGTCAGGGCGAATGGGGCTACCCGCTCGTGCGGCGTCTCGGAGTGTCAGGTAGGTATCTC
>Ga0315904_10012352_pt1 | contig 10800 bp, 19 predicted proteins | sample LakEriMetagenome_6_FD_203529 | JGI IMG/M metagenome (GOLD analysis project Ga0315904, IMG submission 203529) | Freshwater fungal communities from buoy surface, Lake Erie, Ohio, United States - Buoy 12 MA120 | ecosystem: Environmental > Aquatic > Freshwater > Lake | place: USA: Lake Erie, Ohio... | reverse complement strand
TTGGCTCCAGCTTTAACAAAAGTTTCTGAACAGTGAGCATATATCATCCAAAGGTCTTTACCATTGATATTGGCCTTAACAATAACTTGTTTACCGTAGGCCGCACCCCAGTTGTTGCCTTGAACTACACCATCACAAGCTGCAACAATGTCAGTACCTGTTGGTACAGCAAAGTCAACACCTGTGTGTTTACCTGACTTCCACATCTTGCCGGCTTTGCCGTATGGTGTGGTTATTTTTCCGTTAGCAATAGGTAAACCCAATTTACTTGCCGCCTTTACCTTTTGATGCTTTCTTAAATACTTCGTCAACTTCTGCCAATGTGAGGTCTCCGTCTTTCAGGAACTCTCTGGCAAGGTCTGTTACTACACCTGCGATGGCTAAGCCACCAGCAATGGCTGCTGCTTTAACTGGTTCTACACCGGCAAAGGCTCCTACGCCTACAGATGGTAAAGCAAAGGATATGAATAGTGCTAGTGATCTTGTTATTATGTTTTTAAATACGTGTAGTGTCATTGTACTTGTTCCCATTCTTCTTTATTGTCATTCCATATATACATTAATCCGTCAGTTGGGTATGGAATTGGTGCTTCCCATTGACAAGTATCTTCATTAAGAACCCATTTACTAAATGGTTTAGGTGCTATAAAAGCGTCACGTTCAAGGTCATAGGTGTAACCTATGCCAGCAAAGTTTTTGCGATAGTTACCATTGTATGAGGTTCTTTTACAAGTTTGGTTACGAAAGTTACCATACCATTCTTCAGGTGTTAAACCTTCAATAAGTTCTGTTTCATCAATACCTACAATGACTTCGGTAACTGTATTGTTTTCGTCAAGAAAAGCGTAATGTGCCATTATGCGAATGTCACCGTTCCTGTTCCTGCTGTAAATGTTGTTACTTTATTTGAACCAACTGTTGTTGTAGTACCTGTTAAACCTGCACCAATAGTAATTGTGAACGCTATAGGGTAAGAAAGAATGACAATACCACTTCCTCCGTTACCACCAGTACCAAAACTTGTACTATACCCGGAACCGCCACCGCCACCGCCGGTATTTACTGTTCCTGCTGTTGCTGCTCCATTAGTAGTTAAACCAGCACCACCACCGCCTGTACCACCTGAACCTGCTGTTGAACCAGCAGTACGAGAATCTGCACCACCACCGCCACCACCAGAATAAGTTACTGAGGAACCAGAAATTGAACTTGATGTTCCTGCGCCACCATTACCAGCAAACTTTGTAGCACCGTTTCCACCTATACCACCAGATGATCCACCGCCACCACCGCCGCCACCAGAACGGTCTCCAGCAACTACACCATTTCCACCATTGTTTCCTTGTGAAGGACTAACAGTTGGTGTATTTCCTGTTCCACCGTTAACTGTTGAACCAGAATCAGCCATACCGCCACCGCCACCAGTACCACCGTTACCACCACCAACGTTATAGGTACCACCAGCTCCACCACCATTAGAAGTAATAGTGCTAAAAACTGAATTACTACCAACTGTTCCACCACCAGCACCTGTTCCACCAGTACCGCCGCCACCAACAGTTACAGTATAACCAAAACCTGCTGCAATATTTGATAATGTTCCTGACCTTAAACCGCCGCCACCGCCACCGCCACCATATGAACCTCCGCCAGCGCCACCAGCAACAGTAAGATATTCAACTGAAAAAATAGCAAACTGATTAAATCTATTAAATTTAACACCATTTAAAAAGTTAGATTTACTAAATTGTCTAATAGCCATTAAACGTCAATTTCGCTTCCAAAGATACCAAAAGATAAATTAGCAGTAGAACCATAAACAGTAAAAACATCTGCTGCATCTGCTGTTAAACCAAGAGTTAAAGCAATAGTGTCATTAGCAGGAACTGTAGCATCATAAGCAATGTAATGTTGATTTGCTTGAGCATCACCGTTAGGTCTAACGGATAAACGATATGTTGCAGAACCAGTGCCACGATTGCAAACCGAAATTGTTGATACCACTGCATACTTTAATGAGGGAACTGTGTACGCATCTGCTGCTGTTGTTGCTGCAGGTGCTGATTGTCCTAATACTTTATATACTGTTGCCATTTAATTTTCCTTTATATTTGATAACGAATCACTACTATACCTGAACCACCTTTAGTAGAATGTGATCCAGTATTTGTAGCACCAGCTCCACCACCGGTATTTGTTTGACCATCAGTTCCATTGCCACCGCCAGTGCCGCCGTTGCCGCCACCGCCAAGACCACCACTGCCTCCAGCAACAGATCCTTGACCGCCTCCACCACCAGCATAATAAACTGCGCTACCAGTGCGAATAGAATTAGTTACACCATCTCCACCATTACCACCAGTGCCGGTACTAAATGCGCCAACACTACCTGCGCCTCCACCACCACCGCCTGCACGCTCAACTCCAGTTTGAACAAAACCTGCACCACCATTATTACCTTGGCCAACCGTTCCATAACCACCAGCAATACCACCACTGTTAGTAGAACCGCCACCGCCACCGCCGGATCCACCATCTCCTGCTGTAACAGTTGAACCATTAAATTGTCCACCATCACCACCGCCATCAGCGGTGAAAGAACTGAAAACAGAATTTTGACCTTTATTATTAGGTGTTCCGCCATCACCAACAGTAATAGTGTATGTTCCAGAATTTATAAATGTTGTTCCAGTTAAAAGACCACCGGCACCACCACCACCAACATAACCACCACCTGCACCAGGACCACCACCACCGGCAACAACAAGGTAATCACAATCACCACCAGAAGTTACAGTAAAAGTAGAATTACCAGTAGAAGTAAAAGAATGAACTCTGTAAGTAATACCACCAGAAGTGTATTCTGTGATAGTTCCACCAGTGGCTTCAAAACCTGCTGAACCTAAAGATGCAAGAAGAATCATTTAATCTCCTAGGATACTAAGTTACCGAAGGCAACCCAAGTATCAGTATCTGTTTTCAAAGCACCAGCAACAGCATACTGTCCTTTAAGTTTAAGTTTAGAACCTTCAGATTGAACACTCACACCTGATGCACCAGTTACAAGAATAGGACCAGTACCTGTTTGAATAAAGTTAACAAAAGAACCAGTAGGAAAAGCCACAGAACTATTCAAAGGAATAGTTACAGTACCAGTTGATGTTGTATTAAAAGGTAAAATTTTACCTTGATCTGTTAAAGCTAAAGTATAATTACCAGTGTTGCTATTAAAACCATAATAGATTGCACCAGCAGTAAGGGTTCCACCACCTGCAGCAGCAGTATGGTTATGTGTTGCGTTAGTAAAAGAAGCAATAGTTGGTGTAGTTAAAGTTTTGTTAGACAAAGTTTGGGTATCAGTTGTACCAACAATACTACCTGTAACACCGTGCACACCACTTGATGCAGCCATATGTTCTTGAGGTTCACGCAAATCACGACCAGAAATAACGTGCTTAACTTGTGCACCAGCATCGTGAGAAACACCAGTAGTACCATCTTGGCCACGAACAATAGTTAACGTTGTACCAGCAGCGGCTGTTACATTAACAAGTTCCTCAGAAGAAGTATCATAATCAAGTGCCAAAGTATAAGGGTATGATGCAGGAAACCCTGACACAGAAGCAACAGTGATAGTTGTTGCTGAAGAATTAACACCACCAGTGAGTGTGGTATCTACAGCGGTAGACGAATAATAACGATTAACAGGCATACTTACCTTCCATATCTAATACGAATTGGGAAATCTTCTTGCTGCCTCTTAGAAGCAACAGAAAGTCTTTGCTGATACAACTGAAACAAAGCCCTAGTAACAGTTCCACCGGAACCAACAGGGGACTGTTGATCAATCTGGTCAACCTCAGCAGCTTGAGAAGGTAAACGACCAACATCCATAAAAGAAGCCATACGATACGCAGCACCCAAAACGACAGGTTCCTTAGCATAACTTGGTAACAAAGTTACATCCTCAAAATCATCAGATGCTAAAAACATTTCTTGCGGTTGACGTGAATAAACCACGTGCACAGTACGACCAGGAACAATACCATCATAAACAGAAATAGTTTTACCAGTATTAAAAGTACCAACATAAGCATTTTTATTAATAGAATACTGTCTGACGGGCAACCACTCTTGTGTAGGACCAGTTGTTTGCCACATCACTTGCAAAATCTCATCAGCCTCACTTGGTAATTCGTAAGTGTTCTGGCTTGAGATGAAACTAAAAGTTGTGTAATACACACCAAACAAATCAGGAAACACACCAGACACAGAGTTGTTCAATTGTTTACGAATAATATCTTTAGGAAAACTTGGGGAAATGGTTACACGATCACCAATGTTATGTGGTGCTTTTTGTGTGGAACGAAACCCACGACCATAAGGTGCAAGAGTGGCAGTGGAAGTCGCACGGTCAAAAGAATCAACCCACATAAGCTCATCACCAATCTCAATCAAACCACGTGACAAAGTTGAAGCATCAGCAACAACTAAAGTTGTTTGTGAATCAGTCATAGCTTGTGTTAAATAAGTTGCTTGGTCCTGACGTTGTGTATACCCAGATAGGGCAATAAGTGTATCGTCAACCAAATCGGAAAATGATGGCATTAGGAAGCAACCTCTCTTAGAGCAGGAATAGCCTCAAGGCCAGTTGTTCCTGCAAGTTCATTACAAACAGCATTTAAACCTTTATAGTCAGCAGCACTACGACCTGCTTGTGCTTTCTTATTAAGTGCGCCAAGTAGATCTAAACCAGTTGTGCCAGCCCACTTATTAGCAGCACCAGCTGCTTCTTGGTAAACAGTGCGTGCAGGATAAGATGCACCACCGTTAGCAAGTCTATTTAATTCGTCAACCAATGTTGAACCAGCAAAACCGTAAGGCATTATTTCTTCTTTCTCGCAACAGCCATATTGTCAATTAGATTAGGATAAGGACGACCAGCAGCCTTAGCACGAGCCTTAGCAGCAGCCTTCTTAGCCGGAGTTAACTTTGTTGATTTCTTCTTAGGGTTCTTTGTTTCCCAAACTTTTTTCATTTACAACTACAATCCCACGCACGAAGTGATTTATTGATACGTGAATTAGGGTCACGTGCCGTCTTAGCAGAAGTCAATTTAGACTTCATACCACACATACGACCACAGAAAGACTTACGTCTACCAGCAGCCTTCGGTGATTTTTTGGCCTCTGCCGCTTTGACAGGAGGTTTAAGATTCATACCCTGTGCCTTAGCACTAGCACGACCTTTAGCATTCAACCCACCTTTAGGGTTCTTGCCTTCTTTACGTTGCCAAGCAGCAGATTTAGCCATCTATTTCTTCTTACTCTTACCAGCCTGAGACAAAGCAATAGCGATTGCTTGTTTCTTAGACTTAACTTTTTTAGGTGACTTACCAATGTTCAGTTCACCTTTTTTGTATTCTTTCATAACCTTAGAGATCTTAGCTTGTGCTTTAGTCTTCTTCATTATTCTTTGTCCTTTGGTTCGTTGCTGTATTCGCCAACTTCAACATACTTAGGTTGAGGTCTACGTGCAGGTGTTTTACCTGACGCTTTAGCAGGTTTACCAACAGCGGAACCACCAATACCATAAGGGTTAACAGCACCGTAACAACCACATTCGTAACACATATTATATTCCCATCTTGTTCATAGCTTTCGCTACCTTTTTATTAGCAAGCCTATGCGCCGGGGCCATCTTCTCCCCATTGTAAGGTTTACCAAGATTCTCACTAGCAGTAACAGCATCCTTCACTGCCTTCATAGAAGTTCCAGCAGGTTGAATACCTTGTCTTCTGGCATCAGCATAAGCGTTCAACTCAGCATCCCATTTACGTTTTGGGACCTCACGCATATGTGCAGCATCACCAGGATGCAACTCCAAGGTTGCAGCCTTGCAACCAAAACATCCTTCAACAAACTCAGGATGCGTTCTCAACTGATGAAGAGACATAGTTTTCCTCCAACCACTTCAAGTTATCTTGTAAGCGCCCGTCCGTAGGGTTAGCCTTCAAAGCCATCTTTGCAAACTTGACAGCCTCATCTTTTTTACCAAGTTGCCAACCAGACACAGCCAACAAATCATAACAACGCCAATCCCAAATGGACTTGTCGTTTAGATAATGTGATGATGGTTCAAGTTCGTTAACTTTGCTCGCAGCGTCCCAGCATCCTTGCCAGTTGCCAACAGTGTATGAGAACTGTGCAAAACTAAACCAAGGTTCAAGTTCATTAGGGTTTTCTTTAATACTTCTTTGAAACCATTTCAATGCGTTTTCGTTGTTACCAAGTTCCTGTGAAGCCTGACCAGCGGCCCTGCATACGGCGGAACGTTCAACATACCATCCACCAGCATTCAATGTTGCAAAAGCAGTTTCAATAACTTTGTCCCACATTTTGTGAAAATAGTATTCACGTGTCAAATAAGCCCACATACGTGCATCGCGTGGGTCTTCGTGCACCGCTGCTTCAAGCATCGGAAGATAATAGGTTCTAGCCTTACTATCATCAGGTTTATGAAACACTGTCAAATCGTACTCTAAAGTTTTCTCTTCACCCTCAGCATAACGAAAGGTTACTTCGTGGCACGGTTTAATCCAACGATAACCTTCACGTGCGTGAAGCCTATTATTGTTTCTCCATTTGTTACCGGTATCCCACCAAACCCAACCACGACCAGTGCCAGGTTCCCAAGTTTCACGAACAGTGTGAAAGAAATTAAACTCAGGTACTTCATCCATATCAAGCGATAAACAAACATCAACATCAGCAGGGATCAAAGCTAAAGCTGCGTTACGTGCATCATCAAACCTAAAAGGTTTAATTGATACTTGGTGAACAATAACATTTGGTGCTGCTTGTAGTAAGGCAACTGTTCTGTCTGTTGAACCTGTGTCTACTACCACACGAACATCTGCGTCTCTTGTTCCTTCAAGCCAACGCATCACGTGCTTCTCTTCATTTAAAGCAATTGTGTACGCACATATCTTAATCTTTTTCATATCGTCCCCAATATGTTTATTCTGGTTGGTATTCTTCTGCTACGTTGCCCTCAGCAACCCAAGTAAGGTAATCTTTATAATCATTGTTTGCTTCATCAAAAGGAATAGAAGCACTGTCTGATAGTCTTTGTAAAACTTTTCTGTTGTTTATTAACAATATTTTATACATATTATAACTCTATCTGTGCTGCGTAATGAGTACCAATTAAAAATCCAGCAGAAGATTGCGTTGCTGTTGCATACATAGAAAAACCATTATCACCAATATAATCTGCAATTCCGTTAAAATTATTACCAGCACTAAGTCCTCTAATACTTCCAGCGGTACCTGTTTCTGGATTATATATAGTTACAGTTGGTGTTGCCCTCATAGTTGTTTTTAAATAAACAGGTATAGCACTTCCATAAGCACCTGTTGTTACTGAAGACCATATTACTGCCCCTGCAAAATCTGCTGCAGTTCCAGGAGCAACTCCTTGGCTGTAAGACTTTTGATAATATCTTTGACATTGTGCAAGTTCATTTGAAAAAGAATTACCAGTATAATCAAAAGCAGTAGCAGAAGAACCAAGTTCTAACTTAGCCTCACTAATATACAAAAAATCACCAGCAGTAGTATCAGTAACATCTGACCAAATAAACACAATAACATTTTTAGTGCTAGCAGTATCAACTGCAGCGGTCACAGAATAAGTTGCATAACCTGTAGTAACATTTAAATTTGCTGGGGTATTTTCAAAAGTTGCATTAGCAATCAATGTTGGATTAGTACCTTCAGCACCCCAAGCACTAATAATGTCGCTAGTAACAGTATCGGCTGTACCAGACCAAGCCACAATAGCACATTTAACATTATCTAATTTTGTTGTAGCAGAAACTTTTGCTTTAAAACTAAAAGTAACAGTATTACCAATTAAACCTAAACAGTTTTTATTTTCTATGATTTGAGCAATACCAAATTTTTTATTGGCAGTTTCAACATCTAATGCTATAGCAAATTGCCCATTGGTAGGAACAGTTGAAGTATCTTGTGTAATATCAATAGCATCATTACCGTCAGATAAAATGTACCAACGATCCAAAGTATAAGTATCATCATTATTTGCACCAGAGGTAGAGGTAAAAGATGTTGCTCTTTGAGAAACAGCAAAGCTTCCATTTATTAAATAATTTTTGTTAGGTGCTGAATTTCCTGTAGCCCCTGTAGAACCGGTAGGTCCAGTAGCACCAGTAGGTCCTTGTAAAGCACTAACAACAGGTTCCCAAGAATCACCATCATAATATTTTAAAACAGCCATTTACATCCCACCTAACAAAAACGGATTCAACCCAGTATCAGGAATATTTTGCCAACTAACATCATAGTCTATATTAGACGCTTTACCAAGATACTGACCAGTAGTTCCAGCAAGTGGGACTAAGGGACCAGTAGCATCTGTATCAAGCCAAACAACACTTGTACTTAATGGTTCTGAAGTGCCATAATAAACACCAGTTAAACCAGTAGGACCAGTCGGTCCTGTACTACCTGTTACACCCGTTGGACCTGTAGGTCCTGTTACACCTGTTGCGCCTGTAGCGCCTGTGGGACCGGTTGCTCCGGTAACACCATTAGCACCATCAATACCTGTAGCGCCTGTGGTTCCGGTAGCACCAGTAATACTTAAACCATCAACACCAGTGGCTCCTGTGGCTCCTGTGGCCCCTGTAGGGCCTGTAGGACCCGCTACAGTAGAGTCTGCACCGGTTGGTCCAGTTGATCCTGTTTCTCCAGTTGCACCAGTAATTCCTGTTGCACCGGTTGAACCAATAGGGCCAGTAACGCCTTGTAAACCTTGAGGTCCAGTATCACCTGTTGCACCTGTCGCTCCAGTACTACCAGTCGGACCGGTGATACCTTGTAAACCTTGCGAACCAGTTGGCCCCGTAACACCTGTATCACCAGTTGCTCCTGTAGAACCAGTAGCCCCAGTTTCACCTGTTGGGCCAGTAATACCCTGAATACCTTGAGAACCTGTAGGACCTGTTGCACCCGTAGCACCTGTAGCTCCTGTAATAGATTGACCTGTTGTACCGGTAGGACCAGTTATACCTTGAGAACCAGTAGAACCAGTAGGACCTGTTGGACCGGTTGCGCCAGTAATAGAAGCACCTGTTGGGCCTGTAGAACCAGTGGAGCCAACAAAACCTTGAGGACCAATAACACCAAGTTCAACAATAACAGTCTCTTCATATTCAACATTAAGAGTTGTGGTTGTTGTTGGGATTTCAACAACTGCTGTAGAAAAAACTGTTGTCATTAAGAAGTGACCCCTTCATAAACAGTGAAGCCACCTTCAAGTAAACGAGTCACAGTACCATTAGGAGCAGTAACCTCAAGATCATAAACATAATTACCTGCAGCTAAAGCTGTGGTTTCAGCAGCAGTTAAAGCCAAAGTAAACTTACCATCAGTAGTACCAACAGTGATACGACCATTAACTGAAGTTAAAGAAATAATTGTTGAAACAGAAGTTGGTGAGTTTTTAACACTCATAGCAGCAGAGTAACCGGTCACATTAACATATGTGCCATCAATTTTCCATTGTGGTCTAAGGCTAAAAGTTGAGCCTTGATAAACTTTCATATTGTATCTACCTGGTGTCATCTATTCCTCTATAATATAAGCGCCGTAACCGGCAGCAATTAAACTTGTGCGTTCTGCATCAGAAATCAAATTTTTGTGTCCACCCGGATAATAATAAAGAGCACTCTGAGTCTCATCAACACTTGGTGTACGAACACTATAATAGGACCCGTCAGTCCTCTGTAAAACACTATTAGCCCTAGTTAATTTGTAACGATAAAACAATGCGCCACCACCGGCAGGGCCTTCTTCAACAGTAGGTGGTAAAAAATAATATGCCATTGTTCTCCTTAAAGGTGTAACCCCCACCCGAAGATGGGGGTCACAAATTTGCTTAATAAAATTAAGCGTTGTTGATGCTTGAGGTTGACTCAATGCGGTACAAGGATGCTTCGCGGTAGCGAGCAAATCCAAGAACGCCGTACCATCCGATTGGACGGAAACGCATTAACTTATCGGTCACAGGACCAATCACTACGTGTGGTTCTTCTGCAACAGCTTCAGCCAAAGCTTGCTTTCCAGCAAGGATTGTGCGGAATACTCTTGCGCTGTTTCCACCGTCTGTAGCGTTGTACATACGTGGGGATTCTACGAACATTGCACCTTCGTATACACCGATTGATCCTGGCCATAGGTTGCCAGCACCTGATTCGTTGTAAACGTGTGCTTCGCGCCATCCACCTGCGCCTGTTTCAGCACGTAAGTCGTGTGAAACTTCTGGATGTATTCCAACCCAGTACAATTCACCAACACGTGGAACAGCTTTGTTTGAACGTAATTTAGCAATCGCTCTGCGAATGTTTGCAGAAGTGATTTGTGATGCAGCACCACCGGTAACACCAGTAGTTGTTGATCCACCACCTGAGTAAATTACGTTGCTTCCTTGACGTAACACAGTTTGTGCAAAGTTGTCAATAGAATCAGCCATATTGAATGCGATGATATCAGCAATAGCTGGATCAACATCAGACAATGAGAACAGTTCTAATTTACGTGTTGCAATTGCAGCGTTACCGTATTCGTTAAGAGTTACGGTTACGTTGGTTGTGTTACCTAATGCTACTGAATCTGGATCTACAGTTTCAGTTAAAGTGCCGGTTACTGCCGATAGATCAGTGTATAACTGGAATACGACAGATGAACCTGGCATTGCTTGCTGTGCAGGACGCTT
>Ga0315904_10012347_pt1 | contig 10803 bp, 5 predicted proteins | sample LakEriMetagenome_6_FD_203529 | JGI IMG/M metagenome (GOLD analysis project Ga0315904, IMG submission 203529) | Freshwater fungal communities from buoy surface, Lake Erie, Ohio, United States - Buoy 12 MA120 | ecosystem: Environmental > Aquatic > Freshwater > Lake | place: USA: Lake Erie, Ohio... | reverse complement strand
TGCGGCGCTCGGCGACCCGCAGGATCTCACCGAGCCCTTGTTGCCCGACGACGTCGCGCCGCCGGGACAGCCGCGGCAGGAGTTCGAGCCGCCTGCCGGCCGCAAGCTGCCGCCGGGGGCCAAGCCCGGCGCGCTCCAGCAGGCCATCGTCACCCTGACCGAGCTTCCCCGGCTCGGTGCCAACGGCCTGGGCCTGACGACGCTCGAGACGTCGCTCACGATCGGCATGCCCGCGCCGACGGTGAACTCGCCCCTGCTGCTCACGCCGGGCTTCGGCACCACCTTCGTCGACGAGGTGGCGGGCCCGTCGAGTCCCGGCCTGCCGCTGCAGCTCTACGAGTCGTGGCTCCAGGCCCGCTGGATGCGGAAGGTGGGCGAGCGCTTCGGCGTCGACCTCGCCGTGGCCCCGGGCTGGTACAGCGACTTCGTCAACGACACCCCGCAGGCCTTCCGGATCACCGGCCACGGCTTCGGCGCCTGGGACTGGACCGAAAACCTCCGGCTCGCGGCGGGCCTCATCTACCTCGACCGCTACGACGTCAACATCCTGCCGGCCGGCGGCCTCATCTGGACTCCCGCGGACGACCGGCGCTACGAGATCGTGTTTCCGCGGCCGCGGTTCGCCTGGCGGGTGGCCGAGAGCGACCGCGCGGCGCAGTGGGTGTATCTCGCCGGCGAGTTCGGCGGCAACCAGTGGGCAGTCCGCCGCGACAGTGGCACGAACGACGTCGTCGTGTACCACGACTACCGGCTGCTCGCGGGCTGGGAGCGCCGCCCGGCGGATCTGGGGGCGAGCTGGCGGGTGGAGACCGGCTGGGTGACCGGGCGGCTCGTCGAGTACTACATCACCGACACGGCCGACTACCGCCCCAGCGACACGTTCCTCGTGCGCGCCGGCCTTTGGTACTGACTCGAGGCGAAACACCGGCGTCGTGCCGATGTTCGCAGGGGTGACATCCCACACGCTCGGGCCTGCCCACGCCCTCTCGCCGGACGTTCGCCTCGGCCCTCCCGGCCTCGGCTCTCCGCACGCCCGCTGCGCTTCGCCATCCTGGCTGCGCTTGCGTCCGAAGCCCGCTCGAGGGCATGGGCAGCCCCTCGCCGCAGCGAACGCAACCCTCGCCGGACCTAAGCCGAGCGGTTTGCACGCACGGCGTTTTCAGATCACGCCGCGGCGACGCCGGCGAGGACGTCCACGATCGCGGCCATGAAGGCGGGGAGGTCGGCCGGCTTGCGGCTCGACACGAAGTGGCGGTCGACCACCACGGGCGTGTCTTCCCACAGGGCGCCCGCGTTCACGAGGTCGTCCTTGATGCCCGGGCTGCCCGTCACCCGCACGCCCCGGTAGACGCCCGCCGAGATCGCGATCCAGCCGCCATGGCAGATCGCCGCCACGAGCTTGCCGTGCGCGGCGAATTCGCGGACGAGATCGAGCACCTTCTCGTCGCGGCGGAGCTTGTCGGGCATCCAGCCGCCGGGAAGGACGATGCCGTGGAAGTCGGCGGCCTCCATGTCGCCGAGCGCCGCGTCGCTCGTGCACGGGTAGCCGTGCTTGCCGGAATAGGTGCGGCCCTGCATGGCCCCGGCCACCGTCACGTGGGCGCCGGCCTCCTCGAGGCGGAGCTTCGGATACCAGAGCTCGAGATCCTCGTAGTCGTCGCCGACGAGCACGAGGATGCGGGTGCCGTCGAGGGTTCGGGGGAGGGCGGGATGGTGCGTCATGGGCTGATCTCCGAAGGGGTCGAGCGGGCGGATGACCCGACGGTCCGGTCGGTGTCGCGGGAGACAATCTTCGCGGCCGGAGCCGCCCGGGGCCAGCGGATCCGCATACCCCCCCCGAGGGCCATTCGTGCTACCACACGCCGGCTGTCCCCGGGCGGGCCCAAAAGCCCGTTTTGCGGCCGGTTTGTCCGCCCCTCGGAATGCTGCTTGACGCCCCCGGTCCTCACGATACATTCACGCCCCGGCCTACCGGCAGGGGTCATCGGAACGACCGCCACAACATCTTGCGATAGCACGCAGAAGGAGCTGCTTTTCCGCTCGCCGCGGTTGCCCCGCCCGTGGGGCCCGCCGAACGATTCAATTCGCCGCCGCCCGCCGGCCGATCAGGCTTGTTGACAGACTATACGGAAGTATACTTTCCAGACTCGACACTTTCGCCGCAAGGAGCACCCCATGGCCGCATTCGACCCGTCCGCCACCCTCGGTGGCACCGCCCCGGCCCCCGCATCGGCCGCCACCGGTCGGACGGCGCTCGAAATCCGCCCCACCTTCTGCCCGACGGACGTCGACAGCCCGTTCGACACGACCGAGTGGGAGTTGCGGACGGCCGCGATCAAGGGGGAGGACGGCAAGGTGCTCTTCGAGCAGCCGGCCTGCGAGATTCCCGCGGCGTGGAGCCAGCTGGCCACGAACGTGGTCGTGAGCAAGTACTTCTACGGCGAGATCCACACGCCCGAGCGGGAGCACTCCGTCAAGCAGCTCGTCCACCGGGTGGCCCGCACGATCGCCGACTGGGGCACCAAGGACGGCTACTTCAAGACGAAGCAGGACGGCGAGAACTTCTACCGCGACTTGGCATGGCTCTGCGTCCACCAGCACGGCGCCTTCAACTCGCCCGTCTGGTTCAACGTGGGCCTGTTCAACCAATACGGCGTCAAGGGCGCGCCCTGCAACTGGCGCTGGGACGAGGCGAAGCGCGACGTCGTCATGCCGGAGAATCCCTACGAGTTTCCCCAAGGCAGCGCCTGCTTCATCCAGAGCGTGAAGGACACGATGGAAGACATCATGGACCTCGCCCGCAGCGAGGCCATGCTCTTCAAGTTCGGCTCCGGCACCGGCACCGACCTGTCCACGCTCCGCAGCCAGCGCGAGAAGCTCGCCGGCGGCGGCAAGCCGTCGGGCCCGTTGTCGTTCATGCGGGTCTACGACCAGGTGGCGGCGGTGGTGAAGAGCGGCGGCAAGACCCGCCGCGCGGCGAAGATGCAGTCGCTCAAGATCCACCACCCCGACATCATGGAATTCATCGAGTGCAAGGCGAAGGAGGAGAAGAAGGCGCGGGTGCTCATCGAGAAGGGGGGCTACGACTCCAACTTCAACGGTGAGGCCTACAGCTCGATCCTGTTCCAAAACGCCAATCTCTCGGTTCGCCTCACCGACGACTTCATGGAGGCCGCCGACCGCGACGACACCTGGACCACCCGCTGGGTCACCGATCCGTCCAAGGCCGGCCCGAGCTTCAAGGCCCGCGAGGTGATGAACCGCATGGCGGAGTGCGCCTGGCAGTGCGGCGACCCCGGCGTGCAGTACGACACCACCATCAACCGCTGGCACACCTGCCCGAACTCGGGCCGGATCAACGCCTCGAATCCGTGCTCGGAATACATGTTCCTCGACGACACGGCCTGCAACCTCGCCAGCATCAACCTGATGAAGTTCCGCAAGCCCGACGGCGCCTTCGACGTCGAGCGGTTCGCGGCGGCCTGCCGGATCTTCTTCGTGGCCCAGGAGATCCTCGTCGACCACGCGAGCTACCCGACGCCGAAGATCGCCCGCAACAGCCACCTCTACCGGCCGCTGGGCCTGGGCTACTCCAACCTCGGCAGCCTGCTCATGGCCGACGGCCTGGCCTACGACAGCGACGCCGGCCGCGGCCTGTGCGGCGCGCTCACGGCGATCCTCCACGGCGCCGCCAACCGCACGAGCGCCGAGCTCGCCGCGGCGGTCGGGCCGTTCGAGGGCTTCGCGGCGAACCGCGAGCCGATGCTGAACGTGATGCAGATGCACCGCGACGCGGTCGAGAAGATCGACCCGTCGTGCCCGACGTATCTCCACGACGCCGCCCGGAAGATCTGGGACGACGTCCTGGCGGGCGGCCGCAAGCACGGCTACCGCAACGCCCAGGCCACGGTGCTCGCGCCGACCGGCACGATCTCCTTCCTGATGGACTGCGACACCACGGGCATCGAACCCGACATCGCGCTCGTGAAATACAAGCAGCTCGCCGGCGGCGGCATGCTCAAGATCGTGAACCAGACGGTGCCGCTCGCGCTACGGACGCTGGGCTACGATGAGCCGGCCGTCGAGGGCATCCTCGCCTTCATCGACAAGAACGACACGATCGAGGGGGCACCGGGCATCAAGGGGCAGCACCTCGCCGTGTTCGATTGCGCCTTCAAGCCGCGACTCGGCCAGCGGAGCATCGCCTGGCAGGCCCACGTGAAGATGATGGCGGCGGCCCAGCCGTTCATCTCGGGGGCGATCTCGAAGACCGTGAACATGCCGCGTGAGACCACCCCGGCCGACATCGCGGGAGCCTACGTGGAAGGCTGGCGGCTGGGGCTCAAGGCGCTCGCCATCTACCGCGACGGCTCGAAGGAGAGCCAGCCGCTCAACACGAGCACCGAGGGGGACAAGGCGGCCGCGAAGGTCACGGCCGCGCCCCGCCGCGAGCGGCTCCCCGACACCCGCCGCAGCGTGACCCACAAGTTCAACGTGGGCGGGCACGAGGGCTACATCACCGTCGGCCTCTACGACGACGGCCGGCCGGGCGAGCTCTTCATCACGATGGCGAAGGAAGGCAGCACGATCGGCGGCCTGATGGACGCCTTCGGCACGAGCGTGTCGATGAGCCTGCAATACGGCGTGCCGCTCGAGGTGTATGTGAAGAAGTTTTCGCACACCCGGTTCGAGCCCTGGGGCTACACGAAGAACCCCGACATTCCGGTTGCGAAGAGCCTCGTGGACTACCTCTTCCGGTGGCTCGGCACCGAGTTCATCCCGGGCTTCCGGGAGGCGAATCGGCCGGGTGGTGCGGTCGGATATGGCGATGGCGGCGGCGGGGAGGCCGCCGCGGGGAGCGGCGACACGGAGACCGAGCGCAAGCCCGCCGCCACGATGGCGAGCGGGCTGGCCGAGGGCCATGGAAAGGCCACCACGACGAGCGGGCGAAGCGTGAACGGCGAATCGCACTCCCGTGGCAAGCACCCGGGTGGCACCGGGACGAAGTCGGCCAACGGCCATGGCGGTGCGGCGACGGCGGGGCTCCTCGAGCGCGCAGGTCTCAGGATGGCGGTGGATCCGGCCGCCGGCCCGGGGGACCGGCAGAGCCAGTTCGCCAAGTTCCAGATCGACGCGCCGGCATGCGACAACTGCGGGTCGATCACGGTGCGCAACGGCAACTGCTATCTCTGCCACAACTGCGGCAACTCGATGGGTTGCAGCTGACCGTAGGCGGAACACGGGCATCCTGCCCGTTTCCGCCTTGCTCGGCGGAGGGGCAGCCGGGGTGCCCCTCGCCTCGCGACTGCTCGCACCTCCGGGCGAGCAGGGCCGCCGCGGAGCGGCGGCACGCGGCCGCCCGCCGAGGCGGCGTGCGGTGCCGCGATAGGGTGAGTCGTCCCCGGGAAGCCCGGAGCGCGAGTTTTGACGGTGCGCGCGGCATGGCCCAGAGCCGCCCGTTTCGCCTCTCCCTCTGGGAGAGGCCGGCCGCAGGCCGGGTGAGGGTGCGGGCGAGGGTGCGCAGATTCCCTGCACCCTCACCCCGGCGCACCTCTCCGGAGTTCTTGAATCGATTGTCGGCTGTGACGGTCGTGCGCCGGGGCGGTGGGTGAGTGGAGTGCGGCGGGGACGGGCGACGAAGATACGGGCACAGAACTTCGACCTGTCGCCGCGTCCCGTCGGAGGTGCCAACCCCAACGCGTTGATCCGGACCCCCTGAAAGGCTCTCGCGCAGTTCCGCGGACATGTCCGCGGTTCGGGCACCTGGGCCCGGTCCGCATCAGTCTCGCAGTGTTCTACCCCGTTCGCAGGCGGTCGGCAGGCTCGATCCACACGGCGGGCCGGGGCGGCGAAAGTCGCCCCGGCCCGTCGTCATTCCGGTGCGAAAGTGGGCGGCCCGCGGTGATCCGCGGAAGACGGTCGTAGTGGTCGTACCGCCACGAGGTCGGAGGCGGTCACCGAGTCCGGTCGGAGGTTTGCGGGGCCGCGGCGCGGGAACTACGATTGGGGATCTCGCGGCGCATGCCCCGTCCGCGACCTCCCTCGTCGAGGTGACCCGTGCGTCGGTGCCTGCGCTGCTTGCTCGTCGGAGTGCTCGCGTTTTCATTGTTCGTCGACGCCGCCCGGGCGTGTGGGCACCTGCGGCGCTGGCGCTCCGCCGTTCCCTGCCATCCCGCGCCGGTCGTCGTGGCGCCGTGGTCGACCGTCTGCGACCCGTGCGGCTTCGTCGCCACGAGTGATGGCGCGTGGTGTGCGGAGGCCGGCTTGCCCGTGGCGTTCGGAGACGTCGCCGGCTGTGAAGTGATCGCCTGCGGCACGCCGGTCGAGTGCTGCGGGGAAGTTGTCGGCGCTCCGGTGGGGCCGTCGAGCGTCGTCGAGTCGCCCGCGATCGAATCAGCACCCATGGCACCTGCCGAGGCATCGGCGGTCGCATCGCAGCCCACGCCCGCAGAGCCACAGCCGGTGGCCTCCCCGGTGCCGGTCCTCGAGCCCGTCGAACGCGTGTCGGCGACCGAGCCGGCGGCCCGCGGGGACGAGAGCCTCACGATTCCCAACGCCGCTACCGAGCAGCCGACGTCGCCGCCGACGCCAGCGGCTCCAGAGGCGGCACCCGAGCAGCCCGTGGTTGCGTCGCCCGGCGTCGAGGCCGAGCCGGTCGTGGCGAGTCCCGGGTCCGTGGAGCCCAGCCCCGGAGCCCCGCCACAGCCGCGAAACGTGTTCGAGGAAGTCGACGAAGTCGAAGAGGCCGACGACCAGGAGCAGCCGCCGGCCGCCGTTTCGCCGGCGCCGGAGGAGCCAGCCGTCGAGCCGGTTCCCGCGCAGCCCGCTGCCGAGGAGCCTGCCCTCACGCCCGAGCCGGACGCCGCACCGGCGCTCGAAGCCCCGGCCGTTGACCCGCCGGCCGTCGAACCGGAACCCGCCGTCGAGCCCGCGGCAGAGCCTACGGCCGCCGCCGAGCCGCTGCGCCGCTGGATCGACGACACCGCCGCCTATGCCGTCGTCGGCCGTCTGATCGACGTCCGGGGCGATGCGGTCGAGATCCTCCGGGCCGACGGCCGCAGCGTCGTCGTACCGCTCGCCCGGCTCAGCGGCTTGGACCGCGAATACGTGACGACCGCGGCCGTGCGGCTGGCCGCGCGGCGGCAAGCGCAGCCGGTCGACACCGCCAGCCGCTGACCGCGCCGGCCGCGCGTTCAGGCGTCGTCGAGGACCGCCACCGTCTCGAAGGCCTTGCCCTCGAGCATCTCGAGCGACGCCCCGCCGCCGGTCGAGACATGGCTCACCCGGTCGGCGTAGCCCAGCTGCTCGACCGCGGCGGCCGAGTCGCCGCCGCCGATGATCGTCACGGCCCCACGGGCGGTCGCCGCCGCCACCGCATCGGCGACGGCCTTCGTGCCGGCGTCGAACGGAGGCATCTCGAACACGCCCATCGGTCCGTTCCAGACGACCGTGCCGGCCGAGCGGATGATGTCGCCATAGCGCCGCGCCGTCTCCGGGCCGATGTCGAGGCCCTCGAAGCCATCGGGGATCTCGCCGGCCGGCACGATCAGCTTCCGCGCCGCGGCCGAGAAGTCGTCGGCACAGTGCGTGTCCACCGGCAGCACGAGTTTGCCCGCCCCGGTCACGAGCAGCGACCGGGCGAGCTCGAGCTTGTCGGGCTCGACGAGCGACTTGCCCGTTTTGCCTCCCTGGGCCAACGAGAAGGTGTAGGCCATCGCGCCGCCGATCAGCACGTGGTCGCAGATCGAGAGGAGGTTTTCGATGACCGCGATCTTGTCCGACACCTTCTTGCCGCCGAGGATCGCCACGAACGGCCGCTGCGGCCGGGCGATCGCGTCGGCGAGGTAGCGGATCTCCTTCTCGACGAGGAAGCCGGACACCGCCGGCTTGCCGAGCTTCTTCATCGCGACCGGCACGGCGTGCATGCTCGCCTCGGTGCGGTGGCAGGTGCCGAAGGCGTCGTTGACGTAGGCGTCGGCGAGGCCCGCGAGGCCCGCGACGTAGGCCGGATCGTCCCCTTTTTTCTCCCCCTTGTTGAACCTCACGTTCTCGAGCACGAGCACGCCCCCGGCCGGCAGGGACGCGGCCTTGGCCTGCGAATCGGGGCCGCCGGTGTCGGCGGCGAGCACGACGGGCCGGCCGAGGATCTCGGCCAGGCGGGTGGCGACCGGGGCCAGGGAGAACGCGGGCTCGACGCCCTTGCCCGCGGGGCGGCCGAGGTGCGACATGAGGACGGCCTTGCCGCCGCGGTCGAGGATCGAGGCGATCGTGGGCAGGGCCATGCGGATCCGGCGGTCGTCGGTGATGCCGCCGGAGTCGTCCTGCGGCACGTTGAAATCGACGCGGACGAGGACGGTCTTGCCGCGGGGGTCGAGGTCGGCGACGGTCTTTTTGGCCATGGGACGGTGGGTCTCCGGAGGCGGGCTGGCGGGAAGGACGGCGGTATTCGACCGGATGCGGCCACGGCCGACAACCGGCCCGCGCTGCCGGGGCGGGGCCGCGGGCGTGGGGCCGGGAGGGTACATTGGGAGCACCATGACACGCCTCCGCGCACGGCTTCGGCAGATGGTGACGGCGATGCTCGGCTGGGCCGCGCTCGGCGGCGGTCCGCTTCCCGCGGCCGACTGGCCGGGGTGGCGCGGACCTGCGGGCGACGGCGTGGCCGGCGGCGCCGCGTCCGTGTCGTCGTGGTCGCCCGACGCGCACGTGCTCTGGCGGGTGCCGTTGCCCGGACTCGGTGCCAGCACCCCGGCCGTGTGGGGTGACCATGTCGTCGTCACCTGCTCGATCGACGGCCGCAACGCCGCGGTGTGCTTCGATCGGGCGGGCCGCGAGCGCTGGCGGCGGGTGCTCTCCGCCGAGCGGGCCGGAAAGCACAAGAAGGCCACCGGCGCCAACTCGTCGCCGGTCACCGACGGCAGGCACGTCTGGGTGTACTTCAAGAGCGGCGAGCTCGCGAGCCTCGACCTCGCCACGGGCGACGTGGCCTGGACCACGAACCTCCAGGATCGCTTCGGCGAAGACACGCTGTGGTGGGACCTGGGCACGTCGCCGGTGCTCACGAAGACCGCGGTCGTCGTGGCGGTGATGCAGACCGGCCCGAGCTACCTGGCAGCCTTCGACAAGGCGACCGGCGAGGTCGCGTGGAAGCACGACCGCGCCGTGCCGGCGCCCGAGGAGGCGGCGCAGAGCTACACGACGCCCATCGTGGCCGCGGGCGACCCGGCCAAGGGGGAGCCGGCCGAGGTGCTGTTCGTGCTTGGCGCCGACCACCTTACGGCCCACGACGCCGCGACGGGCCGGGAGCTGTGGCGGGCCGGCGGCCTCAATCCACAGGCCAACGGCTACTTCCGCTCGATCGCGTCGCCGGTGCTGGCGGGTGACGTCGTGATCGCGCCGTATGCCCGCGGCGCCACGATCACCGCCGTCCGCCGCGGCGGCTCCGGCGACGTCACCGCCAGCCACGTCGCCTGGACCCGCACCGACGTCGGCGCCGACGTGCCCACGCCCGCGGCCACGGCCGGCCGGGTCGTCGTCTGCACCGACAAGGGAGTGGTCGAGGAATTGGATGCGGCGACGGGCGCGACCTGCTGCCGGAAGGAGCTCCCCAAGAACCGCAACGCCTACAGCGCCTCGCCCGTCGTCCTCGAGAACATGCTCATCCTCACCCGCGAGGACGGCCACTCGACGCTCCTCGCCTGGCCGCCGCCGGCCGACGCAGCGGCCGAGTGGCGGGAGGTCGGCTCGGGAGAGGTGGGCGAGATGACGGTGGCCACGCCGGTCTGCGTCGACGGCCGGATCTTCCTGCGGACGCACGACTCCCTGTGGTGCATCGGAGCACGCTGAGATGACACGCGGCCTGTATGCCGTGGTCCTCGGGCTTGCCGCCGGCGCGGGGGCCGTGGCCGCAGACGCCGCCGACCAGCGGCCGGCGCGGCTGTTGTGCGTGACGGTGACGACCGGATTCCGCCACGCGTCGATTCCCGCGGCGGAGGCCGCGCTCGAGGAGATCGGCCGGGAGTCGAATCTGTTCCATCTCGAGCACGTGCGACAGCCGCCGGACCGGCCGCCGCAGCCCAAGCCGCCGAAGCGGGGAGAGCGGACGACCGACGAGGAGTGGCAGCGGCAGCAGGCGGACTTTCGCGCCGCCCAGGAGGCGTTTGGGCAGGCCGACGCGCCGTGGCAGGAGGAACTGCGGGACCGGATCGCCCGGGCGTTCGCCCCCGAGACGCTCGCCGCGTTCGACGGCGTGATCTTCGCGAGCACGACGGGCGATCTGCCGATCCCCGACCTCGAGGCGTTCCTGGCCTGGATCCGCTCGGGCAGGGCGTTCGTCGGCTTCCACGCGGCCACCGACACGCTGCGAAAGTCCGACGCCTACGTCGCCATGGTCGGCGGCGCCTTCGCGGGCCATCCCTGGCTGGCCGAGGGGGAGCATGCGTTCGTCGTCAACGAGCCCGGCCATCGGCTGGTGGCGATGTTTCCCGAGCGTTTTCGCCACCGGGACGAGATCTACCAGTACGACGGCCGCTCCGTGCCGGAGAACGTCCGCGTGCTCGTGAGCCTCGACATGGCCGGGAGCAGGCCGCAGGAGCCCTGGCACGTGCCCGTGTCGTGGGTCCGTGACTACGGGAAGGGCCGCGTCTTCTCGACGAACTTCGGGCACAACGAGGCGACCTGGCGGGAGCCGATGTTCCGGAAGCACGCCGCCGAAGGCATCGCCTGGGCGGTCGGCCGGTGCGACGCGCCGGCCGAGCCCAATCCCGACGTGCAGGCCGCGGAGTACATGCGGAGCGTGATCGC